>Ga0209066_10004370_pt1 | contig 15476 bp, 11 predicted proteins | sample All_14_2_FD_187198 | JGI IMG/M metagenome (GOLD analysis project Ga0209066, IMG submission 187198) | Freshwater microbial communities in response to fracking from Pennsylvania, USA - Allegheny Zone_MetaG_DW_15 (SPAdes) (version 2) ...
GTCGGGCCATGCAGCGTCTGTTCAAGCTCATCGAGCGCGTCGCGCCAACGGAGGCCACGATCCTCCTGCTTGGCGAATCCGGCACGGGCAAGGAAAAGATCGCCGGCCTGCTGCACCGTCTGAGCCAGCGCGCGTACGGGCCGTTTGTCGTGGTGGACTGCGGTTCCACGCCGTCAACTCTGCTCGAAAGCGAGCTTTTCGGGCACGCCAAGGGCGCCTTCACCAACGCTTTCAAGGACAAGAAGGGTCTTGTGGCCGAGGCCCACGGCGGAACCCTTTTCCTGGACGAGATCGGCAACATCTCCTCGGAGATGCAGCTGAGACTTCTGCGTTTCCTGCAGGAGCGCCGCATCCGCCGCGTGGGCGACGTGGCCGAGACGCCCGTCAACTGTCGGGTCATCGCCGCCACCAACGCGGACCTGGCCGAACTGGTCCGGCGCGGGGAATTCCGCGAGGATCTCTACTACCGCCTGAAGGTCATCACCATCCAGGTGCCCCCGCTGCGCGAGCGCAAACCCGACATTCCCATCCTGGCCGAACGTTTCCTGCAGCTGTTCGCCGAGGACGGGCGCGTCCGCAATCTCGACCCCGAGGTGGCCGAGGCCATGTTTGACTATCCCTGGCCCGGCAATGTCCGAGAACTCCGGAACATGCTCGAGGCGGCCGTCATCCTGTCCTCGGACGGCGTCATCCGCATGGAGGACATGCAGTTCGAGGAAACCGACCTGGACGTCCCGCTGCCCGGCAACGTGCTCTCGCTTGAGGACAGCGAGCGGCAGGTCATCGTCAGCGCCCTGGAGAAAAGCAACTGGGTGGTCAAGGACGCCGCCGACCTGCTCGGCATCAGCCGGCGCACCATGCACTACAAGATCAAGAAATTCCGCATCGAAACGGGCAAGAAGGCGAGTTAGCCTTGTCCGGACACCGCTGAAAATGGCGAAAGCGATCCTGCGCGTCATTCCGCGAAGGCGGGAGTCCATTCTTGTCAGCAGGTAACAAAGTTCTTGGCCTCCTTCTTCAGGGGGGGACGGCTTATTACGGTCTTCCCGATTCGCGTCTCCCTTCTTCCGAAGTGCTCGTCGTCTCCGATCATTGTCATCTTCCTCGGAATGATTACCAAATGAGAACTCGATCGGAGGGATGACCATGAAAAACATGCAGACACTGAAACATTTCATGCGCTATTTCGAGCCTCATTGCGAGGAGCGGGACGGCCGTAAGTACTGCTACGTCTCGGCCCTGGAATACCCCGAGGCCCAGGAGGCTCTGGACCTGTTCGGCGGGTACGGGTTTTTCGAAGGAGCGCCCAGCTCCATCACCCTGAAATACGCGCACCTCGTTGAGGAGGACGGAGATGAGCGGTGGCATCTCGGCGCGGAGCAGACGCCCGGCGCGTACCCCGTCTGGGTGGCCTGGTAGGCGGAGCCGCTCGAGGCCCCGGCCTTGAGGGAGGAATCAATGCGAATGCTGACCATCATGCTCATGCTCTGCCTGAGCGCGGGAGGAGTCATGGCCGCGGAATACAAGAGCGCTGTTTTTGCCGGAGGTTGCTTCTGGTGCCTCGAAGGGCCTTTCGACGAACTGCCGGGCGTCATCGAGACCGAGTCCGGCTATACGGGCGGAACCGTGCCCAATCCTTCGTACGAGCAGGTGTCCGCGGGAACAACGGGTCATGTCGAGGCCATGCGAGTGGTCTACGACCCCGCGAAAGTCACCTTTGAAAAGCTGTTGTCCGTGTTCTGGCGCAACATCGATCCCACGGACGGCGGCGGCCAGTTCTGCGACCGAGGCCCGCAGTACCGCTCGGCGATCTTTTTCGCTGACGCCGGGGAGGAGGCCGAGGCGCACAGGCAAAAGGCGCAGCTGGAAGAGGAAAAAGGGATTCGGATCGCCACGGAGATTCTGCCCCGGGCCGAATTCTACCCCGCCGAGGAATATCACCAAGACTACTACACGAAGAACCCCCTGCGCTACCGTTTCTACCGCCAGGGCTGCGGCCGGGACCTTCGCCTCAGACAGATCTGGGGCGCGGAGGCCGGGGGCAAGCACTGAAGTGTCCGGCGCGTGGAATAGAAAGGGCCCGGCTTCCGCAACGAGCGGAAGCCGGGCCGACCTATATATAATGATGCGAGTCGGGGGGGGTGCCCCCCGTCGCGACGTGACGACCGGCTCCTCCCCGTCATTCCCGGGCAGGCGGGCATCCATCATAGATGTTCTCTCCGCGGGACATGGCCATCCGCGTTCCCCCCCGCCATTCACTCCTCTCTGAGTTCCGCCTCGCTCATGAAGTTGCGATCATAGCGCTGCCAGATGTCCAGGGCGATGCTCAGGGGCTTGATCATGGGCACCGTGTAGGTGTGGAAGCGCTTGGCATAGAGGTATTCCCTGAATCTCGCGACGTGGGTGGAGAGGCCGCGCGGTGAGACGATGAAGGGCTTGCCGATGGTGCGCCTGAATTCCACCAGCCGTTCGGGCAGGTATTCGGACAGGTAGGGCACCTGCAGGTAGATGGCGGCCATGATGACGTCGGTGTTCGGGTCCTCGGCGATGATCTCCAGGGCGCGCATGAGCCGCCGGTCGTCGCAGTTGCCGAAGAGGTCCAGTGGGTTGTTGCCGACGTTGACGAGCATCTGTTCCAGATCGTCGGGATTGGCGGCCTTGATGTTCTCGCGCAGCAGGTCCTGCAGGCGCTGCCTGGTTTCGGGGGCGAACTGGGCCAGTTCCATGCCTTCGGCAGTGATCTGGTCCGCCAGGAGCACGGCCGCGCCGCCGCCGACGCTGACCACGGCCGTGCGCTTGCCCTTGGGCCGCGGCTGGGTGGTCAGGATGGAGAGCACGTTGACCATGATCTTGGGGTCCTCGGTCAGTTCCTCGATGAGGTAGAAACCGGCCTGGGAACAGCAGGCCCGGAAGGCCTCGTGGCTGCCGGCCAGGGAGGCCGTGTGCGACATGGTCGCCTCCTTGCCGCCGCCGGAGCCGCCCTTGATGATGACCACGGGCTTTTCCGCCGCCACCTGCCGGCCGATCTCCATCAGCTTCAGCCCTTCGGACAGGCCTTCGAGGTAGATGGCGACGACGTCGATGCGAGGGTCCTGTCCCATGTGCGCCAGAATCTCCGGCACGCCCACGCTGCTCGAGTTGCCGCAGGAGACCCACTTGCCCACGCCCACCCGGTCGGCGTCGAGCATCTCCATGAGCTCCATGCCGATGCCGCCGCTCTGGGAGATGATGCCGATGCCGCCGGGTTCGCGGATGACGCCCGTGCGGTGCGGCGGGATGAACATGGTGTTGAGCCCGGAGAAATTGTCGATGACGCCCAGGCAGTTGGGACCGATGTAGCTGACCCCGTACTGCTGGCTCAGATCCCGCAGGCGGTTCTCCAACTCCCGGCGGCCGGACTCGGCGAAGCCATCGCTGATGATGATGGCGCCCTTCCCCCCGGCCCGGCAGAATTTTTCGAACTCACGCACCACGGTCTCGGAGTTGACCACGAACACGGCCATCTCCGGCACCTCCGGCAGGCTCTCAAGGTTGGGGTAGCAGCGCATGCCCTGCAGCATGTCCGTGCGCGGGTTGATGGGGTAGACCTTGCCCAGGCGCCGCAGGTTCTTGAGCACGATGCCGCCCACGGTGCCGGTGTTGGAGGCGCCGTAGAGGACGATGGACGCCGGGTTGAAGATGGTCTGCAGGCTGGACATGGTGGCCGGGGAGACGTCGGTCCGGCTGGGGTAGTGGACGGGTTCGCCGGCAATGAGGCGGGCGTCGACGATGGCGAATCCGTTTTCGTAGACGATGACGGGGTTCAGATCGAGTTCGTGGATTTCCGGGTGCTCGGCCATGAAGCGCGAGACGTTCATGGCCAGGCGGATGACAGCGGCCTTGTCCAGGGCCGGTCCGCGGAAGCCGTCCAGGATTTTTCCGGCCATGGTCCTGTCGAGCATGGAGCGGACATCCTTTTCTTCCAGGATGCCGATGCCCGGAGCCACGTCCGCGAACAGTTCCACGAAGCGTCCGCCCGAGCCGATCATGGTCATGGGGCCGAAGCTCGGGTCCTGGGTGGCCCCGATGAGGATTTCCTGACCGACCTTGACCATGGGCTGGATCAGGATGCCGTCTATGGCGCCGACACCGGCCGCGCGGACATTCTCCATGAGCCGGTCGTAGCCGGCCTCCACGGCGCTCTGGTCGGGAAGGTTCAGCAGCACGCAGCCAAGATCCGTCTTGTGGATGATTTCGCTGGAGACGGTTTTCATGGCCACGGAGAAACCAAGCTCCCGCGCCGTGCGCACGGCCTGCTCCCGGCTGCGGACCATGCGACCCAGGACGGGGATGCCGTAGGCGTCCAGAAGAATCCGGCTTTGTTCGAATCCGAGCTGGGTGGGTTCCATTTTGGTGTCTCCTTGGTATTGTGTCTGTGGATCATGAGGGCGGCCACGAATTTTTGCAAGAGGGTGCCCATTGTGACCTGTCCGCGCACGCTGGCATGGGCTGGATGGAAAGCGCGCCAAATGCCATTATGACACGCAGAATCGGCGGAAGGAAGGCCCGACGTTCGTTCATCATTCAATATATAGTCGTTTTGGCAGGAAAAACGCCGAACTCCCTTGACCTGAAGCAAAGTTGGGAGGATATGGACGGCAAGGTTTTTTTTGAGCTGTGGCAGTCTGAACATCAGCCAACCGCGGAGGGCGGACATGAGCATGGAGATTCTGGAACTGGTCAAGCGTCGGGATCCGGGCGAGGTCGAATTTCATCAGGCCGTGAGCGAAGTCATGGAATCCATTGCCCCGGCCCTGGAGCGCAATCCCGAATACCGGCGGGCGGGGATCGTGGAGCGCATGGTCGAGCCGGAGCGTGTCGTCATTTTCAGGGTCCCGTGGATGGACGACCAGGGCGAAGTCCACGTCAACCGCGGTTTTCGGGTGCAGATGAACAGCGCCATCGGGCCGTACAAGGGTGGCATCCGCTTCCATCCTTCCGTGAACCTCGGCATCCTCAAGTTCCTGGCCTTCGAGCAGGTTTTCAAGAACTCCCTGACCACCCTGCCCATGGGCGGGGGCAAGGGCGGGGCGGACTTCGACCCCAAGGGCAAGTCCGACGCCGAGGTGCAGCGCTTCTGCCAGAGCTTCATGCTCGAGCTTTTCCGCCACATCGGCCCCAATACGGACGTGCCGGCCGGCGACATCGGCGTGGGCGCGCGTGAGGTCGGCTTCATGTTCGGGATGTACAAGAAGCTCTGCAACGAGTTCACCGGCGTGCTGACGGGCAAGGGCGCATCCTGGGGAGGCAGTCTGGTCCGACCCGAGGCCACGGGGTACGGGGCTGTCTACTTCGCCGCCGAGATGCTCGGAGCCAAGGGGAAGACCCTCGAAGGGGCCCGCTGCCTGGTTTCCGGTTCGGGCAACGTGGCCCAATTCACCATGGAGAAGCTCCTGCAGATGGGCAGCACGCCCATCACCTTTTCGGATTCGTCCGGGTACATCTACGACGAGGCCGGAATCACCTCGGAAAAGCTGGCCTTCATCAAGCATTTGAAAAATGTCCGCCGGGGCCGGGTCAAGGAGTACGCCGATGCCTATCCCGAGGCCGTGTACACACCCGTGGACTTCGGCCTGGGCTACAATCCCCTGTGGGGTCACAAGGCGGACTGCGCCTTTCCGTGCGCCACGCAGAATGAAATCAACGGCATCGATGCCCAGCACATGGTCGACGGCGGGGTGCGGGCCGTGGCCGAGGGCGCGAACATGCCCACCAACCACGACGGCGTGCGCATCTTCCTGGACAACGGCGTGCTTTTCGGGCCGGGCAAGGCGGCCAATGCCGGCGGCGTTTCGGTGTCTGGCCTGGAGATGACCCAGAACAGCATGCGCCTGAGCTGGACCAGGCAGGAGGTGGACGACCGCCTGAAGCTCATCATGAAGACCATCCACAAGGTCTGCATGGATACGGCCGAGGCCTACGGAAAGCCCTTCAACTACGTGGCCGGGGCCAACATCGCCGGCTTCGTCAAGGTGGCCGACGCCATGCTGGACCAGGGCGTGGTCTGATCGGACTTCCCCAGCCCCAATTCTGCAAAGCCGGTTCGCCGGCTTTTTTCTTTGTCTCGCCGCGTTGCCCGGAGAGCGCGCATTGAGTAGGCTTGCGCCACCCAAGGAGGAGACGACATGCCCTTCACCCCCGCGCTACAGCTCGTGGCCCAGGATTCGGAGTTCCGCAAATTCCACGACCTCATGGCCCGCAAGGTCCAGAACATTCTCCTTGTTTCCACGGCCTACGACGCCTGGGTCATGGAGGAGGACTGCAAGCTCTCGGAGCGCATCGTGTCCGAGTATCAGGGCCTCAACCTGAGCCGCCCGCCGCGCCTGACCTGGGCGTCCGGCGCCGAGGAGGCTCTGGCCTTCCTGGCCGAGCGGACCTTTGAGCTCATCATCCTGATGCCGCAGCTGGCCGAGCGCGAGGCCCTGACCCTGGGGCGGCGCATCAAGGAGCTGAACCTCGGCATCCCCGTCTACCTCCTGACCCATCGCGAGGTCTTCCTGCCCGGCGAGAGCCCGGCCGAGGGCATCGACCGGCAGTTCGTCTGGACCGGCAACGCCGACCTGCTGGTGGCCCTGGTCAAGAACGCCGAAGACGCCATGAACGTGGATTTCGACACGAAGAGCGTGGGCATCCGCGTCATCATCGTGGTCGAGGACTCGCCGCGCTACCAGTCCTGCCTGCTGCCCATCCTGTACCGGGAGCTGGTGGTGCAGACCCAGGAGGTCATCCGGCAGGGCCTCAACCAGGAGCACCGTCTGCTGACCATGCGCTGCCGGCCCAAGATCCTCCTGGCCGGCACCTTCGAGGACGGCCTGGACCTGTTCCGGAAATTCGAGCCGTATGTCCTGGGCGTCATCTCCGATGTCCGCTACCCCCGGGCCGGGCGGCTCGACCCGTCCGCGGGCGTCGATCTGCTGTCCACCATCAAGGCCCAGCGCTTCGACATCCCGCTGCTGCTCATGAGCAACGAGCCGGAGAACGCCAGGAGGGCGCAGGAAATCCCGGCCAACTTCGTGGACAAGAACTCGCCGACGCTGCTGGCCGATGTGCGGCGTTTCGTGCTGGATCGCCTTGGGTTCGGAGATTTCGTCTTCCGCGACGCAGGTGGCGGCGAAATCGCGCGGGCCGGGAGCATGTTCGCCCTTGAGGAGTGCCTCAAGACGATGCCCGCAGAGGTTCTCGTCCACCATTCCCGGCACAACGATTTCTCGCGGTGGTTCTTCGCCCGCACGGAATTCGAGCTTGCCGACCGGCTGCGGCCCATGAGCGAGAAGGATTTCGCCTCGCCGGAGCTTCTGCGGCAGGGCGTGCTGCAGATGGTCAGGATGCGTCGGGAGCAGCGGCAGAAGGGCATCGTGGCCAATTTCAACCCCAAGGATTTCGACCCGACCACCGATTTTTTCAAGATCGGGGAGGGCTCCCTGGGCGGCAAGGCCAGGGGGCTGGCTTTCCTGTTTTCGCTCCTGAACCGCATCCCGGCCCTGCAGGACAAATATCCCGGCGTCGAGTTCGCCATGCCCAAAACCTTGGCCATCGCCACGGAAGGCTTCGACGCATTCGTCAGGATGAACGACCTCAAGTGGTTGGCGGAAAAGGACGTCCCGGACGAAGAGGTCTTGCGGACCGTCGGGAAGGCGCGCTTTCCGAGATGGCTGCGCAATCAGCTCAGGGCCTACCTGGCCCAGGTGAGCCACCCGCTGGCCGTGCGCTCCTCGAGCCTGCTGGAGGACGCGCAGTTCCAGGCCTACGCCGGACTCTACTCGACCATCATGGTGCCCAACAACCACCCGGACCTCGATACCCGGCTGGAGGAACTGATCCTGGCCATCAAGCAGGTCTGGGCCTCGACCTTCTACCAGGCGCCCAAGGCCTTTTCGCGCCGTGTCAGCCAGCGCACGGACGAAGAAAAGATGGGGGTGCTCGTGCAGCAGGTCATCGGCGAGGACTACGGCGGCTACTTCTACCCGGCCATCTCCGGCGTGGCTCAGTCCTACAACTACTACCCCTTCGGGCGCATGAAGCCCGAGGACGGGGTGGCGACCATCGCCCTGGGCTTCGGCAAGATCGTCGTCGACGGCGGCCAGACCCTGCGTTTTTCGCCGCGCCATCCCAACATTTTGCCGCAGTGCCCGACGGTGGAACTGGCCCTGCGCACGGCCCAGACCGAATTCTACAGTCTGTCCCTGGAGCGTTGGCCTTGGCCGCGCACGGACTTTTCCCTGGTGCGGCGCAACATTGTCGAGGCCGAGGCCGCGGGCCCCCTGCCGCTCGTTGCGTCGACGTTTCTGCCCGAGGAAGGGCGCATCCGCGACACGGCTTCCATCCCGGACCGGCCGCGGGTGCTCCTCTTCGCCCCGGTGCTCAAGCACAGGCTTCTGCCCCTGGCCGAGATCCTGCAGGACGTCATGGCGGTGGCCGAGTCGGCCATGGGATGCCCCGTGGAGATGGAGTTCGCCTGCAACCTCTACCCCGGCAAGGAGCGCAGGCCCGTGTTTTCGCTCCTGCAGCTGCGCCCCATGTCGGCCCGGGCCGACCTGAACCGCGTGACCGTCAGCGAGGAGGACCGGGCGCAGGCCTTCTGCCTGTCGACCCACGCCCTGGGCAACGCCGAGAAAACGGACGTGGAGGATATCGTCTATGTCCGGCCCTCGGGTTTCGAGGTGGAGAAGACGGTGCAGATCGCGGCGGAAATCGGGCGCATAAACGCGCGCCTCGTGGACGCGGGGCGCAAGTACCTGCTGGTGGGCCCCGGCCGCTGGGGCACCGCGGACCGCTGGCTCGGCATCCCCGTGACCTGGAACGACATCTGCGGCGTTGCCGCCATCGTCGAGACAGCCTCGGCCCAGCTGCGGGTGGAGCCGTCACAGGGCTCGCATTTCTTCCACAACATCACGACGCTTGGCATCAACTACATCATGGTCTCGGGCAAGGAGGGGGAGCGCTTCGATTGGGACTGGCTGGAGGCGCAGGAAATCTCGGGCATGGACGAGCACGTCGTGCATGTCCGGCTGCAGCGGCCCATGCGCATCAAAGTTGACGGCCGTACCTCGCACTGCGCGATCATCCCCGATGGCGCTGGAATTCGGGAGAGGGAGATCGAGGCCCTGCCCGCCCCGGGGTGCTGCGCTACGGGGTCCGGGGCGCAAGGTGAGCCCGGGCCGTTCGTACGATGATGTCGCCGACGCGCTCCGACAGGGCGCTCTGCAGGCTCCAGCACTGGTAATAGTGGGGCACGCGCAGGGTTTCGCCGGGGGCGAGGTCGACCAGTTCGCCGTTTTTCAGATGCGGTTCGGCCAGGTTGCGTGAGACCATGCCGAAGGCCCCACCCTGGAGGATGAGCCCCTGGAAGCCGATGTTGGACGGCATGACGTGTACGGGCGGGCTGACCTCCCGGCCGAAGCGCTGCTGCAGGAATTCGTGCTGCAGGGCGTCCTTGTGGCTGAACATGACCATGGGCGCCTGGCCTGCGGCTTCGAGGTCGAAGCCGTCCGGGCAGTGCCGGGCCCGGAAGTCGGGCGTGGCCACGCAAAGGTATTCCATGTCGCCCAGGTCGCGGGTCGCCAGACCCTGGAAATTTGCAGGGGTCGAGGTGATGGCGCCCTGCACTTCCCCCGAGCGCAGATAGGCGTGGGTCACGGACTGGTCGTCGACGACGAGGTCCAGGAGCACCTTGGCCTCGGCCAGGATTTCCCGCGCGCCCGCCAGAAACCATGTGTCCAGGCTGTCGGCGTTGACGGCCAGGGACACGGTGACGAAATCGTCCGACCGCTCCGGGGCCAGTTCCTCGAAGAGGGACTGCTCCAGCATGGCGAGTTGCCGGAAATGCCGCAGCACGGCCATGCCCGCCGGCGTGGGCCGCACCGGGGCCGACCGGACCACGAGCATCTGGCCCACCCGCTCCTCCAACTGGCGGACCCGCTGGGAAACGGCGGATTGAGTCAAATAGAGCGCGCGTGCGGCCTTTTCGAAGCTCTGTTCGGTAATGACGGCGGCCAGGGCCTGGAGGTGTTTGGCGTCAAGCATAAGATTTTTTTATGATGAAGAAAAATTATTCGTTTTTCTTATGTCTCGTTCTCCCTTATTGGCCAGGGCAACACAGCGCAAGGAGAACATCATGATCACGACGCCATTTCTGCAGGGCATGGGAACCGGGGCCGGCCTCATCATCGCCATCGGAGCCCAGAACGCCTTCGTGCTGAACCAGGGCCTGCACCGCAACCATCACCTCACGGTGGCGCTCATCTGCGCCATGAGCGATGCGCTGCTCATCACACTCGGCCTGTCCGGCATGGGCGCGGTCCTGGCGCAGAGCGGCGAGCTGGCCGTCTGGGCCACATGGCTCGGCGCCGTGTTTCTGTTCTGGTACGGCCTGCGCTCCTTCCGCTCGGCGCTGCGCTCGGGCGGCCTGGAACCGGGGGAGCGTGTGCGCATGGGCCTCGGGGCCACCGTGGCCGCCACGCTGGCCGTGACTTACCTCAACCCGCACGTCTACCTGGACACCGTGCTCCTGCTCGGCTCCATCGGCGGCCGCTACCCCGAGGCGGAGCGCTTTTTCTTCGGCGCTGGAGCGGCCACGGCCTCCCTGGCCTGGTTTCTGGCCCTGGGGCTCGGCGCGCGCCTGCTGTTGCCCTTTTTTCGCCATCCGCGTTCCTGGGCCGTGCTCGACGTTCTGGTGGGCCTGACCATGTGGGGCGTGGCCGCGTCTCTGGTCACGGGGACCCTGGGCGCATAACGCCGCCACGGCCCACTTTACCCCGGAGCCTGCGGCGGCTATCACCTCCCCAACGGAGGAACGATGGCCAAGAACTACGACCCGCGCATGCATACGGCGGAACACATCCTCAACCAGACCATGGACCGGCTCTTTGCCTGCGGCCGCTGCTTTTCGGCCCATGTGAACCCCGACAAGGCCAAGTGCGACTACCATTTCGACCGCGACCTGACCGAGGCCGAGGCCCGCGACGTGGAGGCGAGGGTGAACGCCGTCATCTCCGCCGACCTGCCGGTCTTCGCCGAAAGCATGGCCCGGTCCGAAGCCGTGCCTCTCTTCAATCTCGAACGCCTGCCCGAAGGCGCACCGGACGAGCTGCGCGTGGTCCGCATCGGTGACTACGACGCCTGCCCATGCATCGGCGAGCACGTTGACCGCACCGGAGCGCTCGGCGCCTTCCGCCTGACCACCCATTCCTTCGAGAACGGCGTGCTCAGGCTGCGCTTCAAGCTGGCCAAACCCGCATGACCGGGGGCGCTCTTCCCGCCCACGGCGGCAACGTCATTGCAGTGGCCACTGCCCTGGGCTGCGCCCCGGAAGAGATTCTGGACTTCTCGGCCAACATCAACCCGCTGGGGCCGCCGCCCTGGTTGCGGCCGGTCGTGGCCAGGGCCCTGTCCGCGGCGGGACATTACCCCGAACCGCGCGCTGACGCCCTGCGGCGGATGGCCGCGGATCGCCTGGGAATAGGGCCTGAAAACGTGGTGGCCGGGAACGGCTCCTCGGAGCTGCTTTACGCCCTGCCGCGCGTGTGCCGGTCCATGGGCATCCGCCGCGCCGTGCTGCCCGTGCCGTGCTACGGGGACTATGACCGGGCCAGCGCGGCTGCGGACCTTGTCTGCGAGCGTCTGACCCTGCGGCCGGAAGCGGGCTTCGGCCTTGACTGGGCAGGCGTCGAAGCGCTGCTGGCCGATCCCGCCCTGGTCATTCTCGGCCAGCCATCCAACCCCGCAGGCGTCCTTCTCGAGCCGGAACGCATTCTCGACATGGCCGATCGGCACCCGGCAAGCTTTTTCCTGGTGGACGAGGCCTTCGCCGACTTCGTGCCCGGACTCTCCCGGTTGGGTGCGCGTATCCGTCCGAATCTTTTCGTGCTCCACTCCCTGACCAAGTTCTTCGCCATCCCCGGCTTGCGGCTGGGGCTCGGGTACGGTGCGTCCGACGTCTGCGCGGCCGTCGGCCGCCTGCTGCCCGACTGGAGCGTCAACGCCCTGGCCCAGGCCGTCGGCGAGGAAGCGCTGCGCGACGCGGATTACGCGGCTCGGACCGTGGAGGCGGTCGCCGAGTTGCGGGGCCGCCTGTCGGCCGAACTTGAGGACCTGGGGCTGACCGTGTTTCCGGGAAGCGCCAACTACCTCCTGTGCCGCAGCGCAGGTCCGGACGCGTCCGCCGTGCAGGCCAGGCTCCTGCCACGCCGGATTCTCATCCGCAACTGCGCCAATTACGCGGGTCTGGACGCCGGCTATTTCCGGGTGGCCGTCCGCAGCGCCGAAGAAAACGAGCGACTGGCCGAAGCCCTGGCGGAAGTTTTCGTGCCCGGCAGGCTTCGGCGCAAAGCGGTCCGCAGGACCCCGGCCATCATGCTGCAGGGCCTGTCCTCCAATGCCGGCAAATCGGTCCTGACGGCCGCCCTGTGCCGCATCTTCCTGCAGGACGGCCTGAGCGTCGCCCCGTTCAAGTCGCAGAACATGTCCCTCAACTCCTTCGTGACCCAGGGCGGCGGCGAGATGGGGCGGGCGCAGGTGCTGCAGGCCCAGGCCTGTCGGCTTGAGCCGGACGTGCGCATGAACCCGGTCCTTCTCAAACCCAATTCCGAGACGGGCTCCCAGGTCATCGTCCTTGGACGGCCTCGGGGCAACATGAGCGTGGGTGAGTACATCCGCTTCAAGCCGTCGATTTTCGAGACGATCACCGCGGCCTACGACGAACTGGCGGCAGCCAGGCAGGTCATGGTCCTCGAAGGGGCGGGCAGCCCGGCCGAGGTGAACCTGAAATCCCACGACGTGGTCAACATGCGCATGGCCCGCCACGCCGGGGCGCGCGTGCTCCTGGCCGGCGACATCGACCGGGGCGGGGTTTTCGCCTCCTTCGTCGGCACCATGGAGGTCATGGAGGAGTGGGAGCGGGCGATGGTGGCGGGCTTCATCGTCAACCGCTTCCGGGGCAAGCGGGAGCTCCTGGGCGACGCCGTCGACTACGTCCGCCGCTTCACCGGGGTGGAGACCTTCGGTGTGGTGCCGTACCTGCATGACCTTGGCCTGCCGGAGGAGGATTCGGTCAGCTTCAAGGAAGCGCGGACGGGCTGCGGCAAGGCGGAGCTGACGATCGTGGCCGTGGATCTGCCGCATATTTCCAACTTCACGGACCTCGACGCCCTGCGGATGGAACCGGACGTGGACGTTCGCATCGCCCGCGCACCGCAGGATTTGGGGGGGGCCGACGCCGTCATCCTGCCGGGCTCGCGCAACGTGTTCACGGACTTGGAGCACCTTTGGAGTTCCGGCCTGGCCCAGGCCGTGCTGGCGAGCCCCGCCGAGGTCGTCGGCATTTGCGGGGGGCTGCAGATGCTCGGGGAGCGGATCGACGATCCGCAGGGCGTGGAAAGCGGCGGACGCCCGGGTCGTCCGCTGGGCCTGCTGCCAGTGGCCACGGAAATGGCGATCGACAAGGTGCTGTGCCAGGCGGACTGCGTCTTCCTGCCCACGGGCGAGGGGGTGCGGGGCTACGAGATCCACCACGGTCGGACGCGGGTTCTCGATGGGTCCGCCCATGCGGTCATGAGCCGCGCCGACGGGGCCGTCATCGGCTGGGGCCGGAAGGACGGCATGGTCTGGGGAACGTACCTGCACGGGGTGTTCGATGCCGACGTGTTCCGCCGTTCCTTCCTGGACCGTCTGCGGGTGCGCAAGGGGCTGGCCCCTCTGCGAAGCATCCAGGCGGTCTATGATCTGGAAGCCGCACTGGACCGCCTGGCGGGTGTGGTGCGTGAGAATCTCGACATGGAGCGGGTATACCGTCTTCTCGGGTAATCCCCGGCCTGCTAGGCGTTCCTGGTTCCGCAGCGATTGCGTCGGCGCGTGAACCCGGGTCGTCTTGACAAATGCCCCACACCGTGTTCCCCAAATCGGCCATGACCTCCACTGTATCCGATGCGTCCGTGCCGGTTCGCGGCCGGCTGGCCCCCAGCCCAACCGGCCATCTGCACCTGGGCAACGCCTGGGCGTTCCTGCTGTGCTGGCTGGCCGTCCGTTCAGCCGGCGGGAGGTTGGTTCTGCGCATGGAAGACATCGATCCGGCGCGGTCGAAGGCGCATTTCGCCGAGGCCATCATGCGCGATCTGGACTGGCTGGGCCTGGACTGGGACGAGGGGCCCGACGTGGGCGGCCCGTTCGGTCCGTACACGCAGAGCGAACGCCTCGGGCGTTATGCAGAGATCATCGAGACGTTGACTCGCCTTGGGCACACCTATCCCTGTTACTGCACGCGCAAGGAACTCAAGACCATGGCCTCGGCCCCCCATGCCGAGGACGTCGGGCCCGTCTACCCCGGAACCTGCTTCAGGCTTTCGGCGGAGGAGCGGGCCGAACGCGAGGAGCAGGGGCGCAAGCCCGCCTTGCGCCTGCATGGAATCGGGGAGATGGTCTTCGAGGATCTGGTGCATGGTGAAGTGCGCCTTGGGTGGATGGACTGCGGAGGGGATTTTCCCTTGCGCCGTTCCGACGGAGTGGTGTCCTACCAGCTGGCTGTCGCCGTGGACGACATGGATCAGGGCATAAGCCTCGTGGTCCGTGGCGCTGACATCCTGCCCTGCACGCCGCGCCAGATCATTCTCTTTCGGCTCCTCGACCGGCCGGTTCCGCAATACGCCCATGTCCCTCTGTTGCTGGATCATTCGGGGGAACGGCTGGCCAAGCGCCATGCAGGATGCGAGTTGCGCGCACTGCGGGAGGCCGGGATCTCCCCCCGGGCCATAACGGGGTATCTGGCGTACCGGGCCGGCCTGCTCGATCGCCTCCACATGGCCGAGCCGCGTGACCTGACGTGTTTGTTCGACTGGCGCAGGCTGCCGCGACGGGCCGTAACGCTTCCCCTGGATGTTGAGGATATTCTGGCTGCCTTGAGAAGTTGAATAATTTCAAGTAGAAAATGTGGCGGATCACTGATAGGTGAAAAAAAATCCCAAAGAAACGAAATTTTTTGTTGACGCTCGGAGCCCAGTCACATAGAGGCCTTCTTCCGCGGCGAGGAGCACTCCTCACCGGGCAAAAAGAAGCTCATTGAAAAGATCATATTTCGTCCTGGTGACCACGGCGGAGGGGCCACACCCGATTCCATTCCGAACTCGGAAGTTAAGACCTCCAGCGCCAATGATACTGCCAGTCCACTGGTGGGAAAGTAGGTCGTCGCCAGGACTTTTTTTATCTTCCCCAAAGGGTGCAGCCATGGCAAAAAAGTGGTTGACCTGGAACGGGAGAGAGGGTTAAGAAGTTAACCCTGCCTTTGCGGAGAATGATCTGCGAAGGAAAATTGAAAGAGCTTGAAAAAAGCGCTTGACGGTGAGTGGGGTAGTCGATAGAGACGATTTCCTCTTGCCGGTTGGGCAAGGATCTTTGACAAATAAATAGCGAGTTGGAGCATATAGAACGCTAGATAAGGTTTTATGAGC
>Ga0209066_10004371_pt1 | contig 15474 bp, 16 predicted proteins | sample All_14_2_FD_187198 | JGI IMG/M metagenome (GOLD analysis project Ga0209066, IMG submission 187198) | Freshwater microbial communities in response to fracking from Pennsylvania, USA - Allegheny Zone_MetaG_DW_15 (SPAdes) (version 2) ...
GTCGCGCCAGTACGACCAGATCGAGGCCTGCCGCGACCTCGCCCTTGGCGCGCCCACCTGGGGCTGGCTCGATTTCGCCTTCAGGGCCACGGACGAACTGGCCCGCCCCGGCGCGCTCGCCTCGGTGACGATCCCGGTGACGGTCTGCTCGGCCGGCGAGGACGCCCTGGTCGACAACGTCGCGCAGCAGGCCGTGACCGAAGCCCTGCCCAACGGCCGCTTCGTCGTCGTGCGCGGCGCGGCCCACGAGATCCTGATGGAGACCGACGACCTGCGCGCCCAGTTCTGGACCGAGTTCGCCGCCCTGGCGGCGAAGGCGGGCTAGCGGCGGGCCGCCCGCGCGATTGGCTCGCGCAGAGCGTCCATCAGGGTGGGGGCGGCGGCGTCGATATTGCCGAGCACGACGGCGGTGTAGTCCTTGTCCAGATATAGCTCCAGGCGCGTGCTGACCCCCGCGAACAGGCCGCTGTGACCAACGATCTTGCCTGCGGCGGTCTCGTGGACCTCGAAGCCCGCGCCATAGTTTGCGGTCGGCTGGCGGGCCCACAGCAGCCTCAGCGAATCCCCTGACACCAGGGTTCCGTTCCGCAGCGCGCGGGCGAAGCGATACAGGTCGCCAACGGTTGAGTATCCGCCGCCTGCCGGCATGCCGCGGAAGGGGCTGAGGGCGGCGTTGTCCCGCCATCCGTAGGGGCTGTCGGGCGCATAGCCATAGCCTGCCGCCAGGTCCTCGGTCGGCTCGTCCTGGGCGTAGCTGCCGGTCCGAGTCATGCCCGCCGGCGCGAAGACATGGACCCGCACATAGTCGAAGTAGTCTTCGCCGGACGCCTGTTCGATCACCACTCCCAGGAACATCATCCCAAGGTCGCTGTAGGAGAACCGCGAGCCCGGCTCGAAGGCGAGGGTCGCCTGGCTCAGCAGGGGCTTGTAGTCCGAGAGCCTGCGATAAAGTCCCCGGCCGGCGGTGCGGAAGTCGCTGCTGGTGAACTCGCCCAGGCCGCTTCGATGGGCCAGGAGTTGGCGGATGGTGATGCGACTGGCGACGGCGTTCGGCAGCCAGCTCTCGTCGACGTACTTGTCGAGGGGATCGTCCAGCGAAACCTTGCCGGCGTCGACCAGCTGCATCACCGCAACGGCGGTGAACATCTTGTTCATCGAGCCCAGGTTGAAGCGGGTATCGACGTCGTTCTTCACGTGATGGCGCTTGTCCGCCTCGCCGCAAGCCGCCTCCACCAGAACCTCGTCGCCGTGTGCAACCAGAATGGCGCCGGAGAACACGCCTGCGGCGCAGCCTCGCTCGACCAACGCTTCGGTCTCGGCCGCGATTTGGTCAGGCGACAGCTTCGGTGTTGTCGCAAGCGCCCAGGCGGGTGCGGGACCTGGCTCAAATTCGGTCACCCGTTGCTCGCCGTCGGGCTCGAAGGTCAGTTCCAGTCCGTGCAACGCGCCATAGATGCGGTCCCTCAGCGCCAACTCGGCGATGTCTGGTGAGCCGGTCTTCATCTTCACCGCCACCAGTTCGACGCCGCCCGTCGCGTGCCGCAGGTTCGTGAAGTACCGAGCGAAGGCTGTCGGCGGCACGGACTCTGCGAAGGCTGTGGCGATGTCGTTGTCCCGGAAGCGGGCCGGTCCGCCGCCGTCGTCGGCGTTGACCGCATCGAGATAGCCGCGGATGTGCTCGCCGACACGCCCTGCCGGCAGGGCTTCCGAGGCCTGTGCGGCGGGTCCGCTCGCCAACAGGCACAGGTGGATCAGGAGACCTAGATGCAGGCGACGCACGGGCCCCTCCTGTCGTGAATCCAGAGAGTTCGCCGTCTCACCCCGGCGGCAACGCGCCTTCGCGCAGGATTTCTATAGCCTGGTCCAGGCACGCGCGGTCGCCGGCCATCGCGATCTGACCGCCGCCGAGGCCGATGGGCTGGCCTTCCCAGTCGCTGACGACGCCGCCCGCGCCAGCGATCAGGGGCACGGCGACCTCGATGTCCCAGGCCTTGCAGACGCGGCTTTCGGCCACCAGGTCCATCGTTCCCGCCGCCACCATGGCGTAGGCGTAGGCGTCGCATCCCAGGCGCGAGAGCTTGGCGCGCCGGTTGAGCTCGCGCCACGCGTCGCGTTCGACGGGCTCGAAGTAGCTCGACGGGTCGGTGGAATGGATGATCGCCTGGGAAAGGTCCGGGCAGGCGCGGACCGCGAGCGGCCGTTCGCCGCCGCGGCTCACCAGGCGCGAGCCGCCGGCGTGGCCGATGAACACCTCGCCGATATAGGGCTGGCCGATCGAACCCAGCGTCGGCGCGCCTTCGTGGCGCAGGCTGATGAGCGTGGTCCAGACCGGCAGGCCGGCGATGAAGGCGCGCGTGCCGTCCACCGGGTCGAGCACCCAGACGAACTCGGCGTCCTCGCGGTCGCGGCCGTATTCCTCCCCCACCACGCCGTGGTCGGGAAAGCGCTCGGCGATCAGCTTGCGGATGGCGGCCTCGGCGCCGCGGTCGGCGGCGGTGACCGGATCGAATCCCTTGGCGCCCCCCTTGTCCTCCAGGCCGTGGTCGGCGCGGAAGAGCGGCAGGATCACCTCGGCCGAGGCGCGGTTCAGTTCGAGCACGAAGGAATCGAGGTCGGCGAGGCGGCGGGCGTCGAGCATGGCTCGGTTTAGCCCGCCGCGGGCCGTGGCGAAATCCCTGTGTCGACCTTTGGCGCTTAGGCCGTGTCGCCGTCGCCGTTGAGCGACTTGGCCAGGTCCAGCAGACGGCGGCGCGGGCGCTCGCCGAGCTGGTAGTAGGCGCGGATCAGGTCCAGGGTCTCCTTGCGGGCGAACATTTCGCCCCCGGCTTCCCCGGCCTCGCCGCCGCCCGCGATCTCGCGCTTGGCCGCGTCGGTCAGGCCGTCGTAGAAATAGCCGACCGGAACCTCCAGCGCCTCGGACAGCTGCCAGAGGCGAGCGGCCGAGATGCGGTTGGCGCCGCATTCGTACTTCTGGATCTGTTGGAAGCGAACGCCGCAGGCACCGGCCAGCTGCTGCTGGGTCAGACCCAGCAGGCGGCGGCGGCGGCGAAGGCGCTTGCCGAGATGAACGTCGATGTCGTTGCCCATGGGCTGCATAGCCCCCTCACAGGTTAAGTCGCCACGCCGTCCCAACGCGGGACGGGTCGGACGGGGCTGGGCAAGTCGCGCGCCAAGCGAGCGGGGCTCGCGTGCGACAGCATTGCGCGAGCGCCGCAGCTCGCCCTACTAGGGACCATGGCGGATCAACGGCCTTCCCTGGCCCAGGACCTCGTTTGGCGGCTCGAAGCCCTCGCCTACGACCTCTTCACGGCGGCCGTGCGCGCCCTGCCGATCGACGCGGTGTCCGATTTCGGCGCCTGGCTGCTGCAGCGCCTGGGCCCGCTCACCAGTTCGCAGCGCGTGGCTGAGACCAATCTGCGGATCGCCTTCCCCGAGGCCTCCGACGCCGAGATCGCGCGCCTGCTTCAGGAACAGTGGGCGCACCTCGGGCGCTGGCTCATGGAGTTTCCGATCCTCGACAAGATCATCGCTGACCCGTCCCGCGTCGAGGTGGTCGGCGCTGAACGCCTGGCCCAGATCGCCCGGGACGGCGAGCCGGTGGTGTTCATTTCGGGCCACTTCTCGAGTTTCGAGATCATGCCCGCGGCGATCCTGCACGCCGGCGTCACCTGCCAGATCACCTATCGCGCGACGAACAACCCCTATGTGGACGCCCGCATCAAGGCCGCCCGGCGTCGCTATGGCGTGACCCTGTTCGCGCCCAAGGGCGGCGATGGCGCGCGCGAGCTGCTCGAGGCGCTGGGCAGGGGCGAGTCCGTGGCCCTGATGAACGACCAGAAGTTCAACGGCGGCGTCGCCGCGCCGCTGTTCGGCGTCGTCTGCCACACCGCGCCGGGCCCCACGCGCCTGGCGCTGCGGTTCGACGCCGTGCTCCAGCCGATGTCCGTGCAGCGAATGGACAAGGCGCGCTTCCGCGTGGTCGCTCACACGCCGATCCGTCTGGAGCGGACCAAGGATCGCGCCGCGGACATCGAGGCGGGCGTGCGGCGGATCAACGCCTTCATCGAGGAGCGTGTGCGCGAACGGCCGGCGGAATGGTGGTGGGTCCACAAACGCTGGCCCAACGCGCTCTACAAGAAGGCGAAATCGCCGCAAGACGCCGCCTTGGGCGAGAATCAGGCGGCCGACTCCCGTTAAGGCTTTATTCTGGTTCACCCATCAGGCTTCACGCCGAGTGGGGGCTCGATGCGTATTGTCGATCGCGTATTTGATGACGGCTTTGACGGCGTCGCGATCAACTCCCGAAAGCTGCAACCTGGACGATTAGCCACGGCGCTGGTTGTGGCGCCGCTGGTCGTCATGCTGATCGGCGCGCGCGCCGGCCTGACGTGGCTGGCGGTGCTGTTCGCCTGCGAGGCCGCGACCTGGGCGGCGACGGGTCCCTTCGCCCGCGGCCGGGCGATCGGCCGACCGCAAAGGCTGGCCTATTTCGCCACGGCGGTCGGGCTCAATCTGACCTGGGTCGCCCTGTCGCTGATCTTCTGGCTCGATCCCGCGCCGGGCGCTCCGTTCACAGCGCTCCTGATCTGGGCGTGCGTCCTGATCGGCGGAGTGAGCTTCGCGTTCAGATCGCCGTTGGCGCTGGTCGTCTTCGCCGGCCCGGTGTCGCTGGCGATGGTCGCCGCGCCGGTGCTCGCGCCCCGCTTCGACGGGGCCCAGCAGATGATCGCGGTGGCGGGGTCGCTGGCCTGCGCGGCCTATGCCTGGGTGCTCGCCCGTCGCAACCTGACCGCCGCCCGGGAACTGGCCCAGGCCACTGCGGACCTGGCCGAGCAGAAGCACGCCGCCGAGGCCGCCAACAGGGCCAAGTCGGCGTTCCTGGCGATGATGAGCCACGAGATCCGCACGCCCATGAACGGCGTGCTCGGCATGGCCCACGCCCTGGAGACGACGACGCTGGACGGGCGCCAGCACGACTACGTGCGCACGCTGATCCGCTCCGGCGACGGCCTCATGGCGATCCTCGACGATGTGCTGGACCTGGCGCGGATCGAGGCGGGCCGCCTGGAGATCGCCGCCGAGCCCTTCGACCTGCGCGACGTCGTGCTCAGAGCCCAGGGACTGTGGCGCCAGGCCGCCGCCGACAAGGGCCTGGCCCTGGTCTGCGAGATCGCCGCGGACGCTCCGGCCTGGGTCGGCGGCGACGCGGTGCGCGTGCGCCAGATCCTGCTCAACCTGCTGTCCAACGCCATCAAGTTCACCGAGACCGGGCAGGTGCGCGTCGCGCTGGACGCCGCGCCCGGCGGGATTGTCCTGGCGGTCGCCGACACCGGGCCGGGCATGGACGAGGCGACGCTCGCGGGGCTCTTCCAGCGGTTCACCCAGGCCGACGCCAGCGGCGCCAGGCGCTATGGCGGCGCGGGCCTGGGCCTGGCCATCTCGCAGGACCTGGCGGGGCTGATGGGCGGCCGCATCGAGGTCGAGACGGCGCTCGGCGCCGGTTCGACGTTCCGCCTGCGCCTGCCGCTCGGCGTGGCCGAGCCGGCGCCGCCGCCGCCGGCCGTGGAGACGCCGCGGCCCGCGCGCCTCGACGTGCTGGTGGTCGACGACAACCCGACCAACCGCGCCGTCGCCACGGCGCTGCTGGAGGCCCTGGGCGCCTCGGTCCGCACGGTCGTCGACGGCCCCGAGGCGCTCGCGGCCCTGCGCCTGGCGGCGGCCGACGTCGTGCTGATGGACATTCACATGCCGGGGATGGACGGGATCGAGGTCACCGCGCGCATCCGCGCCGGCGAGGCGGGCGATCCCCAGGTTCCGATCGTGGCGCTCACCGCCGACGCCATGGCCGGCGCGCGCGAGCGCCTGCTGGCGGAGGGGTTCGACGACTATCTGGCCAAGCCGATCAGCCCGGCCCTGCTGGCCCAGACCCTCGCCCGGGTGGAGCCGAGAGCCTAGCCTTCGATCTCGCGCCAGCGCGCGAGGGATTCCGCCGGTCCGGCGTAGGCCTCCTGCAGCGGGGCGCTCCAGTAGCGCAGGGCTTCCAGCGGGATCAGCTTGCCGCTGACCGCGCAGCGCACGTTGCGGCCGGGCTTCAGCACGACGAAGTCGCCGTCGCCGTAGTGCAGCACGGCCAGGTCGCCGGCTTGGCCGGCCAGATCACGATCATGGGCGTTCATGCGCCCCTATCTAGCGCGCCGGGACGGTTCAGAACAGATCGCCCTGCGCCGAGCCCGGATCGGACCGCCTGGCCGACCGCGCGGGCCTGGCCGCAGGAGGCTGGGGCCCGGCCTCTCCGTCGACGACGGCCTGCCGCGTCGCATCGGCGAACACCAGGCTCACCGCCTCGCCTGAGGCCAGCGAGGCGCCGATGCGCACCAGGCCGCCGTCTGCGCGGTGGACGCGGGCGAAGCCGCGCCCGAGCGGCGCGTCGGGGTTCACGGCCGCGTGCAGCTTGGAAAGCCCCGCCAGCCGCTCGGACAGGCGGTCGAGCTGGCGGCGCACGGTCGGCTCCAGGCGCATGGCCACGGCGTTCAGCCGGTCGGCCTGCACCCTCTGGGGCCGCTGCAGCAACAGCGGCGACAGCCGCGAGGCCACGCCGGCCATCGCGCGTTCGTGGACGGCGACGTTCTTTTCCAGCGCCGCGCCCAGCCGTCCGGCGGCGATGTCCAGGCGTTGGCCGGCCATCTCCACCAGGTCCGGCACGCGGGCCAGGGCGCGGTCGGCCGCCTGCACGCGGCTGCGTCGGTCCTCCACCAGCCGGCCTGCGCAGCGGTGCAGGCGCGCGCCCAGGTCGCTGACGTAGCCGCGCAGCTCGGCCAGCACCGGCGTGGCCATCTCGGCAGCCGCCGTGGGCGTCGGCGCGCGCCGGTCGGAGACGAAGTCGATCAGGGTGGTGTCGGTCTCGTGGCCGACCGCCGAGATCAGCGGAACGGTCGAGGCCGCCACGGTGCGCGCCAGCCGCTCGTCGTTGAACGGCCACAGGTCCTCCACGGAGCCGCCGCCGCGGGCCACGATGATCACGTCCGGGCGCGGGACCGCGCCGCCGGCGGGCAGGGCGTTGAAGCCTTCGATCGCCGCGCTCACCTGGGCCGCGGCCTGGTCGCCCTGGACCACCACCGGCCAGACCATCACCCGGCAGGGCCAGCGGTCGCGGATGCGGTGCAGGATGTCGCGGATCACCGCGCCGGTCGGGCTGGTCACCACGCCGACGACGGCGGGCATGGACGGGATCGGCCGCTTGCGCTCCGGCGCGAACAGGCCCTCCTCGGCGAGCCGGGCCTTCAGCTTCTCGAGCTGCGCCAGAAGCGCGCCGACGCCGGCGGCCTCCATGGTCTCGATGACGATCTGGTAGCGCGACCCTGCCGGATAGGTGGTGATCTTGCCGGTGACGATCACCTCCAGCCCCTGTTCGGGCCGGACCTTCAGGTTGCGCACCGAGCCCTTCCAGACCACGCCGTCCAGGGCCGCGCGCTCGTCCTTCAGGGTCAGGTAGACGTGGCCGTTGGAGTGGAACGTCACCTTCGACAGCTCGGCGCGCAGCCGCACGAAGCCGTAGGCGTCCTCCAGCGTGCGCTTCAGGGCGAAGGCGAGCTCGGAGACGGAATAGGGCCTGGCGTTGGACTCGGCGGATTCGTCGACGACGTCGGTCATGATCCGAACCTAGCGAGGGTCGGCGCGAAACCCAATCGCTTCGGCTAGAGCGAACTCCGATTTGATCAAATCGGAGTTCGCTCAAGACTCCTTTGAATTCAGAGCATTTTCTGCGCCGAACCGGTACCCGCTTCGGCGGAAAATGCTCTAGAGCCCCGTCGCGAAGAGGTCGACCTTGCCGATCGCAACGCCCTTGGCGCGCAGGATCGCGTAGGCGGTCGACAGGTGGAAATAGAGGTTGGTCGTGGCGAACACGGTCAGCCACTGGCCGGCGGGCAGGGTGGGCTCCATGCCTGTGCCGATCTGGACGGTCAGCGGAACCTCGTCGCGCCCGGCGAACTGCTCGGCCGTCAGACCGGCGAGGTAGGCTCGCGCGTCGGCCAGCGCCGCCTTGTAGCCCGCCGCGTCCAGGTCGGCGCCGACTTCGGCGGGCAGGGGCAGCCCCGCCACGCGGGCGGGCCACAGCCGGCTGAAGTTGGCGACCACCATCAGCTGGAAGGCCAGCGGCTGCATGTCCTCGATCAGCCGCCAGTCCAGCATGTCCGCCTCGCCGACGCCGTTCGCCCTGGCGTGCTCCAGCCCCTTGTCCAGGAGGTGAGCGGCGGTCGCGACCTGCCGCGAGAACAGGTCGATGAAGCTGAACAGGCTGACGGTCATGGATTCCTCCCGGGAGCCTCACGCCATTCGGCAGGAGGCCTGAAACTCAAACATCCCCGCCACGAGGACGGGGATGTCGAGAGCTCGATGATGCGTGCGGGCGGCTAGATGTAGCGCCGCAGGGACCGGGCCAGCTCGTTGGCGCCGGACTTCTTCTTGGTCTGGGCCGGCTGGTAGGCCACCCGGGCGTGCTCGACGCAGTAGGGGCCGTCGGAGGCGCGGCGTCCGCAGAAGGTGAAGCCGTCGGTGGCCGGATCGCCGATCGGCCACTTGCACATGTGCGCGCCCAGCGTCAGCACGGTGGCCGAACCCGGGGTCTCGTCCACATAGCGCACGGGCGGCGTAGGCGGTGCGGCCACGTGGGTCGAGACGGGCTCGGCGATGCGGCGCGGGGCCGAGGGCGCCGTCGCGGCGGGACGGTGCGGCCTGGGCGCCTTGAAGGCGGGCCGTGCGGGCTTGGAGGGCGCGGCGCGGCCCGACAGGCCCAGCCGGTGCACCTTGCCGATCACGGCGTTGCGGGTCACCCCGCCGAGCTGCTTTGCGATCTGGCTCGCCGACAGGCCGTCCTGCCAGAGCTTCTTCAGCGTTTCGACGCGTTCGTCCGTCCAACCCATGTCCAGCCTCCCACCGCTGCAAGTCGGTCCCGGCGCCCAACCGGGATCAACATCTTGTGGCGCCAAGCAATGCCTGCCTCCACCAACCACTAGATATCGTAAACCCTTCCTTAACGACCACAATAGGCGCCCTCGCCTTCGTCCACAGGAACTAGATGTTGGGTCGTAAAGTCGCACCCTTGCGACACGGCCTGCTTAGGGGCACATCTCGGTCCATGACCGATCTCGCCGCTTCTCCGACCGTCGATCTCACGTTGAATCCGCCGACCGAGGCGGTGGTTCCCCCGCTGCCCCGGGATTACCAGGGGTTCAACTGGGCGGGCTTCACCACCCTCTATCTGCGCGAGATCCGCCGGTTCTGGAAAGTCGGCATGCAGACCCTGGCCGCCCCGGTGGTCACGGCGCTGCTCTACATGATGGTCTTCGTCGTCGCGGTGCGCGGCGCCGCGCCCCCGGTGCACGGCACGGCCTTCGCCACCTTCGTGGCGCCGGGCCTGATCATGATGTCGATCCTCAACAACGCCTTCGCCAATTCGTCTTCGAGCCTCCTGCAGGCCAAGTTCAACGGCCTGATCGGCGACTTCCTGACCCCGCCGCTCACGCCCCTGGAGCATGTGGGGGCCTTCGCGCTCGGTGCGGCCACCCGCGGCGTCGTCGTCGGCGCCGTCACCTGGGCCGCGGTGCTGCCCTTCGCCCACCTGCCGATCGCCCATATCTGGGCGGTGCTCTACTTCGGTATCGGGGCGGCGCTCATTCTGGGCATGCTGGGCATCATGGCCGGGCTCTGGGCCGAGAAGTTCGACCACATGGCGGCGGTGACCAACTTCGTCATCATGCCCATGACCTTCCTGTCGGGCACCTTCTATCTGGTCGACCGCCTGCCCGAGCCGTTCCGCTCGGCCAGCCACTTCAATCCATTCTTCTATCTGATCGACGGCTTCCGCTACGGCTTCATCGGCCACGCCGAGGGCTCGCTCGTGGCCGGCATGGGCATGACCGCCGGCATCGTCGTGGCCTTCGCCTTCCTGTGCCTCTGGATGTTCGAGACCGGCTACAAGCTGAAGACCTGAGGCCGCCGCGCACTCGCTGCGTCGCCGGAAAGGCCCTTCCCTTGCGGGGAGGGCCTTTTTCATGTTGCGTCGACCAAATTGATGTAATACGAACCAACATCATGTCTGAGACCCGTACATATAACTCGCGGCTCCGCCAGGAGCAGACCGAAGCCACCCGCGAGCGGATCGTGGCGGCGATGGCCGACATCCTGGCCGAGGACGGCCGGATCGAGGCGGCCACCAACCGGGCGGTGGCCCAGCGCGCGGGCGTCACCGAGGTCACGGTCTATCGCCATTTCCCGAGCCGGGAGCTTCTGCTGCGCGGGCTCTGGGAGCACCTGAACAAGCGCAACGGCGCCAACATCGGCATGCCCGAGAGCGAGGCCGAGATCCTGGAGAAGGTCGGTCCGCTGTTCGCCACTTTCGACGCCGCCCCCGCCCACATCACCGCGGCGATCACCACCGAGCACGGCCGCGAGATGCGCGGCAGCCTGGACGAACTGCGGCGCGCGGCGTTCCTGGACGCCCTGGCCGAGGCGACCGACGGCCTGTCGCCGGGGGACAAGGCCAAGGCCGCCGGCGTCATCCAGCTGCTCTACTCGGCCTACGCCTGGCTTTCCCTGCGCGAGCAATGGAACGTCCGCGGCCAGGACGCCGCCGATGCGGCGGGCTGGGCCATCGAAACCCTTCTGGCCGACCTGCGTGCGCGCGGGTCGGCGCCCATCAAGCCCGGCGCCGCCGGGGCGCGGACCCAAGAGGACCCCAGGTCATGATCGCTCACTTCTCCATTCCCGCGCGCGATCCGCGCGCCACGGCCGAGGTCTTCGGCCGCCTCATCGACGGCGCCGTCATGCCCTTCCCCGTGGTCCAGGGCGCTTGGGTGGCGATCGCCCGCGACGGCTCCGGGACCGGCGTCGAGGTCGTGCCCGCCGCCACGGCCCATCACATGGGGCAGGGGGAGGCCGGCGAGGCGCTCGGCGGCCCCGTGGTCATGCCCTGGGAGACCCAGATCCGCCAGGACGGCGAGACGGAGGATGCGTCCGGCTTCCACGTCGCCATCACCAGCAGGCTGTCGGCCGACGAAATCATCGCCATCGGCCGCGAGCAGGGCTGGCGCGCCGTCCACTGCGACCGGGGCGGCGTCTTCGACCTGGTGGAGCTGTGGATCGACAACCGCAGCCTCGTCGAGGTCCTGCCGCCCGAGGGGACCCGCCGCTACCTGGCGTTCTACAATCCCGCCGTGGCGGCGGCGATGTTCGAGGGCGCGCCGGCCTAGGTTCGCCCTACGCCGAACATTGACAGATCGGCGTTCAGACCTGAAAACGTCAGGCCTTCCAGTCCCCGTCGCGCAGCGGCGGGGACGCTTCTCTTTTGGAGGGCCCCTCCCGTGACCGAGAAGACCGCGACGCAAGCCGCGCCCGTTCCCAGCGACCACATCATGGGCGTGTACAGCCGCACCCCGCTGGCGTTCGAGCGAGGCGAGGGCGCGCGCCTCTTCACCACGGACGGCGAGGCCTACCTCGACTGCATGGCCGGCATCGCGGTGAACGCGCTGGGCCACGCCAACCCCAAGCTCGTCCAGGCTCTGAAGGACCAGGCCGAGAAGCTCTGGCACGTCTCCAACATCTTCACGATCCCGGGCCAGGAAAAGCTCGCCAAGGCGCTCACCGACGCGACCTTCGCCGACGAGGTGTTCTTCACCAACTCGGGCGCCGAGGCGATCGAGTGCGCCATCAAGACCGCGCGCAAGTACCACTGGGCCAAGGGCGCGCCGGAGCGCATCGACATCATCGGCTTCGACGGCTCGTTCCACGGCCGCACGCTGGCGGCCGTCAACGCCTCGGGCAACGCCAGCTACCTGGAAGGCTTCGGCCCGCGCATGCCGGGCTTCCTCCAGCTTCCCTTCGACGACATGGACGCCCTGAAGGCCGCCGTCGGCCCGACTACGGCCGCCGTCATCGTCGAGCCGGTGCAGGGGGAAGGCGGCGCCCGCTCGCTCTCCGAAGCCAGCCTCAAGGCCATGCGCCAGATCTGCGACGAGGCCGGCGCGCTGCTGATCTTCGACGAGATCCAGTGCGGCCTGGGGCGCACGGGCAAGCTCTTCGCCCATGAATGGGCCGGCGTCGCGCCCGACATCATGGCCGTGGCCAAGGCGCTGGGCGGCGGCTTCCCTGTCGGCGCGTGCTTGGCCACCGCCGAGGCGGGTTCGGGCATGACCGTGGGCTCCCACGGCTCGACCTACGGCGGCAACCCCCTGGCCATGGCCGTGGGCCTGGCGGCCATGGAGGAGCTGAACAGCGAGGCGCTGCTCGCCCATGTGCGCGAGATCGCCGGCTACTTCACCCAGCAGCTCGCCGGCCTGAAGGAGCGCTTCCCAGACGTGGTCCTCGACATCCGCGGCAAGGGCCTGCTGATCGGCGTCAAGCTCGCCACGCCCAACCGCGAGTTCATGCAGCACGCCCGGGACGAACGCATGCTGATCGCCGGCGGCGGCGACAACTGCGTGCGCCTCCTGCCGCCGCTGACGCTCACCCTCGAGGAAGCCCGCGAGGCCATGGAGAAGCTCGAGCGCGCCTGCGAACGCGCCCGCGCCAAGGCCAAGGCCGCCGCTTAAGGACACCCGCGCAATTTCCGCTCACCCCCGCGAAGGCGGGGGCCCAGGCCTTTTCCGTCGGCCGGCGCCGAACTCGAAGCCCCTGGGTTTCCGCCTTCGCGGAGGTGAGCGGGTCATCTGGACAATCGCCCATGACCACCCCTCCCAGACACTTCCTCGACCTGTGGCGGCTCGAACCCCACGAGCTGCGCCTGATCCTGAACGACGCCAGGGCGCGCAAGGCCGCGCGCAAGGGCTGGCCGCAGGGCCGCCGCGACGCCGACGCCCCCGCCGCCGAGCGCACGCTGGCCATGATCTTCCAGAAGAACTCGACGCGGACGCGCTTCTCCTTCGACGCGGCCATGCGCCAGCTCGGCGGCGACGTGATCATCTCCACCGCGGCGGACATGCAGCTCGGCCGCGGCGAGACCATCGAGGACACCGCCCGGGTGCTCTCGCGGATGGTGGACGCCGTGATGATCCGGGCGGACCGCCACGAGGACGTCGAGGCCTTCGCCGCGGTCTCCACCGTGCCGGTGATCAACGGTCTCACCGACAAGAGCCACCCCTGCCAGATCCTGGCCAATTTCCTGACCATCGAGGAACGCTTCGGCTCGATCGAGGGGCGCAGGCTCGCCTGGGTGGGCGACGGCAACAACGTCTGCTCCAGCTTCATCCACGCTGCGGCGGCCTTCAACTTCGAGCTCAGGATCGCCACGCCCAAGGCCTATGCGCCCGACCGCGTGGACCTGGCCCGCACCGCCGAGCGCCAGGGGCGCGTGTTCCTCACCGAGGACCCGGCCGAGGCCGTGGCCGGCGCCGACGCCGTCATCACCGACACCTGGGTCTCCATGGGCGACACCGACCGCGAGGCGCGACTGGCCGCGCTGGAGCCCTATCAGGTCGACGAGGCGCTGATGGCCCGCGCCGCGCCCCACGCCATCTTCATGCATGATCTGCCCGCCCACCGCGGCGAGGAGGTCACCGAGGAGGTCATCGACGGGCCGCGCTCGACCATCTTCGACGAGGCCGAGAACCGCATCCACGCCCAGAAGTCGGTCCTGGCCTGGTGTTTCGGCGCGATCGGGTAGCCGGCGAAGGGAGATCCTCGCCGCGTCCATCCGCCGGCTCGCAAAACCGTGACCGGCGTCCTATATGGCCGGACCATGTCCCATAGCCTGACCCCCGCGCCGGACGACCTCGTCGGCGTCTTCCAGATCGAGGGCGAGCCCGTGCGCGGGCGCCTGGCCCGCCTGGGCCCTGCGATCGACGAGATCCTGAACGGCCACGCCTATCCCGAGCCGGTCGCCAACCTGCTGGGCGAGACCTGCGCGCTCGCCGCCCTGGTGGGCTCCAGCCTGAAGTTCGACGGCCGCCTGATCGTCCAGGCCCAGGGCTCCGGCCCGGTGCGCTACGTCGTGGCCGACTACGACACCGAAGGGGCGCTGCGCGGTTACTGCCGCTACGACGAGGCCGCGGTGGCCGAGGCCGCCAGCGGCTTCGCGCGGCCCGGCGCCCGTTCGCTCCTCGGCGACGGGGTCTTCATCATGACCATCGACCAAGGTCCGGACATGGACCGCTACCAGGGCGTCACCGCCATCGAGGGCGAGACGGTCGCGCTCTGCGCCGAGCAGTATTTCGCCCAGTCCGAACAGACGCCGACCCGGGTGCGCCTGGCCGTCGGCCAGGCCGACGTGGGCGAGGGGCCCAAGTGGCGAGCCGGCGGCGTGCTCATCCAGAACATCGCCGAGGACGACGCGCGCGGCTCCACCGAGGAGGCCTGGATCCGCACCCAGGCCCTCTTCGAGACCCTCGGCGAGGACGAGCTGATCGATCCGCAGCTCTCGGCCGAGACCCTGCTCTTCCGCCTCTTCCACGAGGACGGCGTGCGCGTGTTCGAGCCCAAGTCCCTGCGCGCCTTCTGCCGCTGCTCGCAGGAACGCATCCTGACGGTGCTGGCCTCGTTCGACGCCGCCGAGCGCGCCGACATGGTGGAGGACGACGGGATGATCCACGTCACCTGCGAGTACTGCAGCCGCGTCTACGCCGTGGAGCCAGCCTCGCTTGAGACCGCCTGAGGCAGAGCCACGGGATCGGCCGCGCCGCCGCCTCGACGGCGCGGCGCGGCGCTCGGAACTGCTCGATGCGGCGCGACGGCTGATCGTGGAGCAGGGCTATCTGCCGCTGTCGATGGAGGCCCTGGGCCGGGCGGCCGGGGTGAGCAAGGCGCTCGTCTATGCGCATTTCCCCGACCAGCACGACCTCTACAACGCCGTCGTCGAAGCCGCGCTGGACGACTTGGACCGGCGGGGGCGGACTACGCCTCCGTCGCCGGCGGACGATCTGCCGTCCGCGGCCTGCGCCGCCGCCGAGACCTATCTGGCCCACGTCTCGAGCTGCGGCACGGTCCTGCACATCGTCTATCGCGACCTCTACATGTCCGGACGGCTCACGCCGCGCGCGCGGCGTGCGCGCGACCGCGTCATGGGCGGCTTCGCCCGGGCGGCGCGCCGGACCTACGGCTGTCCGGCGCGCGAGGCGCTCGCGGCGACGAACCTGATCCTCACGCTCCCCGAGGAGGTCGGCCGCCTCGTCTTCCAGGGCGACCTGGCCGCGGCGCGCGGCGCGGCGCTCTGCCGCGAGCTCGTGCTCGGCGCCCTGACCGCCCTAGCTGAAACCGCCCGTCGCTGAGGCCGCGACGAGCCGCCGGTTGGCGTGGCGCACCATCGCCTGGCTGAGCGTCTCGGCCCGTTCGAGGTCCAGCCGCCCGCGCGCCAGCAGTCGCCCGGCGCGCAGGCAAAGGCCTGTCAGAACCGTCGTCGCCGCCCTGGCGATGTCCGGCGGCACGCCGGAGGCGTCGGTGAAGCGCTCCGCCACGGCCCCGCCGCGTGCCGCCCCCTCCCTCGCC
>Ga0209066_10004372_pt1 | contig 15471 bp, 15 predicted proteins | sample All_14_2_FD_187198 | JGI IMG/M metagenome (GOLD analysis project Ga0209066, IMG submission 187198) | Freshwater microbial communities in response to fracking from Pennsylvania, USA - Allegheny Zone_MetaG_DW_15 (SPAdes) (version 2) ...
CTACTCTTTTAGGTGGCTGCGCCACACTCCCGCAGGAGAGCCCATTGGGTCGGCCGTCCGAGCCAGAGGATCTGGCGAGCGCAACGAGCCTTGCCGCCCCGGCAGCGCCATGGCCCTCCGACCGATGGTGGGACGACTTCGGCGATCCGCAGCTCAACGGTTTGATCGAGGAGGGCCTGGTCAGCGCGACCGATCTGCGTGTCGCGCAAGCGCGTTTCGCCCGTGCCGAAGCGCTGGTCAGGCAGACGCGAAGCCAGCTGTTGCCCTCGCTTGATGCGAGCGCCCAAGGCGGCGTCAGCAAGCAAAGCTACAATTACCTTATCCCTGGCGATTTTTCGCCTAGGGGATGGCCCGACTACGGCCAAGGCGCCCTCCGCCTCGATTGGGACTTGGACTTCTGGGGAAAAAACCGCGCAGCGCTTGCCGCAGCCCGGTCCGAGGCTGAGGCGGCAGGTGCTGAAGCGGCAGCCGCGAGGCTCGCGGTCTCGGCCGGCATTGCCGCCGCTTATGCCGATCTTGCCGGCTTCCACGCAGAGCATGATGCGGCAGCAAACGCCGTGGAGGTGCGCGCCCGCACGTTGGAGTTGCTGAAGGGCCGCAAAGCACAGGGACTGGAGAACGAGGGTGCGGTGGAACGCGCCCGCTCCGCGCTGGCGACCGCGCAAGGCGACGTAACCGCCCTCGACGAGAACTTGACGCTGACTCGTCACCGTATCGCCGTACTGTTGGGCGCCGGTCCAGACCGTGGCATATCGATCGCCCGCCCCTCAGCGAAGTTCAGCATCGCCCTTGGACTTCCCGCCAACCTGCCCGCCGAACTGATCGGACGGCGGCCTGATATCATCGCCGGCAAGCTTCGCGCCGAGGCGGCGGCAAGCCGGATCAAGCAAGCTCGCGCTGCCTTTTACCCCAATATCAATCTTGCTGGCCTCGTCGGTCTGCAGGCGCTGGGTATCGACAATGTGTTCAAGTCCGGTTCCACCTTTGGAACAGTGGGGCCAGCCATCAGCCTACCGATCTTTGATGGCGGCAACTTGCGTGGTCAGTATCGCGCGGCCGAAGCAGACTATCGGATCGCGGTTGCGCAATATGACGGCGCGCTGACGCAGGCGCTTCGCGAGGTCGCTGACGCAGCGGCAAGCAAACGTGCCCTGGGCGAGCGCCTCGGTCGAGCGCAGGAGGCGGAACGCGCCGCAGACGCCGCATGGGCGGTAGCCAACAATCGCTATCGGGGTGGCCTCGCCACCTATCTCGACGTGCTCGTCGCCGAGGACGCGCTCATTGCCGCGCGTCGCACGGTAGCATTGCTGCAGACCCGTGCCTTCGCCCTCGATGTCGCACTCGTTCGCGCGCTCGGCGGCGGCTTTCGTTTTTAAAGGGGATCAGTCCATGTCCAAGACCACCCATATCATCGAGCATGACGTCCACACCATCATCGAGGAAGAAGACCGCGAAGAGGTGGGCGCGCGCACGGGCAAGCGTCGGCGGTTGTTCACCGCACTTGCCGCAACTGTCGCGGTGCTCGGCGGCGGGTATTACGCCTATGATGTGCTCGTCGCCTCGCAGCACGTCGAAACCGACAATGCCTATGTCGGGGCTAATGTCGCCCAGGTCACGCCGCTGGTGGGCGGGCCTGTGCTTGATGTTCTTGTCGACGACACGCAATCTGTGCGGCGGGGGGACATCCTTGTCCGGCTCGACAACACCGATGCGAAAATCACTCTAGCCCGCGCCGAAGCGGAGTTGGCGACAACCATTCGCAAGGTGCGCGGACTGGTCGCGACCGACAGCGGTCTGGGCGCGCAGATTGCCGCCCGTGTCGCCGAACAGGCCAGCGTTGAGGCTCAACTCGCAGCTGCCCGTGGCGATCTCGACAAGGCACGCATCGATCTTCAACGGCGCGAGGCGTTGGCCGCCTCCGGCTCGGTGTCAGGCGATGAGTTGACGGTGGCGCGCAATGCCCATCACACCGCGCTTGCGAAGGTGAGGGCAGCCGAAGCCGCGCAGGCGCAGGCACGCGCCAACCGCACCGCTGCCATCGGCAGCCGCGACGCCAACAAGGCACTGATCGACAATTCGACGAACGATACAAACCCTGAGGTTCTGGCCGCCAGAGCCGCTCGCGATCAGGCGCGTGTTGATCTCGAACGTACCGTGCTGCGTGCGCCGATCGATGGCGTCATCTCCAGGCGGCAGGTCCAGATTGGGCAGCGCGTACAGCCCGGCCAGGCCTTGATGGTCGTCGTCCCTATTCAGGGCGCTTACGTCGACGCCAACTTCAAGGAAGTGCAGCTTGCCAAGGTTCGCCCCGGGCAGTCGGTCACGCTGACGTCGGACCTTTATGGCGGCGAGATCGAGTATCGTGGTCGCGTAGTCGGCTTCTCGGGCGGCACCGGCGCCGCCTTCGCAGTGGTGCCCGCCCAGAACGCAACCGGGAACTGGATCAAGGTCGTGCAGCGTCTTCCAGTTCGCATCAAACTGGATGCCAAACAGCTTCGTGAGCATCCGTTGCGCGTGGGTCTGTCGATGACAGCCGACATCGACATTTCGCACTGATCGCCAGGAGCCGCACCGATGGCCACCGTCCTCTTTGCTCGCGCGCCAACCCTGGCTGCAGGACCGCTTACCGGAACGCCACTCATCCTCGCCGCGATCATGATCGGGCTCGGGAACTTCCTGGTTGTGCTTGACACGACCATCGCCAATGTTTCGATTCCGACGATCGCGGGTGCGCTTGGCGTGTCCTCGTCGCAGGGAACTTGGGTCATCACCTCCTATGCGGTGGCGGAGGCGATCACCGTCCCTCTCACAGGCTGGCTCGCAAAGCGTTTTGGCGCGCAGCGCGTGTTCATCACCTGCTATCTGGCCTTCGCCGTACTGTCTTTGCTGTGCGGTCTTGCAGGGTCACTTGGCATGCTGATCGCCGGCCGCGTCCTGCTCGGTCTGTGCGGGGGCCCGATCATGCCACTCTCGCAGATGCTGCTGCTGCGCATCTTCCCGCCAGAGAAGGCGACACTGGCCACGGTGATCTGGGCGATGACGACGCTCGTCGGGCCTGTCGCCGGCCCTATCCTGGGCGGGATCATTTGTGACGGAATAGGCTGGGAGTGGATCTTCTTCATCAAGGTGCCGGTGGCCGCGGCGGGCGGCCTTGCCGTGCTCTATTTCCTGCGCGGCCAGCCTGATCCTACCGCGCCCGCCATGATTGACAAGATCGGCCTCGCTCTCCTGATCCTGTGGGTCGGAGCGCTCCAGATCATGCTCGACGAGGGCCGCAACCATGACTGGTTCGCTGCCGCTGAGATCCGATGGCTGGCGGCTATCGCCGCGGTTGGGTTTGTTGCCTTTCTGATTTGGGAGCTGACCGACAAGAATCCGATCGTCGATCTGCGAATTTTCCGCCATCGCGGCTTTGTCGCTGCCTCGGTCACCTATTCCGTCGCCTTCGGAGCCTTCTTCGCCACCCTCGTTCTGCTGCCGCTCTGGCTGCAGCAAAACATGGGCTACACCGCGACATGGGCGGGCTACGCGACGGGTATCATGGGCATATTTGCTGTGGTGTCCGCACCCAGCGTGGGAAAGCTCACGGAGAAGGTCGACCCAAGACTTATTGTCTCGCTAGGCATCATTGGCCTTGGAGCAACCGTGGCCTGGCGGATGAGCTTCAACTCGGACGTCACCTTCCTGCAGATGGCCTGGCCGACCCTTCTCATGGGTCCCTTCATGGTCATGTTCTTCGTGCCCGTGACAGGCCTTGCCATGGCGAGCGTCGATCCAGACGAGCAGGCGAACGCCGCGGGTCTGTCCAACTTCATGCGGACCTTAGGCGGCGCATTCGCAACTTCGATCGTCCAGACCGGCTGGGCGAATGCCGGACGGGAGAACCAGACGGAGTTGGCCGGCGCCATGTCTCAGGGGCAGGCCACGGTCGATGCCATGATGAGCGGCGGCATGTCTCACCAGTCCGCGACTGCGGCCCTCACCGGCATTGTCGAGGGTCAAAGCGTGATGCTGGGGACGCTCAATATGTTTGCCGCGATCACGATCTGCTTTGCCGTTGCCGCTACACTGATCTGGGTGGCGCCCAAGCCGAAGGGGCCGATCGACACCAGTGGAGCCCATTAGGTCATGCACACTCAAAGGGTGCTGCCTTCCCCCGTCCATCGCCAGCGGTTCGGCGGGCTAGCTGGCCAAGTGGGCGTCGTGGCTGTCCCCGTCCGCCTGGAAACCGATGTTCTCCCTCGGCGTATCTGCACGCCTTCATCGGCGTCCGTGGACGGGCATTCTCAGCTCGGTCACGAAGAGCATGCGGTCGACGGGTCAGCTCCCGACACTACCGGGCTGCCCGTCCTCACGTTGATCGAGCAGAAGGCTCTGCTGGTGGGCCTGTCCGATGGGCTGCAAAGGCGATCAATCAGGCATCCTGAGCCCAGAGGCGTGCTGCGGGCGCTCTTACGGTTAGTGTTCGGGCATCGAGGCGTACCACCGCTGGCCGATCCAAAACTCGAAGCCCTGCGCGCGCTAGCGATGGACCACGTGAGAGGGCGCTCTTGCCCCCGAACTACGATCAGGTGCCAAGGACTTCCGCCCGAGCTTGTAGCTGCGGCACGGCACCTTCTGGCTCATTAAGAGAGCACATCACAGTTGCGAGGAACATTCGAGATGTCGCCTCCCGACTCCCCTCCGACATTTATTGACGAGATGCCGTCTCGGGATGAACGGGCATTCTGCGCTTCTGCTTTGCACTTCGCAGCAGTGCTCAATCGCACAATGAGCGCCGATCAAAACTTTCGCGCGACGCTTCGATGAGGCTTTGCCGCGCGCCCAGGAGGCGAGAGTAAGCAGTGGTTCGTGCAGCGACTGGGTCAGCCGGGCTTTTGCCAAGCTAGCCGCGCCTACGATTTCGCCTGCGACCGAAGCATCGGCTGACCGGACCGGCGGCTTGAGCCGTTTCGGTCAATAAGAGCTGTCCCGTCGGAATTCTGCAGCTTTCCGGGTTCAGCGCTGATGTTTAATCAAGCCGGTAACAGCCCCATCGGGCGTGAGCAGCCACTTCCGCCTGTTGATGGGAACGACGGGTATGTCCCATCATAAGGCATTCCGCAGGCGGAATGACGGGAAACCCAATTGTCGGCACCTACTGTACGACAAACGGGTGGTTTTGGACACGTGCCCGGGGGTGACGGCGCTTAGCGTATATCTGGGTCCGTTCTATGTACCGACCCCATCAAGCGTTACCCAAGCTCGAACTGCGCCTTCGAGACTGGTGACTTCAGCAATGTCGCTATTGCCACGCGGGACATTCTCCAACGCCGCGCTCATGCGCCAGTCGATCGGCGGGTTCTTCGCAGCATCGTCCCAAGTGGCTTCGGTCATCATCGCTGTCCTATGTTAAGCTGCTTCACTCTAGCCGCATGTGGGTTTCCTGAGTCTACTGATGCAAGATCGGTGCCGCTAACCCTTTGATTTTACATAAGATATATTATCGAACCGCCGTTTTGTAAGCGCTAGATAGAAATGTCACCCCTCTGCTAGATGGAAATGACACCCCCGGCGTCGTTGGCGGGGCATCGGTGGCATAGTCCTCCTGTTGGCAGGAGGACGCGCTTATGACGGTGGTGGCGATGAGCCATAGCGAGCTTTCGCGTTTCGATACCTTGAAGCGCGTGCAGCGCGGCGAGCTTCGCGTTGAGGATGCGGCGACCTTGTTAGGATTGAAGCGACGCCAGATCTTCCGGCTGTTGAAACGAATGCGGTTAGAAGGTGCTAGCGGCCTGGTGTCGCGCAAGCGCGGCCGACCGGGCAATCGACGCTACAGCGAAGCCTTCCGCGGCGAGGTTATCGCCTTGGTCCGAGAGCATTACAGCGACTTCGGGCCGACTTTGGCGAAGGAGTATCTGGCGGAACGTCATGGCATCACGCTGGCGTGCGAGACGTTGCGCCAGCTCATGATCTCGGCAGGCCTGTGGAAAGATCGCGACGCTCGCCGGCCTCGCCCGTATCAGCCGCGCTATCGGCGGGACTGCCGCGGCGAGCTTATTCAGGTCGATGGGTCTAAGCATTGGTGGTTTGAGGATCGAGGCCCGCAATGCACCTTGCTCGTCTATATTGACGATGCGACCAGCGAGCTGATGCATCTCAAGATGGTCGAGAGCGAAAATACCTTCGCCTACATGGATGCGACGCGGGAATATATTGAGCGGCACGGCAAGCCGGTGGCATTCTATTCTGACAAACACAGCGCCTTCCGCAACAACGTCGCGTCTGCCAGTGGCGATGGGATGACGCACCTTGGCCGTGCGCTTGAAGCGCTCAATATCGAGCTGATTTGTGCCAATTCGCCTCAGGCCAAGGGACGCGTTGAGCGAGCGAACGGGACGCTGCAGGACCGCCTGGTGAAGGCGATGCGGCTTGACGGTATCTCCTCAATTGCTGAGGCGAACGCATTCCTGCCAGCTTATATGACGCGGCATAATCAGCGCTTTGCGAGGGCGCCATTTGACCCGAGAGATGTGCATCGCCCCCTCGCCGCGCATGACGATCTACGGGGCGAGATGGTGTGGCGCGAGCAGCGTAAGGTCACGGCGGCGCTGACGCTCCACTACAACAAGGTGATGTTCATTTTGGAACCGACGGAGATTAGCCGGCCGCTCGCGGGTAAGCGGGTCGACGTCTGCGAATATCCGGACGGCCGCCTCGAGATCCGCCACGGCGGACACTCCCTGCCCTATGAGATGTTCGACAAGATCCGGCAAGTGAACCAGGCCGCCATTGTCGAGAGCAAGCATCTCGGCGCGGCGCTGGAGATGGCGAGGTTGATCCAGGAGCAGCTGCCTGCGCGCAAACGCAACAACAACGAGCCATCGCGGCGTTCGCAGCCTCACACCCTTTTCCCGGCCCCGGCCGTGGCAGATGCTCCGGTGAAGCGGAAGCGTGGGCGCCCTCCCCTTGAGCGCTCCAGAGCGATGGCGGTTGTGCTGGAAATGGCGTGACCGGGCCCACTGCTAGCGCAGCGGGGCCATGGTCGCATGAACCGTGACATCACCGCATCAGCAGGGACTGCGTTGCGCTGTGTGGATGGCTCCACGCAGCCCCTGCTGTCCACGAACCTGTGACGTTTCTAACTGGCGGAGAAAGTGACTTCTCTAAATGGCAGAAACACGTTTTCGGCAACTTAAGTCCAAAGCTGCCGCTCTTACGCGCTATCCGTACGCCCGCGCCAGACCGTCTCAGTTAGCATCGGCTCACCTCGTTTATGGGCGCATACGTCGAATTGGGGGTGGACCTGACAGGAAGGCACCGAGAGGCTGCGTCGATGGCGAGTAAATGTGACAAAGGCCGTCTGGCTGATATTAGCGTTTTCGAGCATCAAGCGAAGTCAACCACGACGTTCGATCAGCTGTCATCGATAGTGGATTCGTTTGTTAGGCAGGTCGGCTTTCGCTGGTTTGCACTTCTGCACAATGTCGATCTTGTTCAGCGGAGCAAGAAGGCGATCATGCTCACCACCTATCCGGTTCGATGGCTCGACGAGATCATTGAGACCAGGCTCTATCTTGATGATCCCATTCACGCTGCATGTGCCAAAACGTCTTCGGGGTTGACCTGGGACCGCATCGACGAATTCATAGTGCCTAGCCCTCATCAGGTGTCGATCCTGAAGAAAGGCAGCGCCCACGGCCTGCGCACCGGCTTTACGATGCCGATCAGGATGCAGGAAGAGCCCGACGCAGTCTTCACGATCGCACGGTCGACCGACGCAGTGGCAACCACCGAGGACGTGCTCACCGCGCGCCTCGTGGGTACGGTCGCGTTCGATCACGCTCGCAATATCCTCGGCGATGATGGCATCGTCTACCAGCCTGTGTCGCTAAGCCCACGTCAGATCGACTGCATCGCGCTGGTAGCCCAGGGCAAGAGCGATTGGGAGATCGCTCAGATCCTGTCGCTCGGCCGCGACACCGTGCATGAGTATGTGGAGGGTGCGCGCCGTCGATACGGCGTCAGACGGCGAACCCAGCTGGTTCTTCGGGCGGTGCGCGACGGGCATTTGAACATCGACGCGTTGCTGTAGGCGCCGGCCGCTTGGCGATAAGGCTCGCCGAGGTTCGGTCATTCTGCGATTCGGCCAGCGCCGCGAAAAGCCCCGATGCTCTGTACGATCTCATGCAAGACATCACCGACAGAATGGGGTTTGCCCATTTTGCTCTCGTCCATCATGTCGATACGGTGGCGCCGGATACAGGGACGATCAGGCTCGTGGACTATCCGCGAAGCTGGATGGAGATTTTCGAAGAACGCCGGCTTTACGCTGCTGATCCTATCCACCGCGCGAGTCAGCAGACGTCGGTGGGTTTCGCTTGGAATAATGTCGAAGCCCTGATCGCGTTGTCACCGCGTGATCGCGCGGTCCTGACCGCCGCGCGCGATGTCGGTATCGGCAATGGCTTTACGATCCCCGCGCATATTCCCGGGGAGGTTAACGGTTCCTGCTCGTTTGCGACGGCGAGCGGCGTCGGGCTCGATGAGGAACAGCTTCCCTTTGTCCAACTCGTCGGCAATTTTGCGTTCGAGGCAGCTCGGCGGGTCAATCGCTCCGTAGGATCCCATCCCCGCGAATTACCGCGGCTGACCGACCGACAGGTCGAGTGCGTGGCTCTCGTTGCGCGCGGGAAGACCGATTGGGAGATCGCCAGAATCCTCGGCGTCGGCTCAGAGACAGTGAGTCAACACCTCAAGGATGCGCGTGACCGATATGGCGTCACGAAGCGCACAATGCTGGCGATGCGCGCGCTGTTCGATGGATCGATCAGCTTCGCTGACGTCTTCGGAAGATGACTGCCATGTGCTGATCTCCCCTTTTCTGGGGATAACGCGGCGGACAATATTCTGTTGGAAAAATTTCCTCACACAGGAGGAAGACAATGCTTATCATAGGTAATGGCATAGACGAGGCACTAGACGCGCGCGTCTTCCGAGAGATGTTCGAAGAAAGAAAGCGTGTCTTCGTTGACCTGCTTGGATGGGACATTCCGGTTTTGGCAGGTCGGTATGAAATCGACCAGTTCGATAACGACGAGGCCGTCTACATAGTTGTCACCAATGCGCAGGGACATCATCGCGGATCGGCCCGGCTCCTCAAAACTGACCGACCGCATATCCTCGGATCAGTCTTCCCGCACCTGTGTGACGGGAATGTGCCGGTCGGCGCGGAGGTGAGGGAGATCACCCGCTTCTGCCTTGCGCGTGCGATGGGCGCCGCCGAACGCCGCACAGTTCGCAATCGCCTAGTGTCTGGGCTCGTCGAGCATGCTTTGGCCGCCGGAATCACAACCTTTTCTGGCGTGGCCGAGGAGAGCTGGTTCAAGCAGATCCTCGCATTCGGCTGGGACTGCGAGCCGCTTGGCGACGGCATCTCGGGGGGAAGACGGAGCCTGGCAGCGATGCGGATTTCCATAACGTCAGAGACCCCCGACCTACTGCGGAGGTCCGGCATCTATCTTTCCACGACGCTGGTCGATCTCGACCGTGCAGCGGCCTGACGCGGGAGACCGACCATGGCGACACATCACACCCCTGCCCTAGCAGCACGCCGCGATGCCACGCCGCATCTCGAGCTCCTCACCCGCGACGGTTTTTGCGTCATTCCTGATCTCGTGCCAGCAGCCGACATCGCCTTGCTCAGCGCTGATCTCGACGATCGCTTTGCCGCGACGCCGTTTTGCGAAGGAGGATTTTACGGCAATCGTACCAAGCGGTTCGGAAGCGTCCTCAAGCGATCACCCTATGCGGCGGCGCTCATCCAGCATAAGCTTATCCTGGGACTTGCTAAATCGATCCTCGGCCCGTGGTGCGACACGATCCAGCTCAACCTCGCCCAAGCGCTCGAACTCCACCCTGGCGCACCCTCCCAGTTCCCCCATCGCGACCAGGACATGTGGCGCGGACCCGTTGGTGAACTCGAATATCTCATCAACGTCATGTGGCCGTTCACCGACTATCGGTCCGACAATGGCACCACCCTCATCTGGCCCGGGAGTCACGGCCAGCGAGCGGTTGCGGAGGAGTACGGTATTGGCCCGATCGCGGTCGAATGCAGTCCAGGGTCCGCCATAGTTTTCCTCGGATCGACGCTCCACGGCGCCGGCGCGAACACGACCGAGACAATCCGCCGTGGCATGATCGTCAGCTACTGCCTCGGCTGGTTGAAACCGTATGAGAACCAATGGCTCGTCTACCCGCCGGAGATTGCGCGCGGGTTCGAGCCGGCGCTGGCGGCGCTGGTAGGCTACCAGCAGCACAAGCCGAACCTTGGAAATTACGAGGGCCGGTGTCCCTCGATCCTGCTGGGCGCGGATCTGCCTGATCATCTGGCAGCCACTGACGCCCTGAGGCCTGACCAAGCCGCAGCATTGGCGCAGTATTTGCTCGAACAGGAGCGCGGTGCCGTACCTTGATTGCGAGACGGCTAAAGGCCCCACGGCGATCCCCCCGACTGGGGGGATTGCTGAAACGATGCACAACAGGCTCAAAAGAAAGTGATTTTCAAGCCGTGCCGCGAGCGCCGCAAGCCACCGCGAGGAGACAATTTGTGCAGCTTCGTCTCATAGCAATGGTCACACCAATGCTGGCGATGTCCGCGCCGAGCACGCCTGCCCATGCAAACGATCTAGGCTGTCAGGTCCTTATCTGCCTCTCCAACCCAGGAGGGGCGACGCAATATGCTGCATGTGTTCCTCCGATGGCCAAGCTCTGGCAGAAACTCGCGACCGGAGCCTCCTTTCCAGGTTGCTCCGGCGGGGGCGTCGCCAAGACCAAGGTCTTTAACCGAGACTCCGCCACGAGGCGCCGGGTCGTGATGACGTTCACCGACGGTCGACAGCAAAGTTATTCCATAGCCGACATCGAGCACCTTCTGACAGCAGCAAGTGCCACGGGGACACCGGCGCGGTGATCCTCGAACTCGCAACCGTCGTGGGCCTCGCGCAGCGGTGCGCGCCATCGGTTGCGGTCGAGACGATGGTGTCGGTCGTTCACGCTGAGAGCCATTTCAATCCCTACGCGATCGGCGTGAACGCCAAGGGTGTCCCGGCGCCGGATCCTGGCGATCGTGCAGCCGCGGTGCGCGACGCGCGCTCGCTTATAGAGCGTGGATACAATATCGACCTCGGCCTGGGTCAGATCAACAGCGCAAACCTGAAGCGGCTCGGCCTGTCGGTCGACGACGCCTTCGATCCGTGCCGAAACCTCGAAGCCGCTGCACGGGTCCTGGCCTCCAACTATCTCAGCGTCGTGCGGACAAGCACTTCGACGGAGGCGGCCATCGCGGCCGCCATGTCGATGTACAACACGGGCAATCGCTGGCGTGGATTTGGAAACGGTTATGTCGGCCGCGTCTATGCATCGTCCGGTGTCGTCGTGCCGGCCATGCGGCGCAGTGGATCATCGGTCCAGAGCAACGCGGTCACGCCGCCGCCGCCGCGAGAAGCTATTCAGACGGTGGCGATGTCGGACGCGCCGCGCGCCGCTGCCGGCAGCGCGAAATGGAATACGGCTGCGGGGGCGCAGTCAGCGAATTTGATGGTCTTCGGGGGGGCATCCAGCACTATAGCGAAAGGACAACCCGAATGACGGCCTTGATGACCGGATCCCGCGACTGGTTGACGCCCCGCCGCCGCTCTCTTGTACAGCATGCGGCCTTTCTTCTGGCGGCCCTCGCCGTGACGTTGCTTCTGACCGATCCGGCTTACGCTCAGGCCGCCGACGGGGTTACCTCGATGGCCGAGAACATCAAAACCTGGCTGACTGGTACGTTCGCCAAAACCATCGCGGTGATCGCCGTGGTGATCGTAGGGTTCATGTTCTTCACAGGGCGGGCCAGCCTTGGACTTCTCGTCACGGTCATCGTCGGCATCTTCATCGTGTTCAGCGCACAATGGATCGTCGACACCATCACTGGCGGCGCATGAGTGCAGGCCATGGATACCGATGACCAAAAGCTGCGCGAGGAGACGCTGTTCCTGGCAGTCACGCGCCCGACCATGTGGTTGGGTGTGCCGATTGAAGCGTCGCTGCCCATTGCGCTCGCGGCCTGCCTGACCCTCATCATCACGGGCAACCCGCTCTATGCCTTCGCGCTGGCCGGGGCCTTCCTGGCGATTGCCCGATTGATCGTGCGTCATGATGCAAACGCCTTCCGGTTGTTGTGGCTCTGGACGATGACCAAGGCCCGGTGCCGCAATCGCAGCTGGTGGGGTGGAAGCTCCTACTCACCGTTGCCGATCGAAGGCGCCAAGCGTCGGGGCTTTGCCCATGGCTAACGTGGTGGGATCGCTGGGAGGCGCAGGCGCGCGCACGCCGTGGCGAATCCTCAAGAACGAGGCGGATCCCGCGCGCTATCTACCCTATGCCCGACACGTCGACGATGCCGTCATCGCGCTCGACGGCCGCGATCTCATGATGATGTTCAAGCTCGATGGCCTCGCCTTCGAGACGGCGGACCCGGTCAATCTGAATGACTGGCACGAGAAGCTGAACGGAACGCTGCGTAATATCGCCGACGATCGTCTGGCGATCTGGACGCATATCGTCCGCCGCCCGGTGATCGATTATCCTGAAGGCGAGTTTCGATCCGCATTCGCCGCCGATCTCGACGCTACCTACCGCGCCCGCGTTACCGCGAAGAGGATGTTCGTCAACGAACTCTACCTCACCCTCATCATGCGTCCGTCAGTGGGATCGGCAGACAGAACCGGCGTTTTGCTGCGCCGGCTGTCGACAGCCCGAAAAGACGGGCAGGAGGTCGATCAGGACGAGCTCGCGAGGTTCGAGGACAAGGCTCGCGATATAGAGAAGTTGCTCGCACGGTGCCGCCCCCAGAGGCTTGGCCTTTATGAGCATAACGGGTTGATGTTCTCTCGGCCGCTCGAAGTCCTCGAACTGGTCATGATGGGCCGCGCCGCGCGCGTGCCGCTGGTCCGAGGCCATCTCGGATCAGCGATCTATGGTGAGAGGGTGATCTTCGGCCGCGAGACCGTGGAGGTCCGAGCGCATGATGAGAGCCGGTATGTAGGGCTGTTCGGAATTCGGGAATACCCGGCGATGACGCGCCCCGGGCAGATGAACGCCTTGCTCAGCCAGGATTTCGCGTTCGTCGTGACGCAATCCTTCGCGTTCATGGGCAAAGCCCGCGCTTCCGAGCGCCTGCGCCGTCGGCAGAACCAGATGGCGTCGACCGAGGATGCGGCCGCGAGCCAGGCGCTCGAGCTGGCTGACGCTGCCGATGATCTTCAGAGCAACCGCTTCGTGCTTGGCGAACATCACTTCTCGCTCGCCGTTTTCGGTGAGAACCAAAAGCGGTTGGCGGAAAACCTATCGACGGCGCGAGCGGCCCTCGCCGACGCGGGACTGGTATCTGCCCGCGAAGGCCCGGCTCTGGAAGCCGCATTCTGGTCGCAGCTACCCGGCAATTTCGCATGGCGCGCCCGACCGGCGGCGATCACGTCGCGCAATTTTGCGGCGCTCTCCCCCTTCCACACCTTTCCGGCCGGCAAGCCAGATGGCAATCATTGGGGCGCGGCGATCGCGCTCATGAAAACCGCCGCCCAATCGCCATTCTACTTCAATTTCCACGTCAACGATCTCGGACATACCCTGATCATCGGCCCGTCCGGTGGCGGCAAGACGGTCGTGCAGAACTTCCTGATGGCGCAGCTGGAGAAGACGGGCGCGCAGCAGATCTTCATAGACAAGGACCGGGGCGCCGAAATCTACGTGCGGTCGTCGGGTGGAACCTATCTCGCGCTGCGAAATGGTGTGCCGACCGGGTTTGCACCACTTCGCGCGCTCGAGCAGACGCCGGGCAACATCGTTTTTCTAGGACGCCTGATCCGCCATCTCGTTACCCCGTCTGGTCAACAGCTGGGCGTCTCGCAGGAGAAGATGATCGATGAGGGCATAGTCTCGATCGGTCGGCTCCCACCCGAGGATCGTTCGATCCTCGCCCTCCGGCAGCTCCTGGGCCAGCGTGACCCGGAAGGCATCGGGGCGCGGCTGGAAAAATGGGCACGCGGCGGCTCCCTCGGTTGGGTCTTCGACAATGACCGGGATGAATTGTCGCTCGATGCGCGGTTCATCGGTTTCGACATGACCGATTTCCTCGATAATCCGGAAATCCGCACCCCCCTGATGATGTACATGTTCCATCGGATCGATGCTCTTCTCGATGGCCGGCGTCTCGTCATCGATATCGACGAGTTCTGGAAAGCGCTCGGTGACGACGCCTTTCGGGCATTTGCCCAGGACGGGCTCAAGACCTACCGCAAGCAGAACGCGTTCCTGGTCTTCGGCACGCAGAGCCCTGCCGACGCGCTGCGCTCTGACATTTCGCACAGCATCATGGAGCAGGTCGCCACCAAGATCCTGTTGCCGAACCCCTATGGCCGAGAGGTCGACTACATCGACGGTCTCGGCCTCACGCGCGCTGAATTCAAGCTCATCCGCAGCGAGCTGATCCCGGAAAGCCGGCGATTCCTCGTCAAGCAAGGACATGATTCCATCGTCGTCGAACTCGACCTTGGAGGCCTGACCGACGAACTCGCGGTGTTGTCGGGGACAACAGAAACCGTCGGAATTCTTGATCAGGTCCGCCGCGAACACGGCGACGATCCAAGCCAGTGGCTACCCATTTTCCACGAACGGCGCCGAGCCAGCAGAACGAAAGGATAAGGTCATGAGAGCATTACGCGCACTGGCGTTAGCCAGCGGACTGACAATCTCGATGCCGGCGTTCGCGCAGGGCATCCCGGTCTATGACTCCAGCACCTTCCTGCAGACCCTATCGACGGTGAAAAACACGCTGTCGATGATCGAGCAGGGAAAGGAACAGATCGCGCAGGCGACCGACATGTTCAACAGCGTCAACAAGCTGACGAACGTCAACCGGATTGCCAGCTCGTTGAACACTGATGCCGTTCGGCATCTTCTGCCGAGCGAGGCAAGGGACATTCAAAGACTGATGTCCTCCGACATCAGCGGTCTTGGCAGCCTCAGTTCCTCTGCTTCGCGGATCCGTACCAACAACCGCGTCGCGATTCCCGACCTTCGCGCCGACGCCACCGACTTTGAGCGGAGCGGCCGCGATGCCATCTCGCGAAACGGCGACCTTGCGGCGCGCGACGCCGCTGTCGCCGAGGCGGCCTATGGCGTCACCACGCAAAGGACGGCGGGGCTCGAAGAGCTGCGCTCGTCCCTCGACACGGCGTCCGACGCCAAGGACGTAATGGACATACAAGCCCGGGTCGGGGTGGAAAACGCGCACATCCAGAATGACGCGGTCCAGCTTCAGGCGCTGCAAATGCGCCAGGCCGCGGAAGCAAGGCTGCGGTCGCAGCGCGAGAGCGAAACCAGCCTCGCCAAACTCGAACAGAGCTTGGGCAGCCGGCCATGAAGGGCATCCGCTCCGCATCGACC
>Ga0209066_10004373_pt1 | contig 15470 bp, 9 predicted proteins | sample All_14_2_FD_187198 | JGI IMG/M metagenome (GOLD analysis project Ga0209066, IMG submission 187198) | Freshwater microbial communities in response to fracking from Pennsylvania, USA - Allegheny Zone_MetaG_DW_15 (SPAdes) (version 2) ...
AGATTCAGAAGGCGCTGGACAACCTCGTGCGCGGGCGCACGACCATTGCGGTGGCGCACCGGCTGTCCACCCTGCGCCGCGCCAACCGCCTGGTGGTGATGGACAAAGGGCACATGGTGGAGGTGGGCAGCCACGAGGCGCTGATGGCCCAGGAAGGCGCCTACTACCGCCTCTACCAGGCGCAGGCCCGACAGGCCCAGACCGACCAGGATGTGCTGCACGAAGGAGCCGACGCATGACGCCCGAAGCCAGCACCCCGCCGTCAACCCCCAGCCAGGGTGCCGCCGTGTCCAGCCCCCTGCATTGGAATGCCGCAGGCCGGCTGGTCTTCACCGCCGCCGATGGCCGGGCGCATGTGGGTGTGATGCCGGTGCGCGCGTTCCCCATCTCGGCCCCCGACGAGGGCCTGTCGCTGGTGGATGCGGACGGGCATGAGCTGCTCTGGATTGAGCGCCTGTCCGACATGCCGTTGGCCATGCAGGAAGCGGTGCGGCGCGGTTTGCAGGAGCGGGAATTCATGCCCGAAATCCAGCGGCTGAAGGCGGTGTCCAGTTTCGCCACACCCAGCACCTGGCAGGTGGTCACCGACCGGGGGACGTTCGAGTTTGTGCTCAAGGGCGAAGAAGATATCCGCCGCCTGGGCGGGGGCGCCTTGCTGGTGGCGGACAGCCACGGCGTGCAGTTTCTGGTGCGCGACCGCTTCGGGCTGGACCGGCACAGCAAGAAGCTGCTGGACCGCTTTTTGTAGACGCGATGGTGATGAACCAGGCCGGCGATGCTGCGCGCCAGGGCAAAGGCGGACGATCCTTGGAAGGGTAGACCTAGGCTCTGCCAAATTTAGACCGCCCAAGCTCCCAGTCCATGTATGTTTTGGTCACCAACAAGGGCTCAATGAAAGCAGATATGAAACGCAAAGCGACTCAGGACGCCTCCCCTACACTCGCCGGAGGAGGAAACAATCATGGAACGCCTTACGGAGTTGCTGGACCCAAAGAGTGGAGCCTTTTCATACCGGCAAGCGCTTGTTCGGCTGTGGATTTTGGCTTCCGATGATCAGCGTCTCAATGGCTGGGAACAACAGGCCAACGAAGAGAGCATCGTTCATAACGTCGAAAAACTCCTCAACCAGCTGCAAGACGAACAACCTATTGGCGTTGAGATCGTTCGCGCACACCCCTTAGCGTTGATCAGAGCGCTGGACGACTACCTCGCGAGCACCCGGTTGCCGTCGTCCCAAAGCACCCCTGTCAGCCAGTCAGCCCATAGGTACGAAGAAGTCGGCAAAAACCACTGGCTGGTCCCGGTCACCCTCGCGGCTCGGCGCCTGGCCACGATGAACCGCCAACCCGTCCGACTCGCAAGGTGGTTTCACCACCATGCCGTTCTGCCATGCCGCACAGTCCACGGCATCGAAGTCACCTGCACTGCTGCGCGCTCCAATGTGCAAGTCAGCCTGGAGGCTTTGGCAAAGCTGGAGCATGGAACCCTCAAGGTCTGGATTGCGCACTTTGATGACGGCGCCGATGTTGACTGGGATCGAACCAGCAGCCCCATCGGAAACTGGCGCACGCGTTCGGTCCAGCCACATGCATCCAGACAGGCATCCATGGAGCAAACCTTGTCGGCAGCGGCGCAGGCCGGTGCGCAGGTCGTTGTGTTTCCAGAATTCACCCTCGACGTACGACATCGCGAGCAACTGTCGGACTACCTGAGGCGGAACCCCAGCTGCATTCAGCTTGCGGTGGCAGGCGCCTTTCACGCAGAGGATATGGCGGCAGACCCTCCCGTCACTTACAACACTGCGCCCGTGTACACAGGCAGCGGACGCCAACTGTTTACTCACCGAAAGCTGCGCCTGTTTGGTCGAAACGACGTGGGCTCTGAATTTGCCGAGGTTGGTAACCACTTGCACGTCCTCGTCACGCCCATCGGCTGCATGACCGTGCTGATCTGCAAGGACTTCTTGGACGAGGAACCCCGGGTGGACAACCTGCTGGCCGAGGTGCCGGTCGACTGGGTCTGGGTGCCGAGCTTTGGCGACGAAACCACCCTCAAAGCTCACAAAGAGCGGGCCAGAAAGTTGGCCACCGTGACCACCGGGACATCGTGTGCGGTGGCGCAGACGCAGAACACCGCCATGAAGAAAGAAGGCGATAAGCTGCCGTTGCTGCCTGGTTTCGGTCACGCCGCTGGGCAAAAATCCCCTTGCGATGTGCTGGCAGCAGGCGGATTGATTGAGTTTGGGCTGGCAACTCAGCTATCTCCAGCCAGACCCGTCCGTCCAAAGCTCAAGCGAGTGAAATGAGCGACATCTCAAGGCGTGGCCCAAGCCATCGGTCTTGAAGACAACTAAACCAACCCAAACTCAAATACACTCTGAAACCAAACAGTTTATATTGGTTTAATCATGAACTGGCTCCAACACCACCCCGACGACCTCATCGAGCGCTTTGAGCCTGCGGAGGCCTTGGCGCTGTTGCGGCAACAGACTGCGCTGACGCCGGATCAGTTGCTCAAGCTTGATGTTTATCTCCACCACTGGACTTTGGTGCTGCTGCAACGCGCCAACGACCCGGAAGGTGTGCAGGAAATGCTGACCCTGTGCGAGATCACCTCCGATCTTGCACCCGCTGGCATCGAGGGTGGCGCCATGCGGCAACGCTGGAGCGGTTTTGAAGACCTGCTGGAAGGCAAGCGCCGCACCCTGCAAGCGTGCCGCCATGCGCCGCCCATTCAACTCAAGCAACAAGACACCATCCTGCAAATCATTGAACAGTCCAACGGCGGTCGCGTCAAGCAACAGGACCTGGCTGAGCACCTGAACTTAAGCAAGGGTCGGGTGAGCCAGATTCTCGGCGTGCTGGAGTCGCGCGCCCTGATCACCCGCCAGCGCCAGGGCAAAGAAAGCTGGGTCAGCCGGGCACTGACCCAGTCGGCGCCAGTTTCACCCGTTCAAACCAAAGCGTCTTCTCCCGCTCTCACCGCAGTGCACATAGGCTACGCCGTGTTCGCCAAAGCAGCCTAAATAGGTCCCTGTATGCGCCCAGCCGTCATCAGCTTCTACAGCTACAAAGGCGGCGTTGGCCGCACCTTGCTGGCCGCCAACATGGCGGTGGCTCTGGCCCGCGAAGGCAAAACCCTGTTGTGGGACATGGATGCGGAAGCCCCCGGCCTGCACAACATTCAGGCGCTGCGCAACAAAGGCACCCTCAAAGAGGGCTTCTTCGACTGGTTGATCGACTGGCAAAAGAACAAGCTGCGCCCACCTGGCCCGCAAGACCTGGGCCGGTTCGCCAAGCTGGTCAGGCCCACGCCGTTTACGCAACTCTTCATCCTGCCCGCGCATGGCGACGAAGCCGATGCGGCTTCGCTGTATTTCGGCATCGACTGGAACCACCTGCTGGGCGGCAACCCGCCGCCGGGCCGCGATGTGTTCAACGAGCTGTTTGAACACTTGGGGCGAGAAGGTTTCCGGCACATCTTGATCGACACCCGCACCGGGTTGACCGATCTGGGCGCGCTGCTGGCCGGTGCGTTGCCCGACGCCACCGTCATGGTTGGTGGCTATGGCCGCCAGAACCTCAAGGGGTTGGGGCGCGTGCATCAGGCGCTCTCACAGCTGGACCGGACCATCCGCCCCAGCAACACCGATTTGCGCATCTTTCCCGTCGCGTCGCCCATTCCGCAGGACGACACAGACAAGGTGGCTGCTGGCCGCAAGCTCTGGAGCGAAGCCTTTGGCGTCGCAGACCTCGCCTCTGTGCGCGAAATCCGCTACGACATGGCCCTGCCCTTCAGCGAAGATCTGCTCATCACCCAGCACGAGCGGGCCATCGCCCAAGACTACGAGCGCATCTACCGCGACCTCTCTCAGTTCATCGACACCCTGTTTGCGGCTGAAGCCGCCGAACAGGCCGAGCAAGACGCCCGCCCCGACATTTTTGACCGCGACCCATCCGACCCGCGCCATTCGCGTGCCGCGCAAGGCAAGCGTTTTGAAGACCGGGTGGCCGACCTGCTGCGCCTGCTGGGCTACAACGTGGAACGCGAGCAGTTGGTCGGGCCAGACCGGGTGCACCTGGTCGCCCGGATCGAATCGGGGCTGGATACCCTGACCTATTTCGTCGAATGCAAAGACCACAAAAGCGCCGTTCCCAAAGAGGTGGTGGACTTGCTGGGCCTGTGGCTGCGCAAACCAGCGGCGCAGGCCCTGCACGCGCGCGGCATGGTGGTGGCCAACGCCTTCTCGCCCGCCGCACTCACCAGCGCCAAAGACCTGGGCATCACCACTGCCACCCCGAAAGACCTGGAGCGCCGCCTGCTGGACTTTGACAAATACCTGTTTCAGGTGGTGGCCGACTTTGAGCAAACCCCGCTGGCCAGCAGCTACGTCACACAAGCCAGCCAGCCCGAACGCCCAGCCGAACAAGCGGCTGTGGCCAACCAGCCCACCAGCGCCAACGAAACCAGCGTTCAAGACCTGGTGGCGCACGGCCTGGCCTGGGCAAACGGGCGAGATAGCCGCCTCTGGGTGTTACTGGGCGACTACGGCACCGGCAAAACCGCCTTCACCGAAAAGCTGGCCTACGAACTGGCCAAACGCGCCATGGCCGACGGTGCAGCGCCCGTGCCGCTGCGTGTCAGCCTGCGCGACTTCCCCAACAAGGTCAAGCTGGAAGACCTGCTGGCTGAGCGCTGGCAACAGGCCACCGGCCAGCGGAAAGACCCGCGCGTGCTGTTGCACCTGATTCAGCGCGGGCGCATCGTGCTGCTGTTCGATGCCTTTGACGAAATGGGCATCGCCACCGCCGGGCGCAGCGTGGTGGAGCAGTTCCGCATGCTGGTCGGCATCACCGCCAACCCGGGCGACACCGCCACCGGCAACCGCGTGCTCATCACCTGCCGCGAACAGTTCTTCAAAGACCACGGCGACGCGCTCAAAGCCGCCACCGGGGAGCAAGACCGCATCCCCACCTCGCAGCTGCAAGACCTGGCCCAGCGCTTTGACGGCGCCATCCACACCGTGGCCACCTTCACACCCGAACAGGTGCGCCAGTTTCTGGTGCTGCGCTTAGGCGAAAGCAAAGGCGAAGAGGCGCTGAAGTTTCTGCGCGAGCAACGCATGATGGAACTGGGTGACCGGCCACAGTTGCTCGACATCATCATCGCCAGCCTGCCCGCCCTGCAAGAGCGCCAGGCGCGCAGCGGCGAAACCCTGAGCACCGGCGCGCTGTACCAGACCTACACCAACAAATGGCTCGATGACTTCAAACCCGCCGAGCGCCAAAGCAGCAGCGCCATGCTGCGCAGCGTGCTGGAAGAACTGGCCCTGCTGCTGTGGCAACGGGTGGGCAACCGCATCCACTACGGCGACCTGTTTACCTTGGTGAAACAGCGGGTGGACCTGCGCGGCAAGTTGGACCCCAACCAGCTCGACGTGGAACTGCGCACCGCCGCTTTTCTCTCGCGCACCCCTGATGGCCTCTACGGTTTCTCGCACCGCAGCTTTCTGGAGTTTTTCCTGGCACGGCGCATCGAGCACTCGGTGTGCGACCCTGCGGCGGGTGATGTCGCCGAGGTGTTGAACATCCCGCGCCTGTCGGCAGAAACCACCCGTTTTTTGCATGATTTGGTGCCGGTCAGCGACACCAAACGGCGCCAGGCTGTGCAACAGACCCTTCAAGGCCTGCTGCAAGCCAACCGACCAGACGCCGCCGCAGCGGCCACCCGAGTCAACGCCCTGTGGCTGGGTTACCGGCTCGCCAGCTTGGAGTCCAGCGGGTTCGTCGAAAGTCGCAGGGCCATGACAGCCTGGATCCCAGACGGCGCCCATTTGGCCGGGTTGGACCTGAGCGGGATGGCGCTGTTTTTTCTCGCGGCACCGAAGGCTGACCTGAGCAACAGCAAGCTTAATGGCTGCGAACTTTCGGGCGCCGATTTGCGGGGTGCAGTGCTCACCCAAGCCCATCTGCAGCGCGCGCGATTGATCAAAACCCAACTGCAAGGCGCCCAACTGCAGGGCGCCGACGCCAGCGATGTGAGAGCCAGCGAAGTGGACTTGCGCGGAGCAAACGCCAGGGGTTCCCGTTGGCTCAATGCCGACCTGCAGCGCGCGCAGGTGCACGACACCAACTTCAGCCAAGCCGATCTGCGCGCAGCCCACTTGACCGACAGCGAAGGCGCGCCCCTGCTGGGCGGCGCTCAAACCCAGGGGCTGACAGCGCGCAACGCAACTGGCTGGCCCCATGAAGCGCACGCCCTCATCCACCCGCCCTTGCGGCAACTGGCTTTGGCGCCGGACGCCGCCCACGTCGGCGCAGTCAACACGCTGGCCTACAGCCCCGATGGCCACCACATCGCCAGCGGTGGCGACGACGGCACGCTACGCCTGTGGGATGCCGCATCCGGCCAGTGTCTGCGGGTGATGGAAGGACACAAGGGCGCTGTCAACACCCTGGCCTTCAGCCCCGATGGCCGCCACATCGCCAGCGGTGGCGACGACGGCACGCTGCGCCTGTGGCATGCCACCACCGGCCATTACTTGCTGTTGATGGAAGGGCACAAGAAATCGGTCAAAAGCTTGGCCTTCAGCCCCGATGGCCGCCACATCGCCAGCGGTAGCTGGGACGATACGCTGCGCCTGTGGGACGCTGCAACCGGCCAGTGCCTGCGGGTGATGGAAGGGCACAAGGGCGTGGTCAACAGTGTGGCCTTCAGCCCCGATGGCCGCCACATCGTCAGCGGCGGCTGGGACGGCAAGGACGGCACGCTGCGCCTGCGGGACGCTGCATCTGGCCAGTGCCTGCACACCATGGAAGGACACAAAGTTCCGGTCAGTTCCGTGACCTTTAGCCTCAATGATCACCACATCGCAAGCGTCAGCATGGACGGCACGCTGCGCTTGTGGGACGCTGCTTCCGGCCAGTGCCTGCGGGTCATTGAGGGGCACATAGGCGCTGTCAACACCCTGGCCTTCAGCCCCGATGGCCGCCACATCGCCAGCGGCAGAGGTATAGACGGTGCGCTGAGCCTGTGTGACGCAGCCTCCGGCCAGACCCTGCGCACCATGGAAGGGTACAAAGCCCCAGTCAAAAGCCTGACCTTCAGCCCCGATAGCCGTCACGTCGCCAGCGGCGGCTACGACGGCACGTTGCACTTGTGGAACGCTGCATCCGTTCAACCCCTGCGCGCCATTGAAGGTGACCTGTTCGGGGTCAACAGCTTGGCCTTCAGCCCCAATGGCCGTCACATCGCCAGCAGCGGCAGAGACGGCACGCTGCACCTGTGGAGCGCGGCCTCCGGCCAGTGCCTGCGCATCATGGAATGGCATAAGGGCAGGGTCAACAGCCTGGCCTTCAGCCCCGATAGCCACCAAATCGCCAGCGGCAGTAACGACATGACTCTGCGCCTGTGGAGCGCAGCCTCAGGCCAGTGCCTGATGGTCATGGAAGGACATAACAAACCGGTCAACAGCTTGACATTCAGCCCCGATGGCCGCCACATCGCCAGCGGCAGTTGGGACAACATGCTGCGCCTATGGAGCGCAGCCTCCGGCCAGTGCCTGCGGGTCATGGAGGGGCACAAGGGCTGGGTCAACAGCGTGGCCTTCAGCCCCGATAGCCACCAAATCGCCAGCGGCAGTAACGACATGACTCTGCGCCTGTGGGACGCCGCCTCCGGCCAGTGCCTGTGCGTCATGGAAGGGCACCAGGGCTGGGTCAACAGCGTGGCCTTCAGCCCCGATGGTCACCACATCGTCAGCGGCAGCTGGGACGGCACGCTGCGCCTGTGGGACGCAACCTCCGGCCAGTGCCTGCGCGTCATGGAAGGGCACCAGGGCTCAGTCAACAGCGTGGCCTTCAGCCCCGATAGCCACCACATCGCCAGCGGTGGCAGCGACGGCACGCTGCGCCTGTGGGACGCTGCATCCGGCCAGTGCCTGTGGGTCGCAAAAGGGCACCAGGGCTCGGTCAACAGCCTGTCCTTCAGCCCCGATGGCCGCCACATCGCCAGCGGCGGCAGCGACGGCACGCTGCGCCTGTGGCGGTTTGATGGCCAGGAAACGCTGCGCATGCGCGCGGGTGAGCGCCTCATGGGCATGCAAACCGCGCTGGCCCCCAACCAAGACCACAACTGGGTCACGCTCGACTTCCGGCAAGACCCACGCGGCCTTTGGAGCGGACAGGGCGACATCGTGGACACGGTGCGCTATGTAGACACCACCGACATGCCACAACCCTGGCCGTGGATTCCGCGCTATTGGCGCGCCACCGACGTGCCCGAACTGCGCGCCAACACGGCTGTAACGACCACACCACCGGCCTCCGCCGCTCCCGCCGCCACATCCACGGCACCGCGCAAACGCGCCGTCCGCAAACCCAAGCCCTGAGCGTTTCGATATTCAGGCTCGGCCGGGATCCATCCCGCCCCATGGCGAACAAGCGGTGTGGGTGGTAGGACCGCCCTGGCGGCATGGACTCTGCGGTGAGCGTGCACCTACCCAAGGCGCAAGGGCACGAGGGCAACGGCATCTCCAGCGGATAGAGCGCGATCAACTTTGCGGCCGAGTACAAAGACCGCGCGTTCTCCGAGTGCCTTCGCGAGTACCAGGCAGGGCGCACGTCCAACCCCGAGATCCAGTTTCAGAACTTCCGGTTTGCCGCGCGACGGGAGCGCTGTTTCGCGCAGGCTGCTGCGCCTCCTCAGCGCGAACGCCCCAGGCGGTTTTGCAGGCGGTCCAGCACCTCGGTCACACGCTGCGCGCCCTCGGGCGAAGGGGGCTGCAGTTCTTGCTCCGCCACCGCGAGGTTGAGCCGCACGTAGGTGCTGTCCAGCGCGTGGCGCGTGGCCAGCAGCTGCTGCGCGATCTTGGCGCAGTCGGCCCCTTCGTCCAGCAACTTTTGCAGCCCGCGCACCTGGCCCTCGGCGCGGCGCAGGCGGTGCACCAGCTCGGCCTTGCGCTCGGCGGGCAGGGGCTGAGCTGCGGCGTTGCTCATGCAGAGACAGGAATGATGTTGGCCACCGGTTCGGGCGCCAGCAAGGTGCCGTCGCGCAGGCCGCGCACGGTGGCAAAGGCCAGCCACAGCACCACCATGGAGGTGGACGCCAGCAGCAACACGCCCGCGTTTTGCAGCGTGCCGTGCCAGCCACTGTTGGGCTGCAGTTGGGCCAGGCGCAGGGTGAGCGTGGTGAACGCCGCCAGCGGGAACGACAGCGCCCAGAAGGGCACGCCAAACGGCTGCGCCACGATGCGTTTGACCACCGGCGCCGTCCACAACAGGAAGAACAGGCCCACGCCCCACAGCGCCTGCACCGCCGGCAGCGGTGCCTGCATCTGGACGAGCACCAAGCCAATGACCGCGGGCGGTGCGATGGTGATGAACCAGGCCGGTAACACGCGCTCGGGCAGCGGGCTGTGGGCAATGCGCCGCACCAGCGTGAGCACCACCACCAGCGGCCAGAAAAACACGCCAATGCCCATTTGCGCCGCCGACCAGCCGTCAAAGCCCAGCGGAATGCCCGCCAAGGGTGCGACCACGTTGCCGACCACCGGAATCAACAGCACTGGCGTGACGGCAGGCCACAGCCCGGTGTTGCCCGCACCTTGACCAGGCTGCGACGCAGCGGCGGGCGCGATCCAGCGGCCCAGCACCCACAGCGTGGCCCAGAGCTGTGTGAGGCTGCCCAGCCACCACACGCCGCGCCACACGGTGGACAAACCACCACTGGCCCCACCCAGCGCCACACCCACCGTGGCCAGCAACAGCAACGACACCGGCAGCGCCGCTACAAAGGCGTGGCGCACCGGGTGCTTCAGGTCGTCGGCCAGCGCCTGCGGGTGGCGAGCCAGGCGCAACGCCGAAGCCACCAGCAGCACGCCAAACACCAGCACCGCCAGCACGCCCAGCACCAACGCGATGCCGGCGGCCATGTCACCCAGCGCGGCCTGTGCGCCATGCCAAGCCAGCGCCAGCCCGCACAAACCCATGACCAGCGAGAACCAGCCGGGCATGAGGAATTTCAGGGGGGTCGGTGAAGACATGGTTGCCTTTGGTGACGTCGCTGGAGCTTCCCGCTCCAGTTGGGACCGGCGCTGGAAGCTCCGGCTACTGCGGATCAACGCCTTACTTGGTCGAGCAGGCGATTTTGCTTTCGGGCACGCCCAGCGCTTTCAGAATCAGCGCCAGCGGGCAGAAGTTGGTGAAGCCAAACTGGAACAGGTTGAAACCGACAAAGGCGGTGAAGGCCAGGAACCAAGGGCTCACAAACAAGGGGCTGGCTTCCACGCCCAGCGCCAGCGAAAACATGATGAACAGGCCAGCGATCACACGGATGTAACGTTCAACGGTCATTTCAAACTCCTAAAGAAAAACACAGTGGGGGAAAAATCAGGTGGCCGCAGAGGCCAGCGCTTCGTACTTTTTGCGGTACACAGCGAAATACAAGACCGGAATGACGACCAGCGTCAGCAGCGTGGACACGGCAATGCCGAAAATCAGCGAGATCGCCAAGCCGTTGAAGATCGGGTCGTCCAGGATGAAGAAGGCGCCCATCATGGCGGCCAAGCCAGTCAGCGCAATGGGCTGAGCGCGCACGGCGGCGGACTGCACCACGGCTTGCGCAAACGGCACGCCGCGCCGGGTTTCCAGCTCAATGAAGTCCACCAGCAAGATGGAGTTGCGCACGATGATGCCGGCCAGCGCAATCATGCCGATCATGCTTGTGGCCGTGTATTGCGCGTTGAGCAGCGCGTGGCCGGGCATGACGCCGATGATGGTGAGCGGAATCGGCGCCATGATGATCAGCGGCGTGACATAGCTCTTGAATTGCGCCACCACCAGCAGGTAGATCAGGATCAGGCCGACACCGTAGGCCGCGCCCATGTCGCGGAAGGTTTCATAGGTGATTTGCCATTCGCCATCCCATTTCACCGCGTACTGGCGGTACGGGTCTTTGGGCTGGTTGATCCAGTATTCGCCCAGCTCGCCGGTGTTGGGCAGCGCGGCGGCGTCCATGCGGGTGCGGATGCCGAACAGGCCGTACAGCGGTGAGTCGAGCTGGCCGGCCATGTCGCCCATGACGTAGGTCACGGGCAGCATGTTTTTGGTGAAGCGGGGCTGGTCGATCACGCCGCGTTCCACCGTCACCAGTTCGGACAAGGGCACCATCGCACCGTTGGCGGCCTTCATGGGCAACGCCAGCAACGCGTCCAGCCCCACTTGCTTGTCCAGCGGCAACTGCAAGCGCACCGGCACGGCAAACTTGGCGTGGCCGTCGTGCAGGTAGGCGGCATCGGAACCCGACAGCGCGGCGTACACGGTTTGCGCAATGACTTGCACCGGAATACCCAGCGACTCGGCGCGCTGGCGCTGGATGCGCAGGAAGGCGCGCGGGGCGTGCTCTTTCAGCGAGGTGTCCACGCCCACGATGTCGGGCGTGCCCGCAAAAGCCTGGGCCACGCGCTGGGCCAGTTCGGCGCGACCTTGCTCGTCGGGGCCATAGACCTCGGCCACGATGGGCGACATCACCGGCGGGCCGGGCGGCACTTCCACCACCTTGACGCGCGCGCCGTGGGCGGCGGCGATTTTTTCCAGCTCGGGGCGGTGGCGCTGTGCGATGGCGTGGCTCTTTTCGCTGCGGTGCGCGGCGTCGGCCAGGTTGATTTGCAGGTCACCACTTTCCACGTCAGCGCGCAGGTAGTACTGGCGCACCAGACCGTTGAAGGTGATGGGGCTGGCGGTGCCGGCGTAGCCCTGAACATTAGCCACCTCGGGCTGCTGCGCGAGCCAGGCGGTCAGGTCTTGCAGCGCGGCGGTGGTGTTTTCCAGCGGGGTGCCAGCGGGCATGTCCAGTACCACCTGGTATTCGCTCTTGTTGTCAAACGGCAGCATTTTCAGCACCACCCACTGCACCAGAGCCAGACCGACCGAGAGCGCCAGCGCCACCAGAATGCCAGCCAGCAACAGCCAGCGCTTGCGCGCGCTTTCCAGAAGCGGCGTGAGCACGCGCGCAAAGGTGTTTTGCAAGGCGTTGGTGAGCTTGCTGGGTCCGTGCGCGGCATGGCCGGGGCCGGTTTGGGTCAGTTTCAAAGCCAGCCACGGCGTGACGGTAAAGGCAATGGCCAACGAGATCGCCATGCCCATGCTGGCGTTGATGGGGATGGGGCTCATGTACGGACCCATCAGGCCGGTGACAAACGCCATGGGCAGCAAGGCCGCGATCACGGTGAAGGTGGCCAAAATGGTGGGGCCGCCCACCTCGTCCACAGCGCGCGGAATGATGACGCTCAGAGGTACATCGGGCGTGAGCTGCCGGTGCCGGTGGATGTTTTCCACCACCACAATCGCGTCGTCCACCAGGATGCCGATGGAGAAAATGAGCGCGAACAGCGACACGCGGTTGAGCGTGAAGCCCCAGGCCCAGCTGGCGAACAGCGTGGCCGTGAGCGTCAAAATGACCGCCGCGCCGACGATGACGGCCTCGCGCCGGCCCAGTGCCAAGCCCACCAGAATGATCACGCTGCCGGTGGCAAAAATCAGCTTCTGGATCAGTTTGTTGGCCTTGTCGGCGGCGGTCTGGCCGTAGTCGCGGGTGATGGCCAATTCCACATCGTCTGGAATGATGGTGTTCTTCAGGTTGTCCAGCCGCTCGCGCACGCCAGCGGCCACATCCACCGCGTTCTCGCCGGGCTTTTTGGTCACGGTGATGGTCACCGCCGGAAAGTTTTGGCCCTGTTGGCCAGGGTGGGCCGTGTCGGCTGCGCCGGGGGTGAACCACACATAGCGCTTGGGCAACTGCGCACCGGCTTCGACCCGCGCCACTTCGCGCAGGTAAATGGGGCGGCCATTGCTGACGCCGACGACGATGTCGCCCACGTCTTTTTCGTTCTGCAAAAACTCGCCCGTTTCCACCGACAACATGCCAGGCTCGCCCGCCGCCGGGTGGGGGTTGATGACCGCGCCCGAAGGCAGCGCCTGGTTGGCCGAGGCGATGGCACCGTGCAGCGCCTGCACGCTCACGCCGCGCTCGCGCAGCCGGGCGGGGTCCAGCCACACATGCACCGCCCGGCCCGGGCCGCCCAGGGTGACCACTTCGCGCGTGCCGGGCACGCGTTTCAGCTCGGTTTCCACCGCATGCGCCACGCGCTCCAGGTCGTGTGCGCTTTGGGCGTCTTTCGTCCACAGCGTGGCCGCCAGCACCGGTACATCGTCAATGCCCTTGGGTTTGACGATGGGGGTCAGCACGCCCAAGCCCTGGGGCAGCCAGTCCTGGTTGGCGTTGAGCACGTCGTACAACCGCACCAGCGCTTCGGTGCGCGGCACGCCCACCTGAAACTGCACCGTGAGCACAGCCACGCCGGGGCGCGACACCGAATAGGTGTGCTCAATGCCCTGAATTTGTGACAACACATGCTCGGCGGGCGCGGCCACCATTTTTTCCACGTCCGCACTGGAAGCCCCGGGGAAGGGAATCAGCACATTGGCCATGGTCACGTTAATCTGCGGCTCTTCTTCGCGTGGCGTCACCAGCACAGCAAACAGGCCCAGCAGCAGAGCCACCAGCGCCAGCAGCGGCGTGATGGCGTTGCTTTGAAACATGCGCGCCACCGAGCCAGAAAAGCCCAGCTTTTCGGGGGTGGCGTTGGAAGTGGATTCGGGGTGGCTCATGGCGGCGTCCTTACTGCGCAGCGGGCACAGCGCCCGACAGGCCAGCCCGCACCGGGTCCAGCGCCACGCGGTCGCCCGCTTTCAGGCCCGCCAACACCTCGACCCCGGCAGCGCCGTGCATGGCCCCGGTGCGCACTGCACGCAAGGCAAAGCCTGCGGGCTGGCCTTCGCCCTTGCTCGACACCACATACACGCCGGTGAGTTCACCCCGACGCAACAGGGCCGATTCGGGCACCAGCAGGCGCTGGTTGTCGGGCTGGGCGGTGCCGCCCACAAAGCGCACGCGCACCTGGCGCCCGGGCACCTGGCCCGCGCCATCGGCGTCGCTCAGGTTCAGGCGCCATTCCACGGTTTGCGACACCGGGTCGGCGGCGGGCAGGCTGGTCTGGCTGGCGGGGCTGACCCAGCGGTCGGTGCCGGGCAGCTGCACCTCAACGCGCTGCGCCTGCTGGGCCAGGGTTTGCTGCGAGGCGGGCACATGCACCACCGCGCGAATGGGCTGAGGCGCGTACACCGTGAGCACCGGCGCACCGGGCATGGCCAAACCACCGGCTTCGGCGTGGGTGGCCAACACCCAGCCGTCGTACGGCGCGGTCAGGCGGGTAAAGCCTTGGGCCACACCGGCTTGGGTTTGCCCGGCGCGGGCGGCGGCCACACCGGCTTGCGCGGCGCTCAATTGGGCTTGCGCCGTGTCCAGCGCGGCCTGGGCCACAAAGCCTTGGGCGCGCAGGTCGCGGGTGCGGTCAAAGTGGGCTTTGGCGTTGGCCAGGTTGGCATCAGCCTGGGCAAAACCGGCCTGGGCCTGGGCCACACCGGCCTGGGTGGCGCGGTCGTCAATGACGGCCAGCACCTGACCGGCCTTCACCCGGTCGCCGGCTTTCACCGACAAACTGGCAATGCGGCCGCTGGCCTGGGCCGACAGCACGCTCTGACGCACGGCCTGCAAGCTGCCGTCGAGCGCCAAACCGGCGCCCACCGCCTGCGCACCCACGGCCACCACCTGCACCTGCACCCCGCTGGCTGCGGCCTGGGCATGCACACTGCGAGCACTGAACACGGCCGCACCCGCCAGCAAGGCCAGCGACCCCGCCAGCACCCAGCGACGCCGGGCCTGTGGATGGGGTGCCCAAGCTTGCGCGCGGGCCAAGAGAGGCTGGGTGAAACGGGCGGTTTTCCGGGGGATCATGGTGCGGTTCTCCTATACGGCCTGCAGTATACATTTATACCCCCAGGGGTACAAGACCTGGCGGCAACTCGCCCGCCTGGGCCGCAAGGACAAGCCCCTTCAACAGGTTCCGACGCAGTGCACGTTACGCTGTTCGGTACAAGCCATCAAGCGGCTACCGCACGCACCCGCAGCCGGCCCAGCTGCCAGACGCAGCCGACAAATGCCACGGCGGCCAGCACCAGCGTGGCATAGGCCACCCGCAGCCCGTAGGTTTCGGCCAGTTCGCCCATGAGCAAGGCCGCCAACTGCGCGCCCACCGTGAAGGCGATCATGAGCAGGGCCGACAGGCGCGGGGCTTCTTGCGGAAAACCGCGCAAGGCGCTGCCCAGCAAAATAGGAAATGCCACCGACACGCCCAGGCCCGCCGCAAAATTGCACAGCGCCAGCCAGGCGAAAGGCGCCCCCGCCGGGCTGAACCACAAGGCCGCCAGGGCCACAGCGGCCAGCGTGCCCAGCCTGAAAATCTTTTGCTCCAGCGTCCAGCGGCTGTGGCCAAACGCCTGCCACACCCGGCCCACCACCATGCCCGCCATGAGAAAACCCAGCGCCAGCCGGGCGCTTTGCTCGTGCAGCCC
>Ga0209066_10004374_pt1 | contig 15470 bp, 7 predicted proteins | sample All_14_2_FD_187198 | JGI IMG/M metagenome (GOLD analysis project Ga0209066, IMG submission 187198) | Freshwater microbial communities in response to fracking from Pennsylvania, USA - Allegheny Zone_MetaG_DW_15 (SPAdes) (version 2) ...
AGTTTATATAGATATACCCGGATAAGCGGTTGATCGTTTAACGAAATATATTGGTTGGTATTTTGATAAAATATGTCATTCAATCTGCTTTGGTCATAGTCGGAGGAAATGTCTTCATAAAACAGGGTGAAGTCTCCCTGTCTCCTCTGCGTTTGGATGGGTATATCCATATGAAAATTCAACCAAAAAGCACCATTTTTATTAACCGTAAAGGCAAAAGCCCGGAATAAATAGTCGGTATTTAATTTACCGTGCAACTGAATTTGCCGGGGGCAGTTGATGCTGTAACCCGTTTTGTTGCTCAGCCAGAATCCGTATTGCGTATCACTGAGCGTGATTGCGCCGGCACGCACATGTTCACTTGGCTTATGGGCTTCATCCTGTGCAAAAATTTTGTTTAATTCTTTGCTGATATTGCTGGTAATTTTGTCGACTCTTGCATCATTAATAAAATATTCTATGGGCAAATTAAGGCTGGGATATTGGAGCTTGTCATGTATGCGGCTTCTCAATTCCAAAGACATCAGAGAGTCCATCCCCATGGCAAACAAGTCATTTTTTTTACGCAGCTGCGCGACATTGTCCAGGCCCAACACATCCGCGGCAATGGTCGATACGACCTCGCCTAATAGTTGCTGTTGTTCTGCCGGATTGTGTTGTTGTAAAAAATGTAAAAAAGACTGACCGGAACGGGTCGTTTCTGTCCCATCCAGATCAGAAAACATCAACTGTTTCGGGGTGTTTTTGAAATACAGATCCCAGTGTATCGGGCATAATATAATTTGCGGCAAATCACTGCGCAGGAACAGATCCAGCATCTCCATGCTGTGTTCATCCAGAGGAATAAACCCGCGTTTTTTCAGGGCATCAATGTTGTCTGCCGCCATGCCTGGCGTTTCAAAAACCCCCCAGTTAATGGACAGTGCCGGCAAGTTTTGTTGTTGTCGTGACTGTGCCAAACCATCGAGAAAACCATTGGCGGCAGCATAGTTTGCCTGTCGTCTGGAGCCCAGTATGGCTGATGCGGATGAAAATAAAACGAACATATCCAGGGCGATATGTTTGCTTAATTGATGCAGGATTAAAGCACTGTCCATTTTTGCACGAAGTACCTGTCGCAGGTTTTCTTCACGTAAATTGATAATGAATTCATTCTGGATAACGCCGGCAAGATGAAAAATACCTTTTAAGGCTTGAGCACTTTGTTGAATAGTCTCAATAATGTTTTGCATCTGCGCCAGGTTGCTCGCATCTGCAGAATAATGCGTGATCGCGACCCCTTTTTCTTTTGCGCTTTCTATCAGATTTTGAGTGTTCAGAGCGCACTCGGAACGGCTGATCAGCGCAATATGTTGTACCCCGTTACGAATGAGATATTCAATTAAAGGGTTGGCCAGGCCACCCGTGCCGCCGGTTATCAGATAGGTGGCTGTTTCGTCAAATAATGCTTTCTGTTCTTGTGTCGGGTTGAGGCACAATTTTTTTCTCTTCAAGCGGGGAACATACAGCGCATCCCTGATTGCAAATTGGGTCTCTCTATTTGCTGTATGAAACAGATGCTTCAAGCTGTCGGTCAAGCTGCTGTCGGAATCCAGATCAATGGTATAGTTTTTATCAAGTTCCAGCTCGTTTCGGAAGCTTTTCCAAAAAGTACAGGCCATCGTTTGATGAGGGTTGACAGGGGCCGAGCCATTCAGGGCATAGGCTTGTTCTGTAACCAATATGAAGCTTGCGGGCGCTGATTTAAACAGCTTTTGGCAACAGCGAAACAGATCATAAAATTGATCGTCTTCGTACAGAAAGATGATGTTTTTATCCGTAACATCGTCCAGTTTGTCGATGGTGTCGATGAGCTGATATTTCAACGAAGCCAATACGTTTTTTGCGCGCAGCTCATTGGTCGAAATAACCCAAAAATCGGGTATTTTTGTTGTATTCGGCGAGTGGGTATCGAGTGGACGCCATTCAGTCTCATAAAAATGTTCACCAATCTCCGCCGTACCGCGCTTTATGCGCGGTATCCAGCTCTGATCTGGATACCGCGCATAAAGCGCGGTACGTTGGCTGTCACCTGTTTCCAGCCAGAATGTCCGGCGGTCAAAAGTATAATTCGGCAAATTTACCTTGTTCGAGCTGTGCTGCTGGTAATAACGCGCCCAATCAAGCGCCTTGCCTTGTAGATAATCAGCGATTAACGCATTCTGATCAGCCGTGGCAAATCTGCCGTTTTTCAATAATTCGCTGGCCGTTCGCGCATCCTTCGCCACGACGGCCAGGCGGTAAGGATAATGATCCCGACAGACCGCTGCGGTGAAACATATATCATGAAAATCTTCCTTGCTGCTGGCTAAAAACTGCTGATAACTGGCACGCAAATTATCCAGAGCCGTTTGACTTTTTGCCGACAAAACCAGGACGCTTGTTTGCAGTGGCAGCGTATTTTTTTGCAGCCTCTGGTCAGGAAATTCCTGCACAATAACGTGGGCATTGGTACCGCTAAATCCAAAGGAACTGACAGCCGCCGATCTTGACGGGCTGTCGCTATGCCAATCCCCGGTATGTAAAGCAAGCTGGCTGGCATCGAGTTTGATGTTGGGATTCAAGCGCCTGAAATTTAAATTTTTATAGCGTCTCTTTTTTTGCAAACCAATGATCACTTTAATCAAACCGGCAACACCAGACGCACTTTCAAGATGGCCAATGTTTGTTTTAAGCGCACCAATATACAAGGGATTATCTATATTGCGCTGCCGGCCATAGACAGCATTAATCGCGTGCACCTCGATGGGGTCGCCCAGCGCGGTACCGGTGCCATGCGCCTCGATATAACTGATATCACCACTGGCCAATTTCGCCTGGCTCAGGGCCTTCCTCATCACCTCTTCCTGGCTTTTACCATTCGGAACCGTCAAGCCGGCAGACTGTCCGTCATTATTAATGGCCGAGCCTTTGATCACGGCCAAAATCCTGTCTTTATCACGCAGGGCATCGCTCATTCTTTTCAGAAACAACACGCCGCAGCCTTCAGAACGCACATACCCATCGGCCTGTTCATCAAAGGTTTTGCATTGACTGTCTGGAGACAGGGCTTTGGCTTTTGATAAATTGACAAGGCCATCGGGTCGCAACAGGACATTGACCCCGCCCGCCAGAGCAAAATCGATGTCACGATTTTTCAGGCTGTTGCAGGCATAATGAATCGCAACCAGGGATGAGGAGCAGGCGGTATCGATACTTAAAGCGGGTCCTTTAAAATCAAAGGTATAGGCGACGCGTCCGGATACGATATTCAAGGCCTTGCCTGTGACGGCAAACATGCCTTGCTCCTCGGGCGAGAAGCCTCGTTTTTCCAGCAGCGTGTAGTATTCATGAGAAGAACCGACGCCGGCAAACACCCCGGTCGCGCTGCCACGCAAGGATTGCGCCGGGTAGTTTGCGTTTTCCATGGCGTGATAACAATTTTCCAGAAACAGACGTTGTTGCGGGTCTAAAAATGGCGCCTCGCGTGGGCTAATTCCGAAAAATTCAGGATCAAACAAGCTGATGTTGTCGATTAAACCCAGTTTATTCACATACGTTTTTCCCGGCGCATCCGGATTCGGATCGTAGTAAAGCTGATTATCCCAACGCTCCCCGGGAATCGCCCTGATGCCGCTCAGTCCGTTTTCCAGCAAGTGTTCAAAGCTGTTGATATCGGGTGCATTGGGTAGCGAACAGCTCATCCCGATAATGGCAATGGCATCCTGTTCGGGTTCAGCAGGCGTGTTACCTGTTTGCGAGTTGAAAGCATGCTTGCCGAGTTCCGATTGCAGGTGGCTTGCCAGTTTGTTGATGGAGGGAAAATCAAAGGCAATCGTCGCGGCCACCGGCACCAGAGGGGCGAGTGTTTCTTTCAAACGGGTCGCGAGTTCCGCCATCATCAGGGAATCCAGGCCCAGGTCAAAAAAGCCGGTGTCTTTGTCCAAATCGGTGGCCTGATCCAGCTCCAGCAGCGTCTGGCAGAGGCTGGATATCATGCTGGTCATTAAATTAACGTCGAAGCCTGGCAAGACCGCGTAGCTTGGGCCCTGGCCCAACATGGTTTTATCCCGGAAGATCGTTGTTGGGCCTTGGCCCAAGCTACGCGTTGTGACCAGGATATCAGCCGCCAGCGCTTGATAAAAAGCAGGCCGCGGTTCAGGAACAAAATCCAGCATAAATTGCAGGTAGGCCGGCGAGATAATGGTCGCATGACCCGTATGATGGATGAAGCGCTGAACGAAGGCCTGGCCCTGGTCATTATGAATCAACGCGTCTTTCAAACCCTGATCGCGCGCGCGTTTTTTTGCCATCCCCACCTCAGCCCAAGGGCCCCACTGGATAGCCGTGCCCACCAAACCCAGGCGTTGCCGTTCTGAAATCAGGGCATCGAGGAAGCTGTTGGTGGCAGAATAAACGGATTCTTTATTGCTGCCAAATACAGAAGAAATGGAAGAATAAACGACAAAAAAATCCAGATCGTAATTGCGGGTCAGTTCATGTAAATACCAGGCGCCTGCTACTTTGGCAGAAAATAAATGGTCAATGTCTTGATCTTGATGAGCAAGCAGGGGTTTGTTGATGTTCGCACCGGCCGCATGAATAATGCCTTTTAACAAGCCATCTTTATTGATCTCCAGCAAGAGCTTGTGCAGGCCGATTTTATCAGACACATCCAGGGCAAGCAGACGAATAATCCGGTCAGGGTAATTCGATTGTAACTGTTTAATTTGTGCGAGGATTGCAGGCTCATCAACCGTTCTTGAAACAAGAACCAACTCGCTTGCGCCAGCGGCTAGCAAGGCCGCCGAGCTGACCAGGCCCAAACCACCGCAACCGCCCGTTATCAGATAACGACCTTCGGGGTGACGCAATGCGTTTTCCTTGGGCAGAGGGGCTTTTTTCAAACGCGAAACCAGTCGCTTTCCGTCACAATATGAAACGATATGCTCGCGGTATTGGCCATGATTGTAGTGGATTTCATCGGCTATATTGTCTGCATTATGGCTATCCATCTCAATATGGATGCTTTGATATTGAGGTAATTCCAGGCCCAGGGTTTTGCAAAATCCTTTGAGCGGGCCGCTATCAAGACTCAGCGAATCCGTTAGAAAAACCAGCCTTAATGTAATGGCTTTATCCTGTAAGGATTGCAGCAAAGCCAGGATGTGTTTCAGGGTATTTTTTTGTCGATCAATATGAGCATCAATATCCCCGGCCAGTGATGAATTAAAATGCTCTGCAATAATAATCCCGTCGAGTTCATCCAGCGAATACGGATCGCTTTCCCGGACAAGGCTTATCCCGCTATTGTTCAGCTCAACATGCTCGCCAATTAACAGCCAACGCTGACCCGATTTTTTATCATTATTTTTATCAATGGGCTGGTATTGCCATTGTAATTCAAAACACCAATCTTCAGAGACCGCTGCCGCTTTTGCGGATCTGCTGTCATGCCAATAGTCTTTTCTATCAAAGACATACAAAGGCAAATCAACGCGATTAAACGCTTTATCTGATCGGATGTTGGCGCCTGCGAGAAATGCTTCATACTGTTGCCTGGCATCCGGCCCGGTCAAGCTGATCTCTTTTTCTATGCTTGTTTTTTTGAGCGTATACTCAGCAGCCTCAATTTTTTTAATCAGCAAGGCTTTGTCTTGCGCAATAATGGCGCATCGATATTGATAATGATCCCGACAATTGATGAGGGTAGCGCATATATCTGACAAGCTGGCGTCGGAGTTTTTCAAATAGTGCACATGATTTTTTAACAACTGGCGTAAAGAAAATTCACTGTTTGCAGACAGGACAAAACAGCTCGCTTCAACGTCAGCTTGTCCAGATTCGTTGAGCCTGGCGGCAGGGGGTTCTTCAATAATCGCGCTCACGTTTGTGCCGGTAAACCCAAAGTTGGATATTTGCACGTACCTTTTTTTATGTTGGTTTTTGGGAAATGGCCTTGTTTCAACCGGGATCAGGGCGGGGATGTTGTTGAGATCAACTGATTCATTGGGGGTTGAATAGTGTAAATTGGCAGGAATACTGTCTTGTTTGAATGTGCCGATGACTTTAACCAAAGCAGCAATGCCCGATGCCGAAATCGTATGCCCCAAACTGCTTTTTAATGCGCCGATAACCAGGGGATGGTCTTTGCTATGCTGTCCCTGATGCACCTGTTGAATCGCCTGTAATTCGACCGCATCGCCAAGAACCGTACCCGTTCCGTGCGTTTCTATGTAGTCGATATCGCTGGCGGTCAAATGCGCTTTCTCCAATACGGCCTGATGCATGGAGATTTGCGCCTCCATATTCGGGGCAGCCATCCCCATGCCGCCGCCATCTTGATTCATGACAACACTTTTGAGCACCGCATGAATTTTATTCTGGTCTTTAATCGCATCGCTTAATCGTTTCAGCACAACAACCGCACAGCCCTCGCTGCGAACATAGCCGTCTGCTCCGGCATCAAAACTCCGCGACTCACCGGTAGCCGATAACATATTGGCTTTGCTTAATCCGACCCACACTTCTGGACAAAGACTCAAATGCACGCCGCCAACAATGGCCATGTCACATGCTTGCGTGCGCAAAGCCATGGCCGCCAGATACAGCGCCGACAAAGAGGACGAACAAGCGGTGTCCACCGTAATACAAGGCCCTTTCAGGTTGAGAAAATAGGAAAGCCGGCCTGCCGCCGCGCTGTCGGCCGCTCCAATATAGGTATAAGCGTTGAAATCTATCTGGTCTTTATAATTGAGCTGACCGTAATCATGGGTGGACAGGCCGCAATAAACCCCGGTATTGGAATTTTTTACTGCATCAAAGCCAATATTGGCTTCGTTGAGCGCGCGAATGGAAACTTCCAGAAAAAGACGATGTTGCGGATCAATTTGTTTTGCTTCGACAGGCGGGATTTTAAAAAAGGCCGCATCGAACAAGCGTGGATTATCCAGAAATCCACCCCGATGACTAACGAGCTTGTACTGGTCGATCTCCCAGCGGTTTTGCGGTACGTCTTTAATCGGCGTCTGTTTGTTAAGCAACATATCATGGAACGCATCCAGATCTTCAATGTCGTGATTCATCCCCGGAAATTGACAATTCGCGCCAATAATCGCGATGGGTTCGTTCAGTTTATTTTCTTCTATCGATTCAAGCATCATGATGTCCAGGGATTATTGTTTTTGTAACACATAACAGAGGTATTTTTGTTGGCCGTTGATAAAGCCATTATAAACAGAAGAACCTTTGACCGCTGATATATCACGAACAGCTTGACGCCATAGCCTTGAATAGGCTGAATTGATATGCGCATTTCTTCTATCCGAAAGACGGGTTAACGAATCGAGCACTTGCAGGGTAATATCCGAACGCTGCAGGACTCGCAAGCCTGCGCTGTTAAAGCCGATATCCAGAGCATCCACTTGTGAGGCGCGGCGAAGGTCGGCAAAAGCCATATAGCCATTGGGTCTGAGTATGCGCCGAACCTCGCTGAGAAATCCCTGCATTGAGGGATAAACATGCGACGATTCTATGTTAATCACAACATCCACGCTCTCATCGGGAATGGGCAATTTATCGGCCGAGCCTTGTATCCATTGGACATTGGCAGCTTGATGATGGCGCTGACAGAATGCAATGGCTTTTTCCGACAAATCAAGGCCAATATACGAGCGCGGTTGGCTATGCTGTAATAAAAACATGGCGCCAGCCCCCTGGCCACAGCCAATTTCCGCAATGTCTTTTCCCTGAAGGTTAATATATTGAACCGCTCGATGATACAGTTGAATAAACAAACGATTTGGCTCGTCTTGCTGAGTTAAAGCCAAAGGGGTCTCATCATGATAGCCATAATTCAAAAAGATACTTTTTTCTGACTGATTATTTGTGGCGAATTTGTTATAAACCCAGCGAACCAGGCGTGAGCGAACACCAGGGGACAGGCAAATTAACAAGCTGTACAATTTCATTAATTTGCTTGCTTTCATGAGAGAAAATCTGGGATAAACGAGGATTCATCATGCATTAATCCTGTTTCGATGGCAAGGCTTGTTACCCAGGGGGACGTTCTGTGCCGCGACTGTGTTGGGCCAGGGCCGCAACCTACCCGTTCACAGCGAGATCTTGTTGCAAGTTGCCTCGATCTTGCTGTGAACGGGTAGGTTGCGGCCCTGGCCCAACAAGTGCCGGGTAGGAACCAGGGACTGGGGAAGCCCCCGCCTAACCTTGATCGCGTCAATGCTCTTGCTGTACCCTGACAGGGTATTCATTTTGGAGAAGGGCCATCAACACTGACGCCGCGCTTTATTATAAAAGAGCAAAAGCCTTATTCTTGCCCGTTGAACCCAAACCTGAAATGAATGGTTTTGAACTCAGCATCAGCAATCGGCGTTATTTTTTTTACAACAACGAGACGCCCTTTAATGTCAGCAGCAGCTCCTCCATCGCCACCAATAAATACTGCACCAATCAAATGTTGGCAGCGGCAAACATCCCCGTGCCCAAAGGTGTTTTATTCCACAGCAATCATCCCGAACCACTGGAAAATATCATCGCCGATTTAAGGTTCCCTCTGGTTATCAAACCCGTCGATGGTTCCCTGGGACAAGGCGTCTTATGCAATATCAAAACCTTTGATGAACTGGCGCTTTTTTTAAAACAATATGGCGCTTTGTATCCATCCCTGATCATCGAAGAATTTTATGGCAATTTACAATCTTACCGCGTACTCGTTTTTAATCGAAAAGTCATCGGCGTGGTTTTATGTCACCCGGCAAGGGTCGTGGGGGATGGCAAACATTCGATTCAGGAGCTTGTCGAATCCAGTAATATTAAACGCAAGGAAATCAGCGATAGCCTCGGGCCGATCGTGCTGGATGATGAATGCCGGCTTCGGCTGAAAGAGCTGGGCATCGATCAACGATACATTCCTGCTTCGGGCGAAATCATCGTATTGTGTTACACCAGCAACCCGACCAGAGGCGGTACTTATGAATCTCGGGACGTCAAAATTTGCAAAGAAAATCGTCAACTCATGATCCGGGTTGCCTCCGTACTCAATTTAAGACTGACAGGCATTGATATAGAATGTACGGATATCAATATACCCTTCTCTCTGTCGCAAGGCGTTATTCTGGACGTCAATCACCGCCCAAGCATGCTGATTCATGAAATACCACTCAGCGGAAAACCGCAGTTTGTAACCAAAAAAATCATGCGATCCTTTATTTTTCACCATCCGTTTATGTATGTACGTTCACTGTATTCCAATCGATCGACCTCCTTCTGCACCAGAGCAATGAGTGTCTCGTTTGTTGCAGCAATCATCTATCTGTTTATTGCATTACCCAGGTTACTTATGTAATCTGGATTTCTGTTCGTCACAATAAAAAGCCATTTGATAAATATGATAAAACTCCGGATTCATAGCTTGTTGGCTGTCTGTACCTTGTCAGCCATCAACGCCGCATACAGTTGCACCGCCGTTTTCGCCAATAACAAAGGGCCGAATATGGTGGTTGCCCGTTCCATGGATTTGTTTGTGTCAGATGAGCCGCAAATTGTGGTGATGCCGCGCGGACAACAACATGACGGTGATGCCGGCAAACACTCACTGCAATGGCGATCAAAATACGGCAGCCTGGTGGTGACCGCCTTTCACACCCGAACCGCGTCCGATGGCATGAACGAAAAAGGCCTTGCAGCGCATCTATTGTATTTGTCTGGCAGCGAATACCCAGACGCTATTCCCGATGCGCTCAGCCTGTCCAACACCCTGTGGGCACAATACATCCTGGATAATTTTGCAACGGTGAATGAAGCTTTGGAAGGAACAAAAAATCTGTCCATTGTGGCAACAAAAGTGAAAGGCAGAACCTGGCCAATTCATTTGTCTATTGAGGACAGTACCGGCGATTCTGCGGTCATTGAGTTTATCAAGGGTGAGATCAAAATCTACCATGGCAAAGAATATCGCGTGATGACCAACGAACCACCCTATGCCATCCAGCTTGCCAATTTAAAACAGTATAAATTGTTTGGCGGCAATAAAGCCTTGCCTGGCGATACCGATCCGCTGAGTCGTTTTGTCAGGGTAGCTACCTACTTAAAAACCTTGCCGACCTCCAACACCGGGCTGGACGCAACCGCCGGCATCCTGTCTGTGATAAGAACGGCTATGGTGCCCTTCGGTGCCGAAGACACCTCGGGCAGCGACACAGAAGACTCCTGGCCCACTCGCTGGGTGACGGTTGCTGATCTGTCGAATAAATTGTTCTTCTTCAACTCAACAACAGCCCCCAATATCATTTGGTTTGATTTGAAGAAAATGGATTTTTCTGAAAACGCAAAAACCTTGTCTATTGATCCAACGGCTATTGATCTGGAAGGAGACGTGACCTACAAGCTGAAATAGTCGGTTTTTTATAAGCGCAATCAAGGAGGAGTGTGTAATGACTTTTTTTATCGATGGAAAATCTGAAGAACTGACCGATTTTGCTGGTATAGCCACATCGGGATCTCGGGAAAATCCAGTTGAAGACTCGCTGGTTATGATTGGAGACACGTTTACAGGAAAAAGCAGTTTGATGTCTCGTTTTTTTACAGGAACGTACATAGAGTCTACGGGATCCACGATAGGCGTGGATTTTAAAAGATGTCTTCCTTTCAAGCCAAACGAGCACTATAAATTGAAGGTATGGGATGTGTCAGGGCAGGAAAGATTTCAAGCCATACGACTGCCTTATTATGCGAGAAAAGACGCTTTTTTAGCCTGTTTCGATGTCAGCAACGAAGTGACATTTAATCATCTGCCTCTCTGGCTTAACGAAGTAAAAAACTGTAACAAAGATATCCCTCGCCCGCTTGTTATTCTGGTCGGAACCAAAGCAGATCAAGACGACAGATACCAGATTTCAGACAGTCGAATTCGTACCTTTATGGCGCTCTGGAATCATGATAATCCGGATTTTACAATATCAGGCTACGTCGCAACCAGTGCCAAAACCGGCATGAATGTGGATCGCTTGTTAAAAACAACGGCGCAAATGATTCGAGCACGCAAACCGGAACAGCTAACAGAGCATGTAGTCGACCCGCGCACGCAAATGATGCAACGCCTGGAGCGTTATCTTCAAAGCACGGAAGACAAAAAAGACGCGCAGGGCAACTTTGGCGATTTTCTGTTTTTCTCTGAGGAAAGAGGGTATAACCGTAATATCGATTGTGCTATCGCCCGGCAATTGAGAAATGAACTCGCGCGCGGCTATGAGCTGAGAATGGTTTTTCAGGCAACCCATATCGGCAGCGTATATCGAGCGGCTGTGCAGGGTGCTGGCCCGGCACCTGGATTATTCACCATGGCACATGATTTAAGGCGCAGCAGTTTGCATACGGTACTGGAAGAATGCCGGGAACAGGCCGGAGTGAGCACGCCCAGGCTGTAATGTTAAGGATAGGAGAAACATGGTTTTTGCAAGACGCGCTGTCTGGATTGTGATGGTATTGATAAGCATAGGCGGCGCTCAAAACACCCAGGCGGAAGAAACGGATCAGTTCACGCTGCCGCCCACCCAACTGGTGGACATTGGCCCCAGCGTGAGCCGCAGGCTGGCAGCTGTGATCGAAGAGGCCATGAGGCAAACCAATGCCGAAATCGCCGCATTGCAGGCCAGGCCGCATAAAAGCCAGAAAACGATCCGGCAACTGGCCGAGCGCCGGTCCGACGCCTGGATTGCTGATGTGATCTACAGCAAAACCGGCATCGGTCTGCCCGAATCCACCTTTGAACGCTGGCTGCGCCGGGGGCGTTTCCCCAGCGATCTGCAACCCATGCGCTACAGTGCTTTCTGGCCCTGGAAAACCGTCTATTGGCTCGTTTTTTCGCAATGCCCCGGCTCGCTGATCATCCTCTCCCCGACCATCAATATGTACGGGCATTACTTCGGCACCGACAAAGTAGGGCATTTTTTTCAACAGGGAAATGGTTATTACAATCTCTATACCCGCGCTCTGGCCCGTGGCAAAACACCGGAACAGGCGCACGCCGCCATGATCACCCACGGTCAGCGGCAGGAAGACGGATTGTTCGGCACCTTGCTCAACGGTGTCTATTCCAATGCCGATCTGTCGGGCAATTATGCTGGATGGAAGTTTTATATGAATCTGGCGCACAAGGTAAGCATCGGGGATCGCGAACTGCCGCCGATCATCGCGCTGAACGGCGATACCTGGGCCTTCACCCGCGGCGTCGACAAAGACAATCTGCTCAAACCCTATATCAACGACAACCTCAACGAAGCCTGGAATCCCTCACATTACTTTTTTATGCGCAGCGTGATTCATCACAACATCAAAAAACGCTGCGGAGAATGGGTACAGCGTATCGGCATCAATCATGACACAGTGCAAAGCAAACTGACCGAAACCCAACGCTGGAAGGGCGAAGAATATGGTCACTGGCTACCGGCACGCGACGCCGTTACCCTGGATGTTTGCTTTGGCGGCAGGTAAGAGCTGTTTTTAATCTGGCGTTTATGCGTCAAAGCCACCACCTGCTTTTTCTTCGCCACGTGCTTCGCCACTTTCTTCCGGAATTTAAATTGTTTAATCTTCGCCACCAGTGTCTGCTTTTTCTCCGCCAGCGCAAAATGATCATAAATAGCGCGACTCACCATCGCAATCGCCCGGTTACGCGGATAATCGCTGGCGGACTGTGATTTGACATACACCGCTATCGCAATATGTCCCTGGTTATTGGGCAGGGTAATAATCCCCACATCGCTGGCAAAACGATACAGATTTTTCGAGCCGGGATATTGCAAATAATTTTGCTCTCCAATAGCCCAGGTTCCGGTTTTATGCGCCACTTTGACACTGGGCGGCAATAATCCCCGAATGCGGCTTCTGCCCGTCCGGCATTTGCTCATAATACTCATCAATACTTTGGTGCTGGACTCGGACAAGGCCTCTTTGTTATAGAGTTTGACCAGCAATTTGGCCATGTCGTCCGATGTGGTGGTATCGCGTTTGTCATTCTCAAAATACTTCCAGGCCAGCGCTTTGCTTTGCAGAGACACGCTGTTAAATATTTTTTTCCAGGAATAAACCGAGCGCGGTTCTTTGGACAAGGCCGGATCCACATGATTGGTGTCCATGAGCATTTGCAGAATGGAGCGATTGACCAGCGTGTTGTTCAGCCCCAGTTCCTGCATACGTTTCGTGACGTTTACCGGTCCTTTGGCTTGTTTCAATATGGTATCGCTGGCGCTGTTGTCGCTGTTGATCATCATATAATTCAGCAGTTGCTGAATGGAAATATTGGTCTGCTTTTTCTTCTCGCAGGCGTAATGCAAATTCCCCGATCCCGGCACCGAATTTTTCAAGCCCAGTTTGATCATGCGATCCAGCGAATCTTTGTTTTCATCAACCCGGTTTAAAAAGGCCATGGCAATAGGCAATTTGATGGTGCTGGCCATGAAAAAAGGCTTGGTATTGTTATGCGCGACAGTTTGATTTTTTTCGATGTGAATGGCGGTAATGCCCATGATGACATCGGTTTTTCTCTCAATGTTTTTTATTTTCTCCCTCAAATCGGCTTCACTGCCGGCTGCAAAAGACGTTATTGAAAGCGCCAGACCGAAGAACAGGCACGGCAATTTACTGTATTTGGAAATTAAGCTTATATCCATAAAATCGTGAAATCCCGTTATGATTAATTCATCTGCCCAAGGTATAGTACTGCGCCAGCACAAATAAGAGAATTGCTTTAAGGATTAATTCAACACGAATTGCTGTTTAGATCAAGTGATAATACAGGTGGCTCGTTTTACAAAAAGGATATTTTAGACTAAACCATAGTTAGGACACTTCCATGGAGCGGGCATGAAAAAATGGACTGGTATATTTCTGACTCTGGCAATACTGATTTTGGTTTCGTATTACATTATGGGTCGTATCGTTGAAAGCACGCTGAACAAAAACATCAAAGCATTGCCCAAAACACCCATGCTAACGCTCAAACTGAATAAATACGATCGCGGTTGGTTCTCTTCACAAGCTGCCCTGACCCTGATCATGCACCTGCCGGAACAACGCAGCGCCAATAGCAGTGGTCAGGCGCAACTCACGCCGCCGCTTGATATGGATCTGAGCTTTCCCCTGATCATCAACCACGGGCCGATTATCATGACCGAAGCCGGTATTCGCTTCGGCATGGGCCACGTGACGACGCAACCGGAGACGCACTATAACGTTCTGGTAGATTATTCTAACCACACCCGCATGCGCTACACCTTCCCGTCTTTGGAGATTAACACCCGCATGGGGCCGGAAAATCTGCACTTCGAATTTAAAGGCATCACAGCCACACTTGGCCTGTCACCCACTGTAGACAGCGTGGTCGGCAAGATCGCGGTGCATGGATTGAATGGCCTGGTAAAAAACGTTGTATTTAATATGAGTGAAATCGTTAACAATTTTAATGTGAGCCGCAGGGAAGGTTGGTTATGGATTGGCCGCAATCACTTGACCATACCATCGATCGAATTCAGCGAAGGCAATCATCAATTTGTCCTTGAGGCCCTGGATTTCAGCCTGGCGACCGACATCACAAATGACCTGTTAAACGCCGATTATAATATGTCTTTGCAAAAATTGACCGTTGAAAATAAAACCTGGGGTCCCGGTGTTATAAAATTACAGGTTAAGAATCTGGATCCGGCCGCCATGGCCCGGGTAAATCAGGCCAGCTGGAATCTGGTACAAAACACCGCCCACCGCGAATTATTCGCCATCACACTCATCTCCGAGTATTCCAACCTGATGTCCAAAGGCGCGGAACTGAATTTATCCGAGTTGAATCTGACTTTTCCAGAAGGCAAAATAACCGGCAATCTGACCCTGTCTTTACCCAAAGGTGACGCAGGCGGTAACCCTGAAAAGATGATGCAAAAAGCTGTGGGCAACGGACAATTCAGAGCATCGATTGCTGTCATAAAATCTCTGATGGTTGAGGCCATTCAGCGCAATCTCGAACGACAGCAGGCACAAATTGTTGCCCAGGAACCCAATGCCGCGTCTGTCGCCCAGGTGAGCGTGGATCCAGTCAACACCCATGATCAAGCTGTGGCCCAAACTGATCAAATATTGCAGGAATACATTAACAAAGGCATTTTAAAAATAGATGGCAGCGACTACGTGATGATCATCAAATTGGAGAATCAACAGCTGATGATTAATGGACAGGTTGTTGGGCCTTGAATAAGGTCTATACTTTAACCAATCAACCGAGGTTACGGAGAACAGCATGAGCACAGATCAAAAATACCGATTGTTTCGAGTGCTGCTGGTCGGAGCATGTCTGATACTATCCGAATCCAGTCTGGCTTTCCGTGGCGGCGGTGGCGGCGGTGGTGGTGGTGCTTTTCGTGGGGGTGGCGGATACCATTCCAACG
>Ga0209066_10004375_pt1 | contig 15468 bp, 9 predicted proteins | sample All_14_2_FD_187198 | JGI IMG/M metagenome (GOLD analysis project Ga0209066, IMG submission 187198) | Freshwater microbial communities in response to fracking from Pennsylvania, USA - Allegheny Zone_MetaG_DW_15 (SPAdes) (version 2) ...
GCTGGTGCAGCAAACCCCTCGCCACCAATCGGTCCTGCGCTGGGTCAGCGCGGCCTTCAGATTATGGCTTTCTGCAAAGACTTCAACGATCGCACCAAGGAACTTGAAAAAGGGATGCCTTGCCCGGTTGTGATTTCTTACTACCCTGACAAATCGTTCGATTTCGTCATCAAAACGCCGCCAGTTGGCTATTTGCTGCAAAAAGCAGCCAAAATTACCAAAGGCGCCGCAAACCCGCTGAAAGACAAAGTGGGTAAAGTGACGAAGAAGCAAGTTCAGGAAATCGCTGAACTGAAAATGAAAGACCTCAACGCGAAAGACCTCGGCGGCGCAATGCGCATGATCGAAGGTTCTGCCCGTTCAGCAGGCATCACGGTGGAGGGTTAATCATGGCTAAGCAACAAAAAGTGGCAGGCGCCCCGAAACTGACCAAACGCCAGAAGAAATTCTCGGCCGTGGACAGCACGAAAAACTACACCTTGGCTGAAGCGGTAAAGCTTATCAAAGCGAACGCGACAACCAAGTTCAATGAATCGATCGACATTGCAGTGAACCTCAATGCCGACCCGAAATACGCCGACCAACAGGTCCGCGGCATGACCGAACTGCCTCACGGCACCGGTAAATCGCTGCGCGTCGCTGTTTTCGCCCGTGGCCCAAAAGCCGAAGAAGCGAAAAAGGCCGGTGCCGATCTGGTTGGTGCTGAAGACCTGCTTGAGATCATTCAAGGTGGTAACACCGATTTCGACCGCTGCATCGCAACGCCAGACCTGATGCCACTCGTTGGCCGTCTCGGTAAGGTACTGGGCCCGAAAGGCCTGATGCCAAACCCGAAACTGGGTACTGTTACGATGGACGTGAAGAAAGCCGTTGAATCAGCCAAAGCAGGCTCGATCGAATTCCGCGTTGAAAAAGCCGGTATCGTTCAAGCGGGCGTTGGTCGCTCGGCCTTCACCGAAAAACAGCTGGTCGAGAACGTGAAAGCGTTTATCGATGCACTCAACAAGGCCAAGCCGTCAGGCGTCAAAGGCACCTACATGAAGAAAGCCTCGCTTTCCTCGACGATGGGCCCTGGCGTTAAACTCGACATCGCTGACCTGCTCTCGGCCGCTTAATCGCAGCTGAAGCGTTCTAATCATGAAAAACCGGCCCCTGATAACAAGGGCCGGTTTTTTGTTGCTAATAGCCTGCCTGCCGCCTAGCTTTTAGACTGACTATTATTCAGAAAAAGTTTAAAGGCACAGACTATACGGCCCTGTTTTATTGAAAATACAAAGCAGGTTATATGGACGCGTAGGTTGCCCCTTAAACAGTAAAGGTTAAAAAAACCTTGACACTACTGTTATCCACACATATAAGTCGCCCGCTTGCGGGTAGTTTTTTATTACTCGCACCTGTCCAAGACAACAGGTGAATTCGCGAGAATTCTTAATTTCCTGTTTAGACGGAAACTGGCTTTAAGTGCCTGATTATATTAGGTGTTCTTAAAATCAATCCGGGGCAGGGCTTGAAGCAACAGGTGGCCCCTTGCAAGGTGTTCTTGCATTGGGTTTGTGCAAACAACTTATCTAGGCAAAAGAGGGAACAATGCCCATTAGCCGTGCACAAAAGGCCGATACTGTCCAAGCCCTTAGCGATATGTTGCAGAACAATGAATCCGTTGTCATCGTCAGCCATAATGGCCTGACAGTGCAGGAAGTCAGTGATCTGCGCGTTAAGCTTCGTGCTCAAGGCGGTTCGTTCAAAGTCACCAAAAACCGTCTGATAGCACGTGCCATCAAAGGCACGCGTCTTGAAGCGCTTGAACACTTGTTCAAGGGTGCAACAGCTGTCGCGCTTTCCAGCGATGCAGTTGCTGCTGCCAAGGTTACGTTCGAATTCGCGAAAGATAATGAAAAAGTGTCGATCATTGGTGGGGCCTTGGGGACGAAAATCCTCAGCGTAGCCGATGTGAAATCGCTTGCTCAGCTGCCTTCGCTGGACGCTCTCCGCGGCAAACTCTGTGGTCTCCTCCAGGCTCCTGCTACGAAAATCGCACGTGTACTTGTGGCTCCGGCCCAAGCCGTCATTGGCGTTACCGCAGCACAGGGTCGCAAGGAAGCCGCATAAGGCGACAGACGCATATTGGTGATTGATTTTAACGTATACACATAAACCTTATAGGAGTTTTACATGGCAGATCTTGCTAAATTGGTAGACCAACTTTCCGAACTCTCGGTTCTGGAAGCTGCCGAACTTTCGAAAATGCTTGAAGAAAAATGGGGCGTATCCGCCGCTGCACCGGCTGCTGCCGCTGCTGTTGCTGCTGCTGGCCCTGCTGCTGAAGCCAAAACCGAGTTTGACGTTGTTCTGACAGCGGCTGGCGACAACAAAATCAACGTGATCAAAGAAGTCCGCGCGATCACCGGCCTTGGCTTGAAAGAAGCCAAAGACCTGGTCGAAGCTGCTCCGAAGCCGTTGAAATCAGGCGTCAAGAAAGACGAAGCTGACAAAATCAAAGCGACCATTGAAGCCGCTGGCGGTAAAGTCGAACTGAAATAATCCACTTTCGCGTCTGAGGTATATGCCGTGACGCGAAAGCATTATTCAAATTCGAATACCTGATTTTTTCAGTAGAAGCTTTCCAAGGTACAGCGTGAAAAAAATTATAAACGCACAAATTAAATTCTAGGTCATCCGGCGGGGAGTCATCTTCCCGCCGCATGGCGTTTTTAAAAACCTGAGCCTATCGGTCGAGGCTTTAAAAAGACCGAGAGAACATACGAAGGCCGCATCGAAGGCATCAGCTACCGGTGCGGCGCTAAATAAACGGGACGAGTTTTTGAAAAGGACCAGGCTATGACGACGAAGAAAAAAGCAGCTGAAGCGAACGAAGCAAGCGCAAAAACAAAAAAAGCCACCACCAAATCGCGCAAGACCGGCACGCTGGCAGCTGAAGCCCCAGTATCCGCAAAGGCAATCAGCCCGACCAAGATGGCCGGCCTCCAGAACGCCTCGCGCATTCTGGGCACTGTGGATGTAACATCCTTCACCGGTCGCAAACGCGTCCGCAAATCATTCGGCAAAATCCGCGAAGTCTGCGAAATGCCGAACCTGATCGAAGTGCAGCGCAATTCCTACGAACAATTCCTTCAAATGGACGTCCCTGCCGACAAGCGTCGCATGCACGGCCTGCAAGAAGTGCTGAGCACCGTATTCCCAATCAAGGATTTCGCTGACAAAGCCGAAATCGATTTCGTACGTTACGAACTCGAAGCCCCGAAATACGATGTTGAAGAGTGCATTCAACGCGACATGACGTTTGCAGCCCCTCTGCGTGTCACCCTGCGCCTGAGCGTATTCGACATTGACGAAACAACAGGCCTGCGTTCCATCCGCGACATCAAGGAACAAGACGTATACCTCGTCGACATGCCTTTGATGACCGCCAACGGCACATTCTGCATCAACGGCACCGAGCGCGTTATTGTTTCCCAAATGCACCGCTCCCCTGGCGTGTTCTTTGACCACGACGGCGGCAAAACGCACGCATCGGGTAAATACCTGTTTGCATCACGCGTCATTCCTTACCGTGGCTCATGGCTCGATTTCGAATTCGATGCCAAAGACATCGTCAACGTCCGTATCGACCGCCGCCGCAAACTGCCGGTAACGACCTTCCTGCGCGCGCTGTACTCGAAAGATTCGGAAGCTTACATCGCCAAGCAAATGGAAGCTGGCGAAGCCATCGACCCGATGATGGTTCAGGGCATGACCAACGAAGAAATTCTTGGCACGTTCTATGATGTTGCCAACTTCGTAAAAGACAAAAACGGCTGGCGTACGCCTTTCATCGGCGCACGCTTCCGCGGCGTCAAACTGGTACACGACCTCATCAACGCCAAGACCGGCAAGGTCGTGGCTGAAGCCGGTACCAAGCTCATCGCTCGCCAGATCAAGAAACTGGAAGAAGATGGCCTGAAAGAAATCCTCGTCACTGAAGAAGAGATCATCGGCGGTTATCTGGCACTCGACATGTTCGATGCCAAAACCGGCGAAGTGCTCAACGAAGCCGGCGAAGAAATCACCAAAGAAACGATGAAGGCCTTTGAAAAAGGTCAGGTCACGCAAATCCAGCTGCTGGGTATCGACCACGTCAACGTAGGCGCTTACATCCGCAACACATTGATTGCCGACAAATGCACGACCCGCGAAGAAGCGCTGATCGATATTTACCGCGTTATGCGCCCTGGTGAACCGCCTACGGTTGAATCGGCTGATGCGCTGTTCCATTCGTTGTTCTTCGATGCCGAACGCTATGACCTGTCATCGGTCGGCCGCGTGAAAATGAATATGCGTCTCGACCTCACGGCCGAAGACACCATGCGCATCCTGCGTAAGGACGACGTGCTGGCTATCGTAAAATACCTCGTTGGCCTGAAAGACGGTCGCGGCGAAATCGACGATATCGACAACCTTGGCAACCGCCGCGTTCGCTCGGTGGGTGAACTCATGGAAAACCAGATCCGTATCGGCTTGCTCCGTATGGAACGCGCTATCCGTGAACGTATGTCTTCTGTCGAAATCGACACCTACATGCCGCACGACCTTATCAACTCGAAACCGGTTCAGGCATCGGTCCGCGAATTCTTCGGCTCCTCGCAGCTCTCGCAATTCATGGATCAAACCAACCCGCTTTCGGAAATCACCCACAAGCGCCGTATGTCGGCCTTGGGCCCAGGTGGTCTTTCCCGTGAACGCGCAGGCTTCGAAGTCCGCGACGTGCACCCGACCCACTACGGTCGTATTTGCCCAATTGAAACGCCGGAAGGTCCGAACATCGGTCTGATCAACTCGCTTTCCACATTTGCCCGCGTCAACCAGTACGGCTTCATTGAAAGCCCGTACCGCAAGGTTGTTGACGGCAAAGTGACCGATGAAGTCAACTACATGTCGGCCATGGAAGAATCGAAATACACGATTGCCCAGGCCAACTCGGAAATGACCAAAGACGGTAAATTCGCAGCCGAGTTCGTCTCCTGCCGTAAAGGTGGCGAGAACTTGATGGCCCATCGTGATTCCATCGAACTGATCGACGTTAGCCCGAAACAGATTGTCTCGGTCGCAGCCGCTCTTATTCCGTTCCTTGAAAACGACGACGCGAACCGCGCCCTCATGGGCTCGAACATGCAACGTCAGGCCGTGCCATTGCTGCAGTCAGATGCACCATTGGTTGGTACAGGCATGGAAGCCATTGTGGCACGTGACTCCGGCGCTGCTGTTACGGCACGTCGTTCGGGCCGCGTTACACTGGTTGATGCAACCCGTATCGTTATTCAGGCCACGGAAGAAACCAACGCCGATGAACCGTCGGTTGATATCTACCGTCTCTCGAAATTCCAACGCTCCAACCAGTCAACCTGCATTAACCAGATCCCTCTGGTCACGGTGGGCGACGTATTGAAAGCTGGCGACATCATCGCTGATGGTCCGTCAACGCAGTACGGTGAACTGGCTCTGGGCCGTAACGTGCTGGTCGCGTTCATGCCTTGGAACGGTTACAACTTCGAGGACTCGATCCTTTTGTCCGAACGTATCGCAAAAGACGACGTCTACACCTCCATCCACATCGAGGAATTCGAAGTGATGGCGCGCGATACCAAACTGGGTCAGGAAGAGATCACCCGCGATATCCCGAACGTCGGCGAAGAAGCTCTGCGTCACCTCGACGAAGCCGGTATCGTCTACATCGGTGCCGAAGTGAACCCCGGTGATATTCTGGTCGGTAAAGTCACACCAAAAGGCGAAAGCCTGATGACGCCTGAAGAAAAACTTCTGCGCGCCATCTTCGGTGAAAAAGCATCCGATGTGAAAGACAGCTCCCTGCGCGTACCGCCGGGCGTGTCCGGCACCATCGTTGAAGTGCGCGTGTTCAACCGCCGCGGTGTCGACAAAGACGCACGCGCGCTGCAAATCGAACGCGAGCAAATCGAACAGATGGCAAAAGACCGCGACGACGAACGCTCGATCCTCGAGAACGGCTTCTACAACCACCTGAAAGACCTCTTGGTCGGCCAGACGGTTGCAGCTGTTCCCAAAGGCATCAACCTCAAGAAAGGCGAAAAACTGAAAGCCGCCGATCTTGATGAACTCAAGCGCGGTCAATGGCGCCAGCTGGCTATCGAAAATGAAAAAACGATGGCTCAGATCGAAGGCATGGGCAAAACATTCGACGAAGCAATCGACAACCTGAAACAGCGTTTCGAGAACAAGGTCGAAAAACTGCAGCGCGGCGACGAATTGTCACCGGGCGTGATGAAGATGGTTAAGGTCTTCATCGCCGTTAAACGTAAAATCCAGCCAGGCGATAAAATGGCCGGCCGTCACGGTAACAAAGGGGTCGTCTCGCGCATTATGAAGCAAGAAGACATGCCTTACCTCGAAGACGGTACACCGGTTGATATCGTCTTGAACCCGCTGGGCGTGCCTTCACGTATGAACGTGGGCCAGATTTTGGAAACGCACCTCGGCTGGGCTTCGGCCACGCTGGGTAAACAAATCGGTGAAATGATCGATGCGTTCCACAATCCGAAAGATGCGACAGCCAAGGAAATGGACCAGCTGAAAGTCAAGCTGAAAGCCGTGTACGGTGACAAGGAATACAACGAAAAAGTCACCAAACTCGACGACAAGCAGATGCTTGAAATGTCCAAAAACCTGCGCGGTGGCGTGCCGATGGCAACCCCCGTATTCGACGGTGCCCATGAAGCCGATATCAACGAACTGCTGAAAATGGCAGGTCTGCATGAATCGGGTCAGGTCACGCTGCGCGATGGTCGTACGGGTGAGAAGTTCCACCGTGATGTGACCGTTGGTTACATTTACATGTTGAAACTCCACCACTTGGTTGATGATAAAATCCACGCCCGTTCCACAGGCCCATACTCACTGGTTACCCAGCAGCCTCTCGGCGGCAAGGCCCAGTTTGGCGGTCAGCGTTTCGGCGAGATGGAAGTGTGGGCATTGCAGGCCTACGGCGCTGCGTACACCTTGCAAGAACTGCTCACCGTCAAGTCGGACGACGTGGCAGGCCGCTCGAAGGTTTACGAATCGATCGTTCGTGGCGAAGACACATTCGAAATCGGTGTTCCGGAATCCTTCAACGTCTTGACGAAGGAACTGAAAGCACTGGGCTTGAACGTCGATTTGAAACAGACAGGCTCGTAAGAAGAAAAGGGTACGCGTCCATGCTTTTCATGATTTTGGCCAACGATGCTGGTGATGAGGGTGCTCTCGAGCGCCGCATGGCCACACGCGCCGATCATGTAAAGGTCATGGACGCTTCCCGCGATGAAGGCAAATGCCGCTTTGGTGCGGCTATGCTGGATGATGCGGGAACGATGTGCGGGTCGGTCATCGTGCTTGATATGCCGGATATGGCGGCAGTTGAAGCATGGTTGAAAGCCGAACCCTACGTCGCAGGCAATGTCTGGGGTGATGTGCGGGTCATACCGCTTAAAGTCGGCCCCAGTTTTGAAAAAGAATTCGGCAGTAAGCACAAGCAGGCTGCGTAAACAACAAGCCGCCCGAGGCATTTGCAAAGGCGGCGCGTAAAAAGATCTAAAAAGGCAGGCAAAAATGAACGAATTGATGAACCTCTTTGGTCAGGTACAAGGCCCACAAAGCTTCGATGCAATCCGCATCGCTATTGCGTCACCCGAACAGGTGTCGAGCTGGTCCTTCGGCGAAGTTAAAAAGCCGGAAACCATCAACTACCGTACCTTCAAGCCTGAGCGCGATGGTCTGTTCTGCGCACGCATCTTCGGTCCTATCAAGGATTACGAATGCCTGTGCGGCAAATACAAGCGCATGAAATACAAAGGCATTATCTGCGAAAAATGCGGCGTTGAAGTCACGTTGACGAAAGTCCGTCGCGAACGCATGGGCCACATCCAGTTGGCGTCACCTGTTGCGCATATCTGGTTCCTGAAATCATTGCCATCCCGCATCGGTCTGATGATGGACATGACACTGAAAGATCTCGAAAAGGTCCTGTATTTCGAATCATACGTCGTGACCGAACCGGGCATGACCCCGCTCAAGCAATTCCAGCTGCTGACCGAAGACGAATTCTTCTCGGCACAGGATGAGTACGGCGACGAGAACTTCCGTGCCGGCATCGGCGCCGAAGCCATCAAAGAAATGCTCATGGCCGTCAACCTTGACGACATGAAAAAGAAACTGGAAGCCGAACTGGCTGAAACCAACTCCGAAGCGCGCCGCAAGAAAGTTGTCAAACAACTGCACCTCGTCAGCGCCTTCATCGAATCCGGCACCCGCCCGGAATGGATGATCATGGATGTTATTCCGGTTCTCCCACCTGAACTGCGCCCGCTGGTGCCGCTCGATGGTGGCCGTTTCGCAACGTCGGATCTGAACGATCTGTACCGCCGCGTCATCAACCGTAACAACCGTCTGAAACGCCTGATCGAACTGCGCGCGCCCGATATCATCGTGCGTAACGAAAAGCGTATGTTGCAGGAAGCTGTCGATGCCCTGTTCGACAACGGCCGTCGTGGCCGTGTCATCACAGGCACCAACAAGCGCCCGCTCAAATCACTTTCCGACATGCTCAAAGGGAAACAAGGTCGTTTCCGTCAGAACTTGCTAGGCAAACGCGTCGACTATTCGGGCCGTTCGGTCATCGTGGTTGGTCCAGAATTGAAACTGCACCAATGCGGTTTGCCAAAGAAAATGGCACTCGAACTGTTCAAGCCGTTCATTTACCACAAGCTCGAACTTTACGGTCTGGCCACAACGGTTAAAGCCGCTAAGCGCATGGTCGAAAAAGAACGTCCTGAAGTCTGGGACATTCTCGAAGAAGTCATCCGCGAGCATCCAGTCCTGCTTAACCGCGCACCGACGCTGCACCGCCTTGGCATCCAGGCGTTCGAACCAACCCTGATCGAAGGCAAGGCCATCCAGTTGCACCCGCTCGTCTGTACAGCGTTCAACGCTGACTTTGACGGCGACCAGATGGCTGTTCACGTTCCGCTCTCCATCGAGGCACAACTCGAAGCCCGCGTTCTGATGATGTCGACAAACAACATCCTCAGCCCTGCAAACGGCAAGCCTATCATCGTGCCTTCGCAGGATATTATTCTGGGCCTGTACTATCTCTCCATCATGACCGATGGCGAGAAGGGTGAAGGCATGGCGTTCGCAACGATGGCCGAAATCCATCACGCGCTCGAAGCCAAGGTCCTGACCCTGCATGCCAAGATCAAGGCGCGCGTTTCGTCCGTTAACGAAGCCGGCGAAATGGTTACTTACATGGTTGAAACCACACCGGGCCGTATGATGCTGGGCGAATTGCTGCCCAAGCACCACAAAGTGCCTTACAAGGTCATCAACCAGATCCTGACCAAAAAGGAAATCCAGTCCCTGATCGACGTGGTCTATCGCCACTGCGGCCAGAAAGAGACTGTGATTTTCTGCGATCGCATGATGAAGCTCGGCTTCCGTCAGGCTTGCGTGGCCGGTATCTCCTTCGGCAAGGATGATCTGATCATCCCTGAAGAAAAAGTAAAACTCATCAACTCGGCCAAAGATCAGGTCAAGGAATTCGAGCAACAATATCTCGACGGTCTGATCACCAAGGGCGAAAAATACAACAAGGTGATCGACATCTGGTCCCACTGCACTGACGAAGTCGCAACGGCCATGATGAAGAAAATCTCGAACACCAAAGCTGTCGGCCTGAACTCCGTCTACATGATGGCGCACTCAGGGGCACGTGGTTCCGCCGCTCAGATCCGCCAGTTGGCCGGTATGCGCGGCTTGATGGCCAAACCATCGGGCGAGATCATCGAAACGCCTATTATGTCGAACTTCAAGGAAGGTCTGACCGTTCTTGAATACTTCAACTCGACCCACGGCGCTCGTAAAGGTCTGGCTGACACCGCTTTGAAAACCGCTAACTCCGGTTACCTCACACGCCGTCTGGTTGACGTGGCACAGGATGTGATTATCACCGAACGTGACTGCTTCACCCAAAATGGTCTGACCCTGCGCGCCGTCATCGATGGTGGCGACGTGATCGTCCCGTTGGGCGAACGCGTACTGGGTCGTCATGCGGCCGTTGATATCCTCGACCCGCTGACAGGCAAAGCCATTGTCAAAGCAGGCGAAGAGATCAATGAAATCGCAGCAGACGCGATCGAAACAGCCGGTATCGACTCGGTGCTGGTCCGCTCGGTCCTGACCTGCACAACCAAAGTCGGTATCTGCGGTAACTGCTACGGCCGTGACTTGGCCCGCGGTACCATGGTGAACCTTGGCGAAGCTGTCGGCGTTGTCGCAGCCCAGTCCATCGGCGAACCGGGCACCCAGCTGACCATGCGTACCTTCCACATCGGCGGGGCCGCACAAAAAGGTGCAGAACAATCGTCGGTCGAGGCAAACCTCGATGGTACGCTTGAGATCCGCAATGAAAACACGGTTAAAAACTCCGACGGTGTCGAAATCGTCATGGGTCGTAACACCGAAGTTGCCATCAAGGATGCGCGTGGGTCTGAAAAAGCCTCGTACCGCATTCCTTACGGCGCGAAATTGCTGGTCAAGAATGGCGACAAAATCAAAGCCGGCGCGAAAATTGCCGACTGGGATCCTTACACCATGCCGATCATCACCGAAAAAGACGGTGTGGCCCACTACTTCGATCTCGTGGACAACGTATCGATTGTGGACCATATCGACGAAGCCACGGGTATTGCTGCCAAGACGGTTATAGACTGGCGCGCAATGCCTAAAGCGGGTGATTTGAAACCACGTATCTCGCTGCTCGATAAAAAAGGTCAGGTTATCACCCTGCCGAACGGCCTGCCTGCCAACTACTACATGTCGGTCGGCGCTATTTTGACTGCTGAAAACGGTCAGGATGTCAAAGCCGGTGACATTGTTGCTCGTATCCCGCGTGAAACATCGAAAACCCGCGATATTACGGGCGGTCTGCCACGTGTGGCCGAATTGTTTGAAGCCCGTCGTCCGAAGGACTTCGCGATCATCGCTGAAATCGATGGTTACGTTGAATTCGGCAAGGACTACAAAAACAAGCGCCGCATTATCGTGAACTCAGTCGATAAAAACGAACCGTCGAAGGAATACCTGATCCCGAAAGGCAAACATATTGTCGTTCAGGAAGGTGACTTCGTACGCCGTGGCGATGCCGTTCTTGACGGGGCCATGGTACCGCACGACATTCTGGACGTTATGGGCGTTGAGGCTTTGGCCGACTACCTCGTCAACGAAATCCAGGACGTTTACCGCCTCCAAGGGGTTAAAATCAACGACAAGCACATCGAAACCATTGCGCGTCAGATGATGCAAAAGGTTGAAGTGACCGCTGTTGGCGATACGACCTACCTGATGGGCGAGCAAGTCGATCGCGAAGACTTCAAAAACGAACGTCAGCGCTACCTCGATGACGGCAAACGTCCGCCCGAAGCGAAACCCATCCTTATGGGTATCACCAAGGCCTCGTTGCAGACCAAGTCGTTCATCTCGGCTGCATCCTTCCAGGAAACGACCCGCGTCCTCACGGAAGCTGCCACACAAGGCAAGGTCGACAGCCTGTTCGGTCTCAAGGAAAACGTTATCGTGGGTCGCTTGATCCCTGCCGGTACGGGTTCCTACGTCAACCGCGTCCGCAAAGTGGCCGCTGAACGCGACAAGGTATCCTTGGCCGCCCAGCAGTCTGCCTCCGCAGTCGAAGAAGGCGAAATGGCAGCTTTGCCACCAGCCAACGAGCCTACGGAAGCTCCGAAACGCAAACGCGCTTAAATAATATTCAAATAATCCAAAAATCCCGCCGACTCTGGCGGGATTTTTAGTTATACAGCACAGGAAGCCTGCAAATTTTAACCAGCGTGAGTCTGGAAGGCGCGGCTTCTCTTAAAAAATCGTAAATAACTTGTTGACTCACAAGAGTCGTTTGCGATAAGGTCCGCGCGAAATACAAATTTCGAATGGACTGGTCGTGATGCCAACCTTTTGAAAAAACTGGTAAATTTAGGCATCAAACACAGTACAAGGAACTTATGCGTCATGACACGCAACAAGCCCCGGTCTTCCGTAGTGGCTCGTTTTTTGTTGTGGCTATTTTGGTCCGGGAATGTGGTCCACAAGATTTGACACAGGTTTTCGCCTAAAGGCACTAGCCAAAGCGAAAACCAAAAGAAGGAGCAAGGGTACTAATGCCAACAATTTCGCAGCTCATCCGTAAGCCGCGCACCGCGCAGACAGCACGCAAGAAAAATCGCGCGCTGAAATCGAACCCGCAAAAACGCGGCGTGTGCACCCGCGTGTATACAACAACCCCGAAAAAGCCTAACTCGGCTCTTCGTAAAGTGGCAAAGGTCCGCCTGACCACTGGTTTTGAAGTTATTTGCTACATCCCTGGCGAAGGTCACAACCTTCAGGAACACTCTGTCGTGCTCGTACGCGGCGGCCGTGTGAAAGATTTGCCAGGCGTTCGTTACACAATCGTTCGTGGTGCGTTGGATACTCAAGGCGTGAAAGACCGCAAGAAATCCCGTTCCAAATACGGCGTTAAGAAAGGGAAGTAATCATGTCACGTCGCAGACAAGCTGAAAAACGCGAAGTCCTTCCAGATCCAAGATTTAACGACGTCGTTTTGACGAAGTTCATGAACAATCTGATGTATGATGGTAAAAAGTCCGCCGCCGAGAAAATCGTGTACGGTGCACTTGATGTCCTCGAAAAGAAGGCAGCCAACGTCAACGATAAAAACAACGCTGCAGAAGCCGAGTCCGATGTTGCGACATCAGCCGGTGGCGCCGTTGTGACCCACAAAGGTCTCATCGTATTCCACAAGGCGCTGAAAAACGTTGCCCCTCATCTGGAAGTTCGTTCACGCCGTGTTGGTGGTGCTACGTACCAGGTTCCGGTTGAAGTTCGTTTTGATCGTGCTCGTGCCCTCGCTATGCGTTGGCTGATCGACAGCGCGCGCAAACGTGGCGAAAAAACAATGATCGACCGTCTGGCCGGTGAAATCATGGATGCATCAAGCAACCGTGGCAACGCCGTCAAGAAACGCGAAGACACCCACAAAATGGCCGAAGCCAACAAGGCTTTTGCTCACTTCCGCTGGTAAGCAAGGAAACAGGATATTAAAATGGCTCAGGTACCTCTTCATCGCTACCGTAACATCGGCATCATGGCTCACATCGATGCTGGTAAAACCACGACCACGGAACGCGTTCTGTACTACACCGGCAAATCGCACAAAATTGGCGAAGTGCACGATGGTGCGGCGACCATGGACTGGATGGAGCAAGAGCAAGAGCGTGGTATCACAATCACGTCCGCTGCCACGACGGCCTACTGGGTCGGCGCCGATAAAGAGCAATACCGCGTCAACATCATCGACACCCCCGGCCACGTGGACTTCACAATCGAAGTCGAACGTTCGCTCAAAGTGCTTGATGGTGCAGTCTGCCTCCTTGATGGTAACCAGGGTGTCGAGCCTCAGACCGAAACGGTCTGGCGTCAGGGCGACAAATACGTCGTTCCCCGCATCATCTTCGCAAACAAGATGGATAAAATCGGCGCTGACTTCTACATGTGCGTTGAAAGCGTTCAAAAACGTCTGGGCATTAACCCGCTCGTGCTGACGCTGCCGATCGGCATTGAAGGTGGCTTCCTCGGTATCGTTGACCTCATGAAAATGAAGGCCATCGTCTGGGATTCAGAAAACCTTGGCGCATCGTTCAGCGAACAGGAAATTCCTGCCGACCTCGTCGAAAAAGCAAAAGAATACCGCGAGAAAATGATCGAACGCGCCGTCGAAATGGACGATGACGCGATGGAAGGTTACCTCAACGGTAAAGAACCGAGCATTGAAGTTCTCAAGGCCTGCATCCGTAAGGGTACCATTGCATCGAAACTCGTTCCGATGATGTGCGGTTCCGCATTCAAAAACAAAGGCGTACAGCCTTTGCTGGATGCAGTAGTTGATTACTTGCCATCCCCGCTTGATAAAGGCGCGGTCAAGGGCAAGAAGATGAACTCCGATGAGGATGATATCCGCAAGCCTTCAGTGGATGAGCCTTTCGCAGGTCTCGCTTTCAAAATCATGACCGACCCGTTCGTCGGCACCTTGACCTTCGTGCGTATTTACTCAGGGAAACTGGAAGCTGGTTCCTACACGATCAACTCGACCAAAGATAAAAAAGAGCGCATTGGCCGTATGCTTTTGATGCATGCGAACAACCGCGAAGAAATCAAAGTAGCCGAAGCTGGTGACATTGTGGCCCTCGTTGGCCTCAAAGACACCATCACCGGTGACACGCTTTGCGATGCTGCGAAACCGATCGTTCTCGAGCGCATGGAATTCCCTGAGCCGGTGATCGAAATCGCCATCGAACCTAAAACCAAGGCTGACCAAGAGAAAATGGGTATCGCTCTGTCGAAACTCGTTTCCGAAGATCCTTCCTTCCGCGTCCAGACCGATCAAGAATCCGGCCAGACGATCATGAAGGGCATGGGCGAACTTCACCTCGACATTAAAGTCGACATCTTGAAGCGCACATATGGTGTTGAAGCCAACGTCGGTGCCCCGCAAGTTGCCTACCGCGAGACTGTCACCAAAGCGGCTGAAGTTGACTACACGCACAAGAAGCAGTCGGGTGGTACGGGCCAATATGCACGCGTCATCATGACTTTCCGTCCGATTTCGCAATCCGTGGATGCGAAGCTTGAAAAAGGCACCAGCTTCAACTTCGTAAACTCCATCGTTGGCGGTACGGTTCCTAAGGAATACATCCCTGGTGTTATCAAGGGCCTCGAAGGTTCGAAAGACAACGGTATCGTTGCAGGTTTCCCTGTCATCGATTTCGAAGTCGAACTTACAGACGGCGCATACCACGACGTTGACTCGAGCGCTCTGGCATTCGAAATCGCAACCCGTGCAGCCTTCAAGGAAGGTATGGCGAAAGCCGGCCCTCAGCTGCTCGAGCCGATCATGAAGGTCGAAGTTGTAACCCCTGAAGAATACATGGGCGACATCATCGGCGACTTGAACAGCCGTCGCGGTCAGATTGCCAACATGGAAGAACGCGGTAACGCGAAAGTCATTTCCGCCATGGTTCCTTTGGCATCCATGTTCGGGTACATCAACCTCCTGCGCTCAATGTCGCAAGGTCGTGCATCGTACTCGATGGTCTATGACCATTACGAACCGGTTCCGTCGCATATCGCTGACGAAGTCAAAAAGAAAATGGCTGCATAACAACACTGAATTTGAACAAATAACGGCCCAAGATTAAGGCCAAACAAATTAAGAGGAGAGTAAGATGGGTAAGGAAAAGTTTAACCGGGACAAGCCACACGTTAACATTGGCACGATTGGCCACGTTGACCATGGCAAGACATCGTTGACGGCAGCTATCACGAAGGTGTTGGCCGAGA
>Ga0209066_10004376_pt1 | contig 15466 bp, 11 predicted proteins | sample All_14_2_FD_187198 | JGI IMG/M metagenome (GOLD analysis project Ga0209066, IMG submission 187198) | Freshwater microbial communities in response to fracking from Pennsylvania, USA - Allegheny Zone_MetaG_DW_15 (SPAdes) (version 2) ...
CCAGCCCCGAGGGGGCCTGGGTGCGCTGCCCCATCCACAGCATCAGGGCCAGCAGGGCCATCATGCTGGCGGCCACGATGTTGCCGACCAGGGGCAGGTCGATCTGGCCGTCGGGCAGGGTGGGCAGCCAGGGCCAGGCGCGCAGCAAGGTGTCCATCGTCATGCCTTGGGGCCTTGCCAGCCGGGACGGCTCGCCTTGACCGCTTTATGGGCCAGCGGCCATTGCAGCCAGCTCACCAGCAGCTTGGCACCCGGGTGGCGCGAGCGGAAGGCGCAGGCCACCTGGGCCTCCAGCACGAAGTTCGGACCCCCTGCCAGCCAGATCTTGCGCGGCTCGCCCTGCGGTGGGGTGGCCAGCCACTGGGCACGGGTCATGAGCCGGTAGGTGGGCAGGCGGGCCCCCGTCTTCACGCTGGCCGCGAGGCTCAGCAGGGCGCGCAGCTGGCCGCCACTGAGCCGGTGGGCCAGGGCTTCCAGGGGCGAGTCGGCCTCCAGTGGGTGCCAGTTGGCCACGCCGGCCCGGCACGCCGCCAGCACCTGCATCAGGGCGCGGGCGGCATCGGTCTCGCCCCGGATGCCGGCGACATCGTCGGCAGGCCCCAGCAACAGCACGTCGGTGCGCGCCACCGTCTGGCGGTTGAAGATCAGGCCGTCCTTTTCCAGCGCCTCGGCACGCGGGTGCGACAGGAACAGGCCGGCGTCGATGCTCCCCTGTTCCAGGGCGTTCAGCACCTGGCGTGTGCCCATGGCCTCGAAGCGCGCGGTCCAGCCCAGGTCCTTGCGCATGGCCGACTGCCAGCGGCCGGTCAGGCCGGTGCTGATCAGCAGCGGGTCGGCGCCGGTGCGGGGGCTGTCGGCCCGCGCGGGCACGCGCCCCTGTGCCTGGCTGGCCGAGGGCGCCGCGAGCAGGCCCAGACCGCTCAGGGTCGTGGTGAGGAAGGTGCGGCGGGCGGAGGCAGACATGGCGGACGGGCGACGAAACAGGGCCCCGGCGGGGCGGGCAAGCCTGTCAGGATACAAAAAAGCAGCACCGCCGGGCACGCTTTCTTGGGGGGTTGGGGTCTGTCCCCGGTTCGCATCGGGGTCAGGGGGGTGTCAAAAACCGGCGACTTGATTAAAATGGAAGGTTCCCGATACGCCTGTCGTGTGTTCACCCCGGTGATTTGCCGGGTACGCTGGACAGCGACAGATGGCGCGGGCCGCACGCCAAGGCGGGGTGTCGAGAGCATGGTGCATGGGTGCCGTGCTGTCGAGACCCTGTTTTTTAATTTTCTGGAGTGAGTCATGACTGCTGCAGTACAGGTGAATGCACCTGCTTACGTCAAAAACACCAAGCTGATCGCCTGGGTGGCCGAAATCGCCGCCCTGACCCAGCCCAAGGACATCGTCTGGTGTGACGGTTCGACCGAAGAGTACGACCGCCTGTGCGCCCAGCTCGTGGCCGCCGGCTCGTTCAAGAAGCTCAACCCCGAGCTGCGCCCCAACTCCTACCTGGCCTGGACCCACCCGTCCGACGTGGCCCGCGTGGAAGACCGCACCTTCATCTGCGCCGAGCGCAAGGAAGATGCCGGCCCCACCAACAACTGGTGTGAGCCCGCCGAAATGCGCGCCAAGCTGCAAACCGGTGAAGACGCCCTGTTCAAGGGCTGCATGAAGGGTCGCACGATGTACGTGATCCCCTTCTCGATGGGCCCGCTGGGCTCGAACATCGCCCACATCGGCGTCGAGCTGTCGGACAGCGCCTACGTGGCCGTCAACATGAAGCTCATGACCCGCATGGGCAAGGGCGTGATCGATGTGCTGGGCACCGATGGCGAGTTCGTGCCCTGCGTGCACACCGTGGGCGCCCCGCTGGCCGAAGGTCAGCAAGACGTGGCCTGGCCGTGCAACCCCGACACCAAGTACATCGTCCACTACCCCACGACCCGCGAAATCTGGTCCTACGGTTCGGGCTACGGCGGCAACGCGCTGCTGGGCAAGAAGTGCTTCGCACTGCGCATCGCCTCCACCATGGGCCGCGACCAGGGCTGGCTGGCCGAGCACATGCTGCTCTTGGGTGTGACCAACCCCGAAGGCCAGAAATACCACGTGGCTGCCGCCTTCCCCTCGGCCTGCGGCAAGACCAACTTCTCCATGCTGATCCCACCCGAGGGCTACAACGGCTGGAAGGTCACCACCATCGGTGACGACATCGCCTGGATCAAGCCCGGTGCCGACGGCAAGCTGTACGCCATCAACCCCGAAGCCGGTTACTTCGGCGTGGCCCCTGGCACCAACACGCTGACCAACTTCAACTGCATGAAGTCGCTCGACCGTGACGTGATCTTCACGAACGTGGCCCTGACCGACGACGGCGACGTGTGGTGGGAGTCGATGACCGACGAGCTGCCCGCTCACCTGGTCGACTGGCAAGGCAATGACTGGACCCCGGCGATTGCCAAGGAAAAGGGCACCAAGGCCGCGCATCCGAACGCCCGCTTCACCGTCTCGGCCATCAACAACCCGGCCCTGGACCCCGAGTGGGACAACCCCGCTGGCGTGCCGATCGACGCCTTCATCTTCGGTGGCCGTCGCTCCACGACCGTGCCGCTGGTGACCGAGGCCCGTGACTGGACCGAAGGCGTCTACATGGCCGCCACCATGGGTTCGGAAACCACCGCCGCCGCTTTTGGCGCGCAAGGTGTCGTGCGCCGCGATCCGTTCGCCATGCTGCCCTTCATGGGCTACAACATGAGCGACTACTTCCAGCACTGGCTGAATCTGGGCAACAAGCTGGCCGCCTCGGGCGCCCAACTGCCCAAGATCTACTGCGTGAACTGGTTCCGCAAGGGTGCCGACGGCAAGTTCGTGTGGCCAGGCTACAGCGAGAACATGCGCGTGCTGGAGTGGATGCTGGGTCGCCTGCAAGGCAAGGCCCACGGTGTCGAGAACGCCTTCGGCATCAGCCCCACCTACGAAGACATCAACTGGAATGGCCTGAACTTCACGAAGGACCAGTTCCAGTCCGTCATCGGCATCGACACCGCCGCCTGGACGCAAGAGCTCAAGCTGCACGACGAGCTGTTCACCCAGTTGGCCCACAACCTGCCGGCCGAAATGCCCGCGACCAAGGCCAAGCTGGCCCAACGTCTGGCGGCCTGATCGGCTCGGGTGCGTTGTCCCTGAGAACCCCGCTTCGGCGGGGTTTTTTTACGTCTGTCGTTCAGCGCGCGGTGCTGCGCAGGTCCACCACCTCGCGGGTGATCATGGCGGCGTAGCGCTGCACCACGGCCTGAGCGTCCAGGTCGGGCTCATCGGTCAGCATTTCCTGCACCGCGTAGCCCATCTCCACGGCCAGGCGCGCGAAGGTCTGGATCTGCTTCGGATCGACGCTCGGGTAGGCGTCGACGAAAGCCTGCTCGATGAGTTGGGAGACGTGCCGGTGGGATGCCACGCGAACCTCGTGCAGTGCCGGCACGGCGCGCAGCGCACGCATGATCCAGTCGCCCCCCGCAAACGCATCGGTCAGGGCAATGGTGTCGATGAACAAGCGCTGCAGACGCTGGTGGAACTCGGCCGGTGGTGCCGCCACGGTGGCCGGGGTCGCCCAATCGGCCAGCAGGGCGTTCTGCGCGCCCATCAAACGCTCACCCAGGGCGTGCAGCACCGCGTACTTGTTCGGAAAGTAGCGATACAGCGCGGGGGGCGTGAGGCCGGCGCGTTCGCAGATGAGGTTGGTGGACAGGCGCTCGATGCCGACCTCGGCGAGCAACTCGGCCGTGATCGACAGGATGCGTTCGAAGGTTTCCTGCGCGCGGCCTTGACGGGGCAAGGTCTTGGTGTCCAGGTCTGGCGGGTTCGGCCGGTTGGTCGTGAGAGAGCTTGGCATCTTTTGGCCCGTGATCGTTGCGGGCATTCTGGCACGCACGGCTCGGTCAGCATGGATCGCGGGTATCCACCGATGCAACGATAGTGATAACTACCGAACATGCGGCATCTGTGCAACCCTGAGGAGCCGATGTCATGCGTCATTTTTTGCCTTTCGTACGGCGCGCGCGCGTTGTCATGTCGGCCGGTGCCATCGCTCTGGCTGGGTGGGCATCGACCCCGGCCTGGGCCGGCGAGTTTTTGATCGGCACGGGGGTGTACGACATCACAGGTCCCGCGGCTGAAACGGGGATGTTCGGCTACGCCGCGCAGCAGGAGGTCAACGGCCTGCACCAGCGCCTGCGCGCCCGGGCCTTCATCATGCAGGGTGCCCAGGGCGGCCCGCGCGCGGTGTTCGTGAACGTTGATCTGGGGGCGGCGCACGAGTCACTGAAGCTGGCCGTGATCCAGCGCCTGCAAGCCCGCTATGGCGCGCTCTATGGTCACGAGAACGTGATGATCTCGGCCACCCATACCCACGTGGGCAGCGGCGGGCACGCGCACCACACGCTCTACATCATCGCGGCGGCCGACAAGAGCGGGATTGGCTACGACGCCCAGAGCTTCGAGGCGGCAGTGGGCGGCATCGTGGCCGCCATCGAGCGGGCGCACCGCAATCTGGCGCCGGGACGCATTGAGCTGGTGGAGGGCAGTTTGCTGGGGGCCACGCGCAACCGCTCCCTGCCGGCGTTCCGCGCCAATCCGGATGCGGCCGCCTTGGCGCACGACACGAACAAGGCCATGACGGTGCTCAAGTTCCGCAAGGACAATGGGCGCGAGGTCGGCATGCTGAACTGGTATGCCATCCACCCGACCAGCTTCAGCCTGAAGTTCACCCACATCAGTGGCGATAACAAGGGCTACGCGTCCCAGTTCTTCGAGCGACGCAAGGGGGCGAACTACAGTGCCTCCGAAACCTTTGTGGCGGCTTTTGCCAATGCCGATGAGGGCGACGTGGTCCCCACTGATGGCAACGCGTATTCGGCGCCGGGCTACGAGGGATCGGGCAACGAGTACGCCAATGCCGAGGCGGCGGGCCAGCGTCAACTCCACAAGGCCTGGGAGCTGTACGCCACCCCCGGCCGCGTCCAGCCTGGCGTGATCAACGTGCGCCACCAATGGGTGACGATGCCGGGCCTGGTCGTGTCGCCCGCCTACAGCCAGCCTGGCGGTGCCGTGCTGTGCACGGCGGCACGCGGGGTGTCCTTTGCGGCGGGGGGCGAAAACGGACCGTCCAACATCCCCGGCATCACCGAGGGCATGACGACGAGCAGCGCCCAGTTGGGCACGGCCCTGCAGACGTTTGCAAACTCAGCGCTGGGCGGCCTGGTGCAGACGGCCTTCTTCGGGATCTCGTCGGTGGTCAGTGACCCTTGTCAGTCGCCCAAGCCCACCTTGCTGCCCACCGGGGCGCTGGACTGGGTGCCCTCGGTGCTGCCCATTCAGGTGATCCAGGTGGGCACGCTGGCCATCGTCGGGCTGCCCTTCGAGCCGACGACGATGGTGGGCCATCGCTTGCGCGCGCAGGTGCGCCAGCAACTGGCTGCCAAGGGGGTCGACACGGTGGTGGTGGCGGGTTTGTCCAACAGCTACGCCGGCTACCTGACCACCCGTGAGGAGTTCGAGATGCAGCACTATGAAGGCGCCTCCAACGAGTTTGGTCCGTGGACGCTGGGTGCCGTCCAGCAGACCGTGGCGCACCTGACGCAAGCCATGGTCAGCGGCGCGGCGGTCGAGCCGGGCGTGCCACCACGTGACCGGACGTCAGCACTGCGCCTGACCCGACCGGGCGTGGTTTTCGATGACAAGCCGCTCAAAGAGAGCTTTGGCAAGGTGCTCCAGGATGCCCTGCCGGCCTATCAGCCGGGGCAGGTGGTGCAGGCGAGCTTTCGCAGTGGCCACCCCAAGAACCATCTCAAGACTCAGGACAGTTTTTTGCGCGTGGAGCGCTGGCAGGACGGGCAATGGGTCGCCGTGGCCCAGGACTGGGACTGGGAGACCAGCTACCAATGGCGCCGCGAGGGGCTGGCCTATTCAGTGGTGGACGTCGTGTGGCGCATCCCCGCCGGGACGCCTGCAGGCAGCTACCGCCTGCGTCACGACGGGCACTGGAAGAACGGCTGGACGCGGGCCATCAGCGCCTACACGGGCGTGAGCCGCACCTTCCGGGTGGATTGAGAGGCAGGAGCGCGTTGGTGAAGTCATGGTGTACCGCGCGGGGGCATCGGCCCCTGCTGAGCCGATGGGTAGGCTGGTGGGTCGGTGTGGGGGTGGCGTGGTCCGTGGGCTTGAGTGGGTGCGGTGAGCCGACGCCGGCGCCGCCCACAGATGCGGAAGTGTTGGCCGCCGAGCGGCTGCGCCCGACGCGGCCCGAGTTGGCGGCCGTGTACGAGCGCAGCTGTCTGGCCTGCCACGGTGTGCGCAGCGCCGCTCCGCTGACGGGCCATGCCCCGTCGTGGCGCGCGCGCCTGCAGCAGGGCCCGGACGTGCTGCTGTCCCACACCCGCGAGGGCCTGCGCGGCATGCCCGCCATGGGCCTGTGCCCCGATTGCAGCGACGACGAACTGCAAGACCTGATCACCTTCATGAGCACGCCGCGATGAGCCGACCTCACCTGAATCGCCGACAGCTGCTTGGTGGCGCCGCCGCACTGGGCCTTGTCGACGCCCTGCGGGGTGGGACCCTGGCGCAGTGGATGAGCAGCGATGCCCATGCGCAAACGACCCCACGCGCGCCTGCGCCAACGCGCCGCTGGCAGAACTGGTCCGGCCTGCAGCAGGCCACGCCCGCCACCTGGGCTGCACCAGCCCACGAGGCCGAGTTGCAGCAACTCCTGCGGCGCACGCGCGGTGAGGTGCGCGCGGTCGGCGCCGGCCACTCCTTCACGGCGCTGGTGCCCACCGACCAGACCCTGGTGTCCCTCGACCGCCTCCATGGCATCGTCTCGATCGACCGGGCCGCGATGACCGTGACCGCGCACGCTGGCACCCGCATCGGCGCGCTGGCCAAAGCGCTGGACGCACAAGGCCTGGCCCTGCGCAACCAGCCCGATGTGGACGTGCAGACCCTGGCCGGCGCGATCGCGACCGGCACGCATGGCACGGGCGCCGCCTTGCCGGCGCTGCATGACGAGGTTGTGGCGATGCGTCTGGTGCGCCCGGACGGGGAGGTCGTCGAGATCGACGCCCGCCGCGACCCGGATCTCATGGCGGCGGCGCGCGTGTCGCTGGGCAGTCTGGGTTTGATCACCCGCGTGACGATGCGCGTGGTGCCTGCCTATCACCTGGCACGCCACGTCTGGCTGATGCCCCTGGCGCAGGTGCTGACCGAGGCGCTTGAGCTGGCGCGGCGCCATCGTCATTTCGAGTTCTACGTGCTGCCCTTCACCGGCTACGCCGCCTGCATCCGCCTGGACCCTTACCAAGGCTCGGATCTGAGCCTGCCCAACTCGGCTGACGAGGACGTGCTCGGCGATCTCAAGCAGTTGCGTGACTGGCTGGGCCGTTTCCCTCGCCTGCGCCGCTGGGCAGCCCAGCAGCTCATCGATCCCCAGCTGACCGAATCGGCCCGTCATCGCTCCCACCGCCTGTTGTCCTCGGTGCGTCCCACCCGTTTTCAGGAAACCGAGTGGCATGTGCCGCGTGAGCGGGGGCTGGCCTGCCTGCGTGCAGTGGTTGACCGACTGGAGCAGCACAACGAGGCCTTCTTTCCGCTGGAGTTCCGCTTCGTCCAGGGCGACGGGGCCTGGCTCAGCCCCTTCCATGGCCGTGACAGCTGCTCGATCGCGGTGCATGCCGCCGCCGATGAAGCCTGGGACTATCTGATCGACGATTTCACGCCCATTTTCCGCGCGCACCAGGGGCGCCCCCACTGGGGCAAGCTGCACCGCCTGGGCGCCGTCGACCTGGCACCGCTCTACCCTCGCTGGGCCGATTTCGCCGCCGTGCGCCAGCGCTTCGACCCGCAAGGCCGCCTGCTCAACGCCCACCTGCGTCAGGTGTTCGGCATCACCTGAGGGCCTGCAGATGCCGAACTGGACACGTCGACGCTGGCTGGGTGCTGCGGCCTTGGGGGGCGGCGCTGCGGTCTGGGCCCTGCGCCCCGGGGAGACCGGCGCCCCCCATGCCGCGCGCTTCCAGGTCTTGACCCGTGCCCTGCGTCAGGCTGGGCTCACTCAGCCCACGCTGGTGCTCGACCGCGCGCAACTGCAGGCCAATGCCCGCCAGGTGCGCGCCAACCTCGATGCGGCCCTGGCCCTGCGCCTGGTGAACAAATCCTTGCCCTGCCTGCCCCTGCTCGATGAGTTGGCCACTCTCCTGGCCACGGAGCGGCAGATGGTGTTCAACCTGCCCTACCTGCAACTGCTGGCCGAGCAGCGGCCGCGCAGCGAGGTGCTGCTGGGCAAGCCTTTCCCAGTGGCCGCTGCGGCGCACTTCCTCGCACAGCCCCCTCGCAGTGGCTTCGATCCCGTTCGTCAGGTGCAGTGGCTGGTGGACACGCCCGAGCGCCTCGCCCAGTACCGCGAACTGGCCCGCCAGCGCCGGCAGGTGCTGCGCATCAACCTTGAAATCGACGTGGGCCTGCACCGCGGCGGTCTGCCCGACGAGGCGGCGCTGCGCGAGGTCATCGGGCTGTTGCAAGGCGAGCCCTGGCTGCAATGGTCCGGGCTCATGGGCTACGACGCCCACACGGAAAAAATCCCCGACGTCGGTGGCTTGCGCGCCGAGGTGCGGGCCCAGGTGCAGCAGCGCTACCGCAGCTGCCTGGACACGGTGCAGGCCAGCCCGCTGGCCCGCGACCGTGCGCTGCTGACGCTCAACACGGGTGGCTCTCCCACCTACCGCCTGCACCGCGCGGTGGGCGCAGCCAACGAGGTGGCGGTGGGCTCGGCCCTGGTCAAACCCAGCGACTTCGACACGCCCCTGCTGGCCGATCTGCAACCCGCCGTCTGGATCGCCACGCCGGTGCTCAAGGTGGCCGCCTGGCGTGCGCCCGACGGGGTAGGGGCCCTGGGCACGTTGCTGCGTGGCTGGGACCGTAACCAGCGGGTGGCCCATTTCATCCACGGCGGTCACTGGCTGGCGCAGCCTGACTCGCCCGTGGGCCTGCACGCCAGCGCACTGATCGGGGCCTCGTCCAACCAGCAGCTCTACCTGGGCTCGGGCCGCCAGGTCCTGCAGCCCGACGACCTCGTCTTCTTTCGTCCCACGCAGAGCGAGTCGGTGCTCCAGCAGTTCGGTGACATCGCCGTGGTCGAGGGTGACCGCGTCGTGGCGATGTGGCCCGTCTTCCCCGCCCGCGCGTGAGCGGCGCCCAGCCTCAGTCCGGCGACCACACCTGTACTTCGGTCACGACCGCCATCAGCGGCAGGTCGTGTGCTTGCGGCGCCAGCTCCTCGCGGCTCAGGCGCGCCTGTTCCCAGGCCACGCCGATCACGGTCACGCCGGGGTGGGCGGCCAGGTAGCGGTCGAAATAGCCGCCGCCATAGCCCAGGCGGAAGCCCTCGGGCGTGAAGCCCACGCAGGGCACCAGCACCACGTCGGGCACCACCGGTTTGCCCACCGGGCTGGGCAGGCCGCACTCGTCCACCGTGCTCAGCTCGCCCCCGTCCCAGGGCCGAAAGTGCATGGCCACCGGCTCGCGCTGGGCAAAAGGCAGGGCCAGGCGGCAATCCCACTGCGCCTGGGCTCGCAAGGCCAGCGTCCTTGGGTTAAATTCCCCCTTCATGGGCCAGTACACCCCCAGGCCATCGGGCTCCAGCTGCGCGAGCACGTCCAGCAGCCGCTGTTCCAGTTGCACTTGCGCGGCTTCGCCCTCAGGCGAGGCACACCAGGCTTGATGCGCGGCCAGCAGGCGGCGGCGCAGGGCGGGGCGATCAAGGGTCGGTTCGGGTGAAGTCATCACAGAGAGTCATTCCATTGAAATTCACACACAAGTATGCGGCCCCGGCCGCCCGGATGCTGGCGGCGATGGCCCTGGCCTGGGGCGCCGGGGTCCCCGTTGCCGTCGCGCAGACGGCGGCGGACAGCGCCGACAACGCCACCATCGTGGCGGCCCGCGAGGCCTGGCGCGCCCGTGACGCGGTGGCCCTGCTGGCTGCACGCGACCAACTGATCCAGACGCAGCACCCCTTGGCCCCCTGGGCCGATTACTGGTCGCTGATGCTGCGCCTGCCCACCCTCAGCGTGGCCGAGGCCGACGCCTTTTTCGCGCGCTGGCCCGACAGCTATGTGGCCGACCGCGGCCGCAACGACTGGTTGCTGGAGCTGGGGCGCCGCCAGGACTGGGAGACCTTCCTGCGCATCCAGCCGCAGTTCCGCATGGCCGACGACCGCGAGGTCACCTGCCTGGGCGTGTGGGCGCGTTACCAGAGCCGCCCGGCGGCACAGACCCAGGAGGCCTGGCGCACCCAGGCGCAGCAGGCCTGGTGGGACCAGAAAGATGCCGACCAGGGCTGTGACCGCATGGCCAGCGGTTTGCTGAAAGCCGGCGTGCTGCGCACCGAAGATGTCTGGCAAAAGCTGCGCTTGGTGGTCGAGACCAACAAGCCCAAGGCCGTTCAGCAGGCGGCGCGCCACCTGGGCGATGCCGTGGCCCAGGTGGCCGCGCGCCTGATGACCGCGCCGCAGGCCGTGCTGCAACCCGGCGCGCTGTCCGGGTCGCTCGCCTCGGCCGACGGCGAGGGTGACCGGGCGCCAGGCGCCTCGATCGGCCCCCAGTCGCCTGCCAAGCAGCCTGTGGCCAAGACCCGCAGCCTGTTGCGCAAGAAGCCGGTGCCCAGGCCGACCCTGGCCAGCATCCCGCTGAGCATCCCACCCGAGTCGGAAGGGCCGCTGAACCTGCTGGCCTTCATCCGCTGGGCCAGTGTGGACCACGCCGCCGCCACCGCCGCCATCGCCGATGCCGCCACGCGTGCGCGCTGGCAGTGGCGCGCCGAGGAGGCCGCCTGGGCCTGGGCCCAACTGGGTCGCACAGCCGCCTGGCGCCTCTTGCCCGAAGCCCCCGCGCATTACGCCCGGGCCTGGACCGACCTGGGCATGGCGGCCGGTGCGGGCGAGTTGCCACGCGGCGCGGCCGCCTGGTCGGACGAGACCCTGGCCTGGATGGTGCGCAGCGCCATCCGCGCGGCCACGGCGGGTGATGCCGCGCGCTGGGTGCAGGTCGAGCAGGCGGTGTCGGCCATGACCCCGGCCCAGCGCAACGACCCCACCTGGCTGTACTGGCAGGCGCGCGCCCTGCAGGCCCGTGCAGCGACCTCGCCGGCTCAGGCGACGGCGCTGCGGCAGCAGGCGCGTGAGCGGCTGGTCCAGGTGGCCGATCCGCTGACCTTCTACGGCCAGTTGGCGTCCGAGGCCCTGCAGGGCCGCCCGCCTGCGCCGCCGCCGGCACCTGCGCCGATCAGCGAGTCCGAACTGGTGGCTGCCGAGGTGGAGCCCGGCATCGACCGTTCCCTGCGCCTGCTGGCGCTGGGCTGGCGCTCCGAGGCGGTCCGGGAGTGGAACTTCACCCTGTCCCGCACCCGACCCGGCGGGCTGAGCGACCGTGAACTGCTGGCGGTGGCCGAGGTGGCTTGCCGCCGCGAAATCTGGGACCGCTGCATCAACACCAGCGAGCGCACCCGCCAGGTGGTGAGCCTGGCGCAGCGCTATCCCACGCCCTTCCACGACGAGGTGCTGGCTGCTGCCGACGAGGTGGGGCTGGATGCGGCCTACATGTACGGGCTGATCCGTCAGGAATCGCGTTTCCTGGTGGCCGCGCGCTCGTCGGTGGGCGCCTCGGGCCTGATGCAGGTGATGCCGGCCACCGCGAGCTGGACCGCCCGCAAGCTGGGCATCCCCTACAGCCCTGAGCTGCTCACCGACCGTGCGACCAACCTGCGCATCGGCGCGGGCTACCTCAAGCTGGTGCTCGACGACTTCGAGGGCACGCAGGCCATGGCCGCCGCCGCCTACAACGCCGGTCCGGGGCGCCCGCGCCGCTGGCGCGAGGGCCGCACGGTCGAAGCCGCCGCCTGGGCCGAGAACGTGCCCTTTGCCGAAACCCGCGACTACGTCAAGAAGGTGCTGGCCAACGCCACGGTGTACGGCCATGTGCTGCACCGGCAGCCGCTGGCCCTGCAGCGACGTCTGGGTGACACGATCGGACCGCGCGTGGTGTCGGCCCCTGCCGAGGCGCGGGACCTGCCTTGACCCTCGCCTGAAACGCAAAAGGGCCCCATCCGTGAGGAGGGGCCCTTTGACATGAGGCGATGGCAGCAGGCGCGGGGCCTGCGGTCAGGGCATCAGGCGGCGTTCAGCAGTGCGGCGGTGTCGAACACGCTGCTCATGGGCGGCAGGTTCATCACGATGGTGGGCGTGGCGTTCTTGGAGACCTTCACGGGCTTCACGTTGGGGTCGTTTTGCGCCACGTCGGCCTTGTCCCAGTTGCTGGCCGATTCCTTGCCGGAGACGGCCATGGAATAGAACACGCGGAAGGGGATCTTGCGCTCGCTCCAGAAGTCGGCCGCATCGCGGAAGGCGTCCAGCAACTGCTCGCGGGTTTCGCGGTCGCAGGCGGTGTCACCGGGGATGAGTTCGAGCACGACGACGAAGCCAGGCTGCGGACCCGACTTGTGGACGAGGTCGGTCATGCAGTCGTACAGGGCGTCCAGGTTCTTGCCAAAGTGATCCGGAAACAGGAAGTCGCGAGCAATGATGTCCAGCACAGCCTGTTTGTCCTGAGCGGCGCTCAGGTTCGTGTACAGGAAGTGGTGGCCAACCGCATGGGCTGCCTGTTGCAGTTCTTCCGGGCGAAACGCGCGGATGGCTTGAACGATGTTGGGTCGAACGGATTGCAACAACATGATCGCTTGGGGCCTTCAGCACAAGGAGGGGGCTCGCTGGGCTGGTGGGCTGAGTTGAGGGTCAAAGAAAAAAGAGCGAAGAGGAACCGGACGGGTCAGTGCCGGGGGTCGATACGTTGAAAGCTGTTGTAGTGATCCCCGGTATAGAAACAAGTTTCAGGTTGACGCATTTCCTTACCACCACAAACGATGCGTCGCGCTCCGCGATGGCGCACGCCTGGGGTGGGCACGGTGTATTCACGGTAGAAGCCGCGCGTCTGGCGGGGCAGGTGGCGCTCACGGTTGCCGAACACCGTGCCGTCCTGGGTGTAGCGGAACGGGCCGCCTGCCAGGATGCGTCGGTGGACGACTTGCGCTTGAACCGGCAAGTCCGACAAAGGCACCACCGCTTCAACGGCCGTCGTGTCTGTTGGCGTGGCACGCCGCGCCTGGACCTCCAGGGGCATCCAGTGGGCAGCGACACCCAGTACCAGTCCAGCCAGAAAAGCCGCAGACCGCGATGTCAGCCGTGCGGGGCCTGACAGCCGGGTCGTGAAGGGTTTTGCACTCAGCACAACAGCTCTACATGAAAGAACCTCATGCTATAGAAAACCCCCCAAAAGCTCAAGGCCCCGAGCCCCTGAAAAGCGGGCAACCGGGGCCTTTTGACGGGGGGTTGACAGCCTGTGCTATAAGCCCAAGCCGTTTTTTCACGTCATGGCGTGGACTCAGCGCGTGGCGTTGGCATCGGCCACCGTCATCGCGGTCATGTTGACGATGCGGCGCACCGTGGCCGAGGGCGTGAGGATGCACACCGGCTTGGCCGCACCCAGCAGGACCGGGCCCAGCGCGATGTTGTTGCCGGCCGCGACCTTGAGCAGGTTGTAGGCGATGTTGGCCGCATCCACGTTCGGGCACACCAGCAGGTTGGCTTCACCGGTGAGGGTGCTGCGCGGCATGAGCTTTTGGCGATAGGGCTCGTCCAGCGCCGTGTCGCCGTGCATCTCGCCGTCGATCTCCAGCCAGGGCGCCTGCTGCTGGATCAGGGCCAGGGCCTGGCGCATCTTCACCGCCGAGGGCTGGTCGCTTGAACCGAAGTTAGAGTGCGACAGCAGGGCGGCCTTCGGACGCTGACCGAAGCGCATCATCTCCTCGGCTGCCATCACCGTGATCTCCGCCAGCTGCTCGGCCGTGGGGTCGTAGTTGATGTGCGTGTCCAGGATGTTGACGGTGCGACCCGGCAGAATCAGGCCGGTCATGGCGGCGTAGGTCTTGACGCCCGGGCGCTTGCCGATCACCTGGTCGATGTAGTACAGGTGCAGGGCGGTGTTGCCCCAGGTGCCGCAGATCAGGCCATCGACCTCGCCCTTGTGCAGCAACATCGAGCTGATCAGCGTCAGGCGGCGGCGCATCTCGATCTTGGCCATCTGCTGGGTCACGCCCTTGCGCTCGGTCAGCTGGTGGTAGGTCTGCCAGAAGTCACGGTAGCGCGGGTCGTTCTCGACGCTGACGGCGTCGTAGTCCACGCCCGCCTTCATGCGCAGGCCGTATTGCTCGATGCGCTGGGCAATGACCTCCGGACGGCCCACCAGTGTCGGGCGCGCGATGTTCTCGTCGATGACGATCTGGGCGGCGCGCAGCACGCCTTCGTTCTCGCCCTCGGCGTAGGCAATGCGCTTGTTCTTGGCGCGCTTGGCCACGCTGAAGATCGGCTTCATCGTGGTGCCCGAGGCGTACACGAAGCTTTGCAGCTTCTCGCTGTAGGCCACAAAGTCGGTCACCGGGCGCGAGGCCACGCCCGATTCGGCGGCCGCCAGGGCCACCGCCGGCGCGATCTTCATCATCAGGCGCGGGTCAAAGGGCTTGGGGATCAGGTAATCCGGGCCGAAGCTCAGGTTCTCGCCGGCATAGGCGGCTGCGATCACATCGCTCTGCTCGGCGCGTGCCAGCTCGGCGATCGCGTGAACGGCGGCGATCTCCATCTCGGTGGTGATGGTGGTCGCGCCCGAGTCCAGCGCGCCCCGGAAGATGTAGGGGAAGCACAGGACGTTGTTGACCTGGTTCGGGTAGTCCGAACGGCCGGTGGCCATGATGGCGTCGTCGCGCACGGCCTTGACGTCTTCGGGCAGGATCTCGGGGTTGGGGTTGGCCAGCGCGAAGATGATCGGGCGCGCGGCCATGCGGGCGACCATGTCGGACTTGAGCACGCCGCCGGCCGACAGGCCCAGGAAGATGTCGGCGCCGTCGATGACTTCGGACAGCTTGCGCAGATCGGTCTTCTGGGCAAAGAAAGCCTTGTCTTCGTCCATCAGTTCGGTGCGGCCTTCGTAGACCACGCCGGCCAGGTCGGCGACCCAGATGTTTTCACGCGGGAAGCCCAGCTTGACCAGCAGGCCCAGGCAGGCCAGGGCGGCGGCACCGGCGCCCGAGGCGACCAGCTTGACCTGCTTGATGTCCTTGCCCGCGACCTTCAGGCCGTTGAGGATGGCCGCACCCACCACGATGGCGGTGCCGTGCTGGTCGTCGTGGAAGACGGGGATCTTCATGCGCTCGCGCAGCTTGCGCTCGATGTAGAAGCAGTCCGGCGCCTTGATGTCTTCCAGGTTGATGCCGCCGAAGGTCGGCTCCAGCGAGGCGATGATCTCGACCAGCTTTTCGGGGTCTTTCTCGTTGATCTCGATGTCGAACACATCGATGTCGGAGAACTTCTTGAACAGGACGGCCTTGCCTTCCATCACC
>Ga0209066_10004377_pt1 | contig 15455 bp, 11 predicted proteins | sample All_14_2_FD_187198 | JGI IMG/M metagenome (GOLD analysis project Ga0209066, IMG submission 187198) | Freshwater microbial communities in response to fracking from Pennsylvania, USA - Allegheny Zone_MetaG_DW_15 (SPAdes) (version 2) ...
ATGGCATGGCCACCGCCAGCAGCGAGATCGCTCAGGGCAACATGGATTTGTCATCGCGCACCGAAGAGCAAGCCAGCGCCTTGCAACAGACGGCATCGTCGATGGACCAGCTCAGCCACACCGTCAAGCAAAACGCCGACAACGCCCACACGGCCAAGCAACTGGCCGTGGACGCATCACAGGTGGCCCTGCAGGGTGGCGAGGTGATGACGCAAGTGGTCAGCACCATGAAGGACATCCAGGACGCGTCGCGCCGAATTGGCGACATCATCGGCACCATCGACGGCATTGCCTTTCAGACCAACATCCTGGCGCTCAATGCGGCCGTGGAGGCCGCGCGCGCCGGTGAACAGGGCCGGGGGTTTGCCGTGGTGGCCAGCGAAGTGCGCAGCCTGGCTGGGCGTTCGGCCGAGGCTGCCAAAGCCGTCAAGAGCCTGATTGGCACCAGTGTCGAGCGCGTGGAGGCCGGCAGCCTGCTGGTCAACCGGGCGGGCGAGACCATGGCCGACGTGGTGAGCGGCATCCAGCGTGTCACCCAGATCGTGGGAGAGATCAGCGCAGCCAGCAGCGAACAGGCCGACGGCGTGAGCCAGGTGGGCCAGTCCATGGGCGAGATGGACCGCACCACACAACAAAACGCGGCACTGGTCGAGCAAATGGCCGCGGCCTCCAGCAGCCTCAAAGGACAGGCGGATGACCTGCTGCGCGCTGCATCCACCTTCGAGCGCCAGGGGCATTGATGCCTGGCGGCCTGTCACCGGCCAAACGGGGCAATGCCAATGAGCACGCGATGCCCCCAAAAGGCAAATGCCGCCCAGGCCGCGACGCCCAGCAACACCGTCAGACCGGTGGCTGGCACTGAGCTGGCTTGTGGACGGGGTGGGTTGATCCGGTCACGCTGGCGCGCACTGCGAAAGCTCAGGACCGCCCAGACCCCGAAAGCGCCGAACAAAACCATGTCGGCCAGTTGGCCGTTGGCCAGCAGGTGCGCCAGGGCCCACACCTTGACGCCCAGCACCATGGGGTGCCCCAGCCGGGCCTTGATGGCATTGCCGGGCACATAGGTGGCCACCAGCATCACGAACGAGATCAGGGTCAACAGGGCCGCAACATGGCGCATGGGCAGCGGGGGATGCCACACCGTCACAGGCATCAGTCTGGCTTGGCCATAGCCCCAGACGATCAGGGCAAAGCCCAGCAAGGACAACGCCGCGTAGAGCCCCTTCCAGCGCATCTCGCCCCATGCCGCGATGGTGCGTGTTCGCCAGTCATCGGCGACGATGCGCACCGAGTGCACGCCCAGAAAAATCACCAGACCCAGAATCAGCCACTGCATGGTTTGCCCTCGAAATGCGATGTCGAGCTCTGAGCATAAGGTGCATTCATTGCGACAGAAGCGCAAAACCCGCATGGACACTGAGTTCCATGCGGGTTTTGAGACTGGCGAGGGTGACATACGAACCTCATTGCCACGCCTAGCGTAGCGGGCGATTCGGCATTTTCGTACCCCCATACGCGCCCCTAACCGCCATGGATGTCGTGGGACGACTTGAGACGGCAAGCGTCATCCGCCCCACCGCAACCCAGCCCCCTGATTCGAATCCCATGACATCGTCCGCATTCGTGGCCCAGCGGCTGCGGGCGCCATCAGTGCCAGACCAGCACGGGGACCGGACTGCTTCGCAGCATGGTGGTCGTGGTGCTGCCCACGATCAGGTTGCGGATGCGTGAGTGGCCGTAGGCACCCATCACGACCAACTGCAACCGATGCGCGGCGACATAGCGAGACAAAGCCTCCTCCACCTCCCCGTTTTCGATGGCTGTTTGCACCGTCCATCCCGCATGGGTCAAGACTTGGCTGGCCCGGCTCACCTCGTTGCGCATGCCATCCGAGTCAGCACCGACGTGTACAAGGTGGCATGACAGCCCCTTGAGCAAAGGGCTGCTCGCCAAGGCCTCGACCAACTTGCTGGCCGTCGCGCTGGCGTCATAAGCCACGGCAAAGCTGCTGGGCGCTACGAAAGTCGTCTGCGGGATCACCAGCACAGGTCGTTTCACAGAACGTATCACGCGCTCAACGTGGTGATCCAGGTGGCGCTTGGTGGTCCAGGCCTTGTACTCGTGCGTGCCCATCACGATCAGGCGGGTGTCTGCCTCCAGGTCCATGAGCGTGTCCACCAACTCGCCGTGGCGCTGACGAACATCCACCGTCAATGAACCTTGCGTGGTGGCGCGTGCACGCGCCCCATCCAACAATTGGCGCCCCTGCTCCTGAGCCAGGACGCTGCGCCGCTCATCGAGCTGACTCAACTCTTGCAGCAAGTCTTCCTGGGCACCCAGCCCGATCTGGCCGCTGAAATCCACTTGAGCCGCCTTCTCGGGATGGCGATCCAGCACGTGCAGGAAGGTCAAGGGTGCCCCCAAGACGGTGGCCACCCAGGTTGCCCCATCACAGACGGCCATGGGGCTGCCCTGCGCATCGACACAAGCCAATATGGTGTTCATCTTCAGTCTCCTGTTGGTTGCGGGTCAATGCCCAAGGGGCAACTCGGCCCCGGCTTTGTCGTGCAGACCGAAGCGATCCACCATCGTGGCGCTGGCTTCGTTCAGGCCCAGCACCTCGACCTGTGCACCTTCTCGGCGGAACTTGAGCACCACCTTGTCCAGCGCGCTGACCGCCGTGATGTCCCAGAAATGCGCCGGGCTCACGTCGATGCGAACCTGCTTGACCACTTCCTTGAAGTCAAAGCCGTCCACAAAGGCCTCGGCTGACGCAAAGAACACCTGGCCCGTGACGGTGTAGTCGCGTGTGTCGCCGCCATCTTCTGAGCGCGAGTCCACACGCAACACACGTCCGACCTTGTTCGCAAAAAAGATGCCGCTGAGCAGCACGCCGACAAACACGCCCTTGGCCAAATCGTGCGTGGCCACCGTGACCACCACCGTGGCGATCATCACGATGGACGAGCTGGGCGGGTGCTCACGCAGTTTGAGCACCGACTGCCAACTGAACGTGCCAATGCTGACCATGATCATCACGGCCACGAGCGCAGCCATGGGGATCTGCTTGACCCAAGGGCCCAGGAAGACGACCAGGATCAGCAGGAACAGGCCCGCTACGAAGGTGGATAAGCGTCCACGCCCGCCAGATTTCACATTGATCACCGACTGGCCAATCATGGCGCAACCGGCCATGCCGCCGATCAGGCCCGTGGCGAGGTTGGCAACCCCTTGGCCCACACACTCGCGGCTCTTGTCGCTGGGGGTATCGGTCAGCTCGTCAACGATGGAGGCGGTCATCATCGACTCCAGCAAGCCCACCACGGCAAGGGTGAGCGAGTAGGGCGCGATGATCTTGAGCGTATCCAGGTTCAAGGGCACGTCGGGCCAAAGGAAGGTAGGCAGGCTGTCAGGCAACTGGCCCATGTCGCCCACGGTGCGAACGTCCAGGCCCACCATCATCGAGATGGCCGTCAGGACAACGATGCACACCAGTGGCGAGGGCACGGCCTTGGTGATGTAGGGCAAGCCGTAGATGATGCCCAGGCCCGCCGCCGTCATGGCGTAGACGTGCCATGAAACATGCGTGAGTTCCGGCAATTGCGCCAGGAAGATCAGGATGGCCAGGGCGTTGACAAAGCCCGTGACCACCGAGCGCGACACAAAGCGCATCAGCACGCCCAGCTTGAACACCCCTGCGATGATTTGAAACACCCCTGTGAGCAAGGTCGCGGCCAGCAGGTATTGAAGACCGTGGTCCTTGATAAGGCTGACCATGACGAGGGCCATGGCCCCGGTGGCCGCTGAGATCATGGCCGGGCGCCCCCCTGCGATGGCGATCACCACCGCCATGCTGAACGAGGCATACAAGCCGACTTTGGGGTCCACCCCCGCGATGATGGAAAAAGCGATGGCCTCAGGAATAAGGGCCAGGGCAACAACGAGTCCGGACAGCAGATCGCCCCGGATGTTGCCCAGCCATTGCTGGCGAACAGAAAGAGTCATGGTGAAGGACAAGCGTGGACGGCCATCAGCCTTGCAAAGGCTCAATGGCAGTCGATGGATGGGATGGCGCGATGCGCCAGGGACGGTTGTTCAAACCCGCCGCTCGCGAGAGAGCAGCGTCACACAGGGGTGATGTCCAAAAGCCTCACGGCGGTGCGACCGCACGGAAGTGCCCAAGCGCCAACCTGCTCACCGGAGAGCACTCCAGTGTCAGCAAGGCGGATTGGCATGGCAGAAGCATGAGCGCGATTGTAAAGGACCCGACATCACAGCGTAAGCATCCAATAGCCCCTTACCGATTCATTGGGACCGCACGATCATCGTGTCGCAATCGAGCGTGTGCAACAGGTTTTCCGCTGTGCTGCCAAGCAGGGCCTTGAGCAAGCCGCTGCGGCCATTCGTGCCCAGGATCACCAGATCCACATCTGCGAAGCGCACGTAGTCAGGCAGCAAGACCTCGGGGTGCCCCCGCTCAAGGATGAGCGAGATGCCTTGCGACACCTCTGCACTGATCCCGGATTCGCTGAGGAAGGTGTCGCATTGGCTGGCTGCGACGGCGCGCCAAGCGTCGGCAATGGCATGCCCACCATCAAAAGTGGAACTGGTGGATGGGTAGGCATGAAACAGTGAAAGCTTGCCATCGCCGAACCAGCGAACGGCGGTTTCCAGTGCGGCACGCGAGGCTGGTGAGAAATCCGTGGCCACAACCACGTGACGATAAGGACCTTGGACCCGGCGACGTACCGTCAGAACCGGTGCCTCTGCTTCGCGTGCCAGTCTGTCTACCGTGCTGCCCAACTGGATGCGTCCAATCGGGTCATCTTTGGCAATGCCGCCGATGATCAGGGCGACATCGTGCTGCTTCGCCGCTCCGAGTACTGCGCTGGCGGGTGTGTCATCCACCACCAAGACGCTCGCCGAGATGCCTTCATCCTGAAGATCGGATTGCAGGCGGCGGGTCACGGTGGCGGTCCATTGTTCGGGCTGACGCCACGACGGCAATGCACCTGCAAATCGACTGGCTTTTGCCGCTTCCGATGGATCGATGGCATGCACGACGAGCAACTCGCCACCCCATTGCTTGGCCAGTTGGCTCGCTCGATCCAGCGCACGGTCGCAACGCGCGCTCATGTCTGAGGCCAGCAGCAACCGAATCGTCTCGTTACCTTGTGTCATATGGACCCTCCACGCCAATGGCCGAATGATGGCATGGGCAGTTGTAGCGCGGCCACATTTGTCGGACTTGCTGTGCGTCAAGTTTTCGAGCGATGCGCCCAAGCCATCGACAGGGCAACGCATCTGCCATTTGGCTGCGGAGTAGACTGAGGCGAGATCGGTTTGTCTCGCCAAATGAAAGCGTCAAAGGATCTGACCGCACATGAAAGACTCGCCTGAAGGGACTGCATGGCACCAATGTGAGGCCCATGAGGTTGCACGCGAGCACGGGGTCGATCCGGCCGTGGGGCTGCCGCTGGCGCAAACGCAAGAGCGAACCGAACGCTATGGCGCCAACGCCTTGCAAACCCACGAGCGCCGAGGAGGGGTCGCCTTGCTGGCTGACCAGTTCAAGGACTTCATGGTGCTGGTCCTCTTGGCCGCCGCCGTCATCGCAGGCGTCATTGGCGAGTTGACTGACACCCTGGCCATCGTTGTCATCGTCTTGCTCAATGCGATCATCGGCTTTGTGCAGTCGTGGCGGGCCGACAAGGCGATGGCGGCCTTGCGCCAGCTCGCGGCAGCGCAAGCCACGGTGCTGCGCGGTGGTGAAGTTCACGTGGTGGCCGCCAGCACCCTGGTGCCGGGCGATGTGGTCTTGCTGGAGGCGGGCAACCAGATCCCTGCCGATCTTCGCCTGATTGAGTTGGCCCGGCTGCAGGTGGACGAGTCGGCCTTGACCGGCGAGTCCGTGCCCGTGGACAAACAAACCGATGCACTGCCCCAGACCGATGGGGCAGCCTTGGGCGACCGCCTCAACATGGCGTTCAAAGGCACCACTGCCACGCATGGGCGGGCACGCGGCATGGTGGTGGCCATCGGCATGGACACCGAGCTGGGCAAGGTGGCTCGACTGCTCAACAGTGAAGACCGCAGCACCCCGCTGCAACGGCGTCTTGCCGCGTTTGGCAAGCGCTTGGCCCTGGGCGTGATCGGCATCTGCCTGGTGATCTTTGCTGTCGGGGTGCTGCGTGGCGAGGCGCCTTTGCTGATGGCCCTGACAGCGATCAGCCTGGCGGTGGCGGCCATCCCCGAGGCCCTGCCCGCGGTGGTGACGGTGTTGCTGGCGCTGGGCGCGCGCCGCATGGTGTCGCAGCACGCCCTGGTGCGACGCTTGCCATCGGTAGAGACCTTGGGCTCGGTCACGGTCATTTGCTCCGACAAAACGGGCACGTTGACGCAGAACCAGATGCATGCCGAGTTGCTGCTGGCGGGCGGGCTGCCCTGGGTGCCGGGCGATGCGCTGCCAGGCCCGGTTCACCGCGAGGCCTTGCAGGCCGCCGCACTGTGCAATGACGCCCGCCAGGGGCATTCGCCCTCAGACTGGGAGGGCGACCCGACAGAAACCGCGCTGGTGCTGGCCGCCTTGAGCGCGCAGATCGACAAGACGACGCTGGACCTGTCCATGCCGCGGGTGCAAGAGCAGCCCTTTGATTCCGAGCGCAAGCGCATGACCACCTTCCACCGCAGCGCGGATGGGTTGGTGGCTTACACCAAGGGCGCGCCGGAATCAGTGTTGCCGTGCTGTACCAGCCGGTGGACACCTGATGGCCCCACCCCCATGGACGGTGCGACCGTGCTGGCCAGCGCCACTGAGCTGGCTGCAAAAGGGTTGCGCGTGCTGGCGCTGGCGCGACGCGACCATGTCCGCTTGCCGGACACGAACGCGCTGGCCTCGGTCGAGAGCGACTTGCAGTTCCTGGGCCTCATCGCCCTGATCGACCCACCACGCCCCGAAGCTGCCGCCGCTGTGCGCGATTGCATCGCGGCGGGCATCACCCCGGTCATGATCACGGGCGATCACCCCGCCACGGCGCGGGCCATCGCACACCGCCTGGGGATCGTGCCCGACGCACAAGCCGATGTGCTGACCGGCCAGGACCTGAGCACGCTGGACGAGGCCACCTTGCAGCAACGTGTCGCCCATGTGCGTGTTTATGCACGTGTGGACCCGGCGCAGAAGATCCGCATCGTCGAGGCGCTCCAGGCGCTGGGGCACTTTGTGGCCATGACAGGCGATGGCGTGAATGATGCGCCAGCCCTCAAGCGAGCGGACATCGGCGTGTCCATGGGCAAGGGTGGCACCGACGTGGCGCGCGAGGCCTCCAGCCTCGTGCTGCTCGACGACAATTTCGCCACCATCGTTGCGGCGGTTCGGGAGGGGCGCCGCATTTACGACAACATCCGCAAGTTCGTGCGTTACGCCATGACGGGTAATTCAGGCGAAATCTGGACCCTCTTTCTGGCGCCCATGTTGCTGCTGCCCATTCCCCTGCAGCCCATTCACATCCTGTGGGTCAACCTGGTCACCGATGGCCTGCCAGGCTTGGCACTGGCTGCCGAGCCTGCCGAGCGCGGCGTCATGCAGCGCCCCCCTCGCGCACCGAACGAAAGCCTGTTTGCGCATGGCATGTGGCAGCACATCCTGGGCATTGGGCTGCTGATTGGCGGGCTGTGCCTAGGCCTGCAGGCCTGGGCCCTGCACAACGGCAATGCTCATTGGCAGACGATGGTGTTCACCGTGCTCACGCTGTCGCAGATGGTCCATGTGCTGGCGATCCGCTCAGAGACGCAATCCTTGTGGCGCCTGGGTCTGGGCAGCAACCGCCCCTTGTTGGGTGCAGTACTGCTGACCTTCTTGCTGCAGATGGCCACGATCTATACCCCCATCTTGCAACCCATCTTCAAGACCCAGGCCCTGAGCCTGACCGAGTTGGCCATCTGTCTGGGGGCCGCTTTGGTCGTGGGTGTGGTCGTTGAACTGGAGAAAGCCTGGCGTCGCCGGAAAGCGCAAGCATGACCCCCATCCTTTTGATCTGGCTGAAGTTTGCCGCCTGTGTCTGCGTGATCGGCGTGGCCGGTGTGCGCCTGAGCCGCTATGGCGATGCCCTGGCCACGCTCACGGGGCTCTCGCGCAACTGGGTTGGCTTGATCCTGGTGGCCACGGTCACATCCCTGCCTGAATTGGTGACGGGCATGAGTGCTGTCACGGTCGCCGCAGCACCCGATATCGCAGTGGGCGATGTGCTGGGCAGCTGTGTGTTCAACCTGGCGATACTGGCTTTGATTGACCTGGTCTACCGCGAAAAGGTGATGTACTGCGTGGCGGCCAGCGAGCATGTGCTGTCGGCAGGCTTTGGCGTCATCTTGCTGGCCGGTGTGGCCTTGGTGCTCGTGTTGGCAACGCAAGGCCAGATACCGACCATCGGGCATGTCAGCCTGGCCAGCGTGGCCATCCTGGGGCTCTATCTGGTGGCCATGCGTGCGATTTACAAGGCGGAGCAACGCCAAGCCAGCAGCCAGGTGACTGCGCGGCGTTCGGAGATGACGCTCAAAACGGCCTTGTTGGGCTATGGGGTGAGCTCGGCCGTCATCGTGGGCGCAGGCATCTGGCTGCCCTTCATTGGCGTCGAACTCGCGCAGATCATGGGGTGGTCCAACTCCTTTGTGGGGACGCTGTTTGTGGCTTTTGCCACCTCGGTCCCGGAGCTGGCCACCACCTGGGGGGCGCTGCGCATCGGCGCCATTGACATGGCCCTGGGCAGTCTGCTGGGCAGCAATTTGTTTGATGTGGTGATTCTGGCGCTGGATGATTTTGCCTACTTGCCGGGCGCCATCTACCAACAGGTCTCACCCATCCACGCTGTCACGGCGATCACGGCGTGCATGATGAGCGGTGCGGTTGTGGTGGCCTTGGCATACCGGCCTGTATCGAGGGTATGGCACACGGCGAGTTGGGCCAGCCTGTCCTTGCTGGCCATGTACCTGCTCAATGCCGTGATCCAGTATCGGCACGGGTTGTAGGATCGCCTGTAACAGTCGCATTGGGCGGCCATCATTTTGTTTGCCCCGCGCTGCAGCGCATGACCTGAATCCACATGACACGTTCAAAAAGTACCTCGATCCTGTCCGCAGCCACCCTCAGGGCCTTCCTGCAAAGCCAGAGCGCTGGCGGCATCTTGTTGATGGCTGCTGCGGCATTGGCGATGGTGGTCGCCAACACGGGCTGGTCAGATGTTTACTTCAGTGTGCTGGAGCAGCACGTAGCCGGTCTGAGCGTGCTGCACTGGGTCAACGACGGGCTCATGGCCATTTTCTTCCTGCTGGTTGGGCTGGAGATCAAGCGGGAGTTCGTGGACGGTGAATTGTCGACATGGGATCAGCGCATCCTTCCTGGATTGGCCGCATTCGGCGGGGTGCTGGTGCCCGCACTGGTCTACGTTGGCTTCAATCTGCAAGGGCAGCAAGCGCTGCGCGGCTGGGCTGTCCCGACCGCCACCGACATTGCCTTTGCCCTGGGCGTCCTGTCCATCTTGGGCTCACGGGTTCCGGCCTCGCTCAAGGTCTTTCTGGCGGCGCTCGCCATCATCGACGACCTGGTGGCTGTGCTCGTCATCGCGTTCTTTTACACCGCGCAAATCAACGCCCTGTTCCTGGGCCTGGCAGGTGTGACCCTGGTCGCGCTGGCTTTGTGCAACCGCGTGGGTGTTCGCAGCCTCGCCGTGTATGTGGTGCTCGGAGCTTTGCTCTGGTTCCTGGTGCTACGCTCTGGCGTGCACGCGACCTTGGCCGGTGTGGCGCTGGCCATGATGGTGCCCATGCGCACGGGGCCTGCGCCAGCAGGGTTCTCGCCATTGCATCGGCTTGAACACGGCATAGCCCCTTGGACGGCTTTTGCCGTGGTGCCGCTCTTTGGCTTCGCCAATGCTGGCGTGTCGCTTCACGGCATGACCCTGGAGACGCTCGCCCAACCCGTGACGCTGGGGGTTGCTGCCGGGCTGTTCATTGGCAAGCAAATTGGTGTCATGGGCGCGGTGGCCGTGGCACGCATGACAGGTGTCGCGCCATTGCCGGTGGGCGCCTCCTGGGTTCAGGTGTACGGCGTGGCCCTACTCTGCGGCATTGGGTTCACCATGAGCTTGTTCATTGGGTTGCTCGCTTTTGACGGGCCTGAACTGCAGCAAGCGACAAAGTTGGGCGTGTTGGTCGGGTCCTTGCTGTCGGGGGTTGCTGGGTGGCTTGTCCTTCGGCTTTCCCATGCGAAAACGGCATAACGTCCCGAGTCGGCGGCTTGATTGGATGCCCTCATCATGAATGCGCAATAATGCATACCGATGGAGCGACCATCACCCAGCGGTCTGACCAAGCGCAACAGCGCTACAAGACGAACGCTTTTGCCGCCTGAATTGCTCAGGCGGCTTTTTTATGTCGGGGTGCAGAACATCGGTTGAAAGCCACCCGAAACTGAACGCATACCAGGATGTTTTCGGAGCGCGGCTTGACCCCGTGCAACGATGCCTGTTGACACTGACTTGAGTCCGATGTCAACTGAAGGCTCTCCAAGGGCTCCTTGTCCCATCCATCGCGGATGAAAAGGCGTTGCGGTCGTTACCCGCCTTTAAAGCCACCCATGCGGCCCTGCCGCATAGTGTTCAGATGGCTTGCCGCCCGTTGACCAGATCAACAGCGCCGCCATGTCGCATGTCACCTTGATGACATACCAATGCAGCACCAACATGCTTGGCCGTGGAAGCGCAGCGACAGCCCCCCACCTTGACTGCATCAGACACCTCGCGGTGTTTGCATGCAGCAAAGCGGGCCAGCCGGTGCGCTGCATCAGAGCAGGTTCGTCGCCAGCGTCGTTACTGGCAGCTTGCTGACAGTGACGACGCCAGTAGCACGACCGAGCGCCTTGTCAACCACCGTGACGTGCGCCAGTGATGCTGCGCAGTGATGCCAGCAAAACGATCAACGTCAAGGGCGTTGATCGAAGTGGATCGAAGGATGGCCAGACCACCTTCAGTGATCCGATGGGCCCCGAGCCCATTCATCAGGCACAGCATACCGACATTGGGCTGCAAGCCTAGTGTTAGTTGCTGCATGCAATGGGCCTTGAGCCTGTTTGTACTGACAGCATGAATCCACTGGGCTGCAAGCCCATTGACATTCAACTGTGCCGTGCCTTAGCGGCCCGACCGCAAGGCACCGTCAGGCTACCCGTCAGATGGCCACCCCGGACGTGTGTGAGACGCACACCCCTTGGACCCTGGGTCAATGGTCTCTGCGCATCGCGCTATGCCGACAGGCAAGCCAGCGCAGTGCCACAGCGACGTGCAACGCAGGCAAGCAGTCAACAACCTTGCACAAACCGGGAGTGGTGTCCCGCGTCCCTTGTAGTCCCCATCGCGCTGCGGCGTGAGGGGCGGACAGAAACACTTACCTGACCTCTTCACACCACACACAAGTCCGTGCCTCCGGCACGGCAAGCGGATCGATGAACAGTCTTTGAAAGGCCTTGGCCATGCGCACCCTGAACCGCGATTTCAAGCTCATGTGCCAACGCAATCGCGATGGCTCCTTCGCCACCCAGCACGACCGCGAACGGCTGCTGACCATGGTGGCGAACCAGCTTCATGAGGATGGCTTCAAGAACCTGCGGGCGCAGGGTATCCGCACCAAGCACATCGAGCACCTGGTGAACCGCTGGCAAGCGGAGGGCGCCAGCACCGGCACGATGAAGAACCGCATGTCGGCACTGCGCTGGATGGCCGAGAAGATCGGCAAGGAAAACATCGTGGCCCGCGACAACGCGGCCTATGGCATTGCTGATCGGCGTTTCGTAACGAATGAATCCAAAGCGAAAGAGCTGGACCAGGGCAAGCTGGACAAGGTGTCCGATCCATACACAGCCATGTCATTGCGGCTTCAAGAGGCCTTTGGCCTGCGTCGCGAGGAAAGCATCAAGATCGAGCCAGGATGGGCCGACCGTGGCGACATGCTCGTGCTCAAGTCCACATGGACAAAGGGCGGCAAGGAGCGGGAGATCCCGATCCTCAATGAGATGCAGCGAGAGTTGCTGAACCAGGCCAAGGCGCTGGCTGATAAGCGAAGCTTGATCCCGGTCGAGATGTCCTACATAGACCAGCTCAACCGCTTCAAGGCTCAGACGGCCTTTGCGGGAATCGACCGCGTACACGGCTTCCGCCATGCGTATGCACAAGCGCGCTACGCTGAGCTGACTGGCTTGAAGGCACCGGCTGCTGGCGGGCCCACATCGAAGCAATTGAGCCCCGAACAAAAGGCCATCGACCGGCAAGCCAGGCTCACCATCTCACGCGAGCTTGGCCACGAGAGAGAGCAAATAACAGCGGTGTACCTCGGACGTTGAGCTTAACTGCTGCTCACCAACTCGGGTCATTCGCTGCCCGCATCTTCAACAGCTGATTCAGCCGACTAAGCAGCTTTGCCGGCACGTCGTTACGCCTTCCGTTTGTACGCAAGGGATGCGCAAACTGCTCGTGCAGGTAACGCTTCTCGCCTGTGCCTCGCACGGGCTCAATGCGGCCTCCGAGCAAAAGCCATATGCGGTCGGCTTGATGTGGGTTCGATGTGTGGATAGGGGTATGGTTCATTTCTTCGCCCTCCGGGTCTTGCTCGGGATCTTTGCAGGGATGTCGTCCAGCATGGCCAGCAATTCTTTGCCCAGTTTTTGCTGACGGCGATAGGCAGCAGTGCCTGGGATGTCCTCGTCCGCGAGGTAGCAAGCGGCCCAGTCCAGTTGGCGTGGCAGCGGCACCCTGTATATGCCCACCTCATGGATGGCCTCCACGTGGAATCGCACGTAAAAGAGCGGGTCGTCACGAACCGCCTCCATGGCCTTTAGCGGGCTGGCTGGCATCTCTTCGAGGTACGCGTCCGTTCCTCGGCTGGAAGCAATGCGGGGTACCTCCAGGTACTTTAGAAACGCGTCTGTACTACGCAGGAAGATGAGCAACCGTGTCATGAACGCATCTCGCACGAGGTTATGCGCCTGCATCGCCTCGCGAAGTGCCGCAGCGGTTTCGGGCCGTACATCGATATTCACTGAAGTCGGCCCCTCTCTCTTCATGGCGCCAGCGATATGGCGCTTGGCTCGCAGCGAGAGTTTGAGTCCAGCCAGTTCAATGCGAAGGTGAGGGAGCTCATTGGCGATCATGTAGTCGAGGAACGACGCCCGAGACAGAAAAAGGCCGTCAGCCTGTCCTTTGAACGCCTCCCAGAGCCGGGGCGGCACATTGAAGCTTATGGCTGTCTTGGGCATTTCGTCTATCCGTTTTCGTTGAGATGCCCAGACTATGACCCAGAGTTTTTCCTCTGTGAAGAGGCGATTTTCAGAGGATTGCCCCCGTAATTCGATTGCTATCGGCGCCCGCTTTCGACGGAGCGGATGCCCGCTTCGGGTCAAATCCCGCCATCTGGATGCATTGATCGTCGGTCTCGACGTGTAGTGCTACGCCTTGCCAGCAGCTTTGAGAGGCAGCACCTTGGCGCCAGCGAGCATCACATCCAGCTCGTCGGCCCAGACCTGCATCATCTCGGCCCGGCGCTCCAGGTGAACACCGCGCAGGTAGGCTGCATCGGTGAGGTTGTCCTTGGCGTGCGAAAGCTGCGTCTTGATGATCTCAATGGGGTAACCCATTTCCTCCAAGCCCGTGGACACTGCGGCCCGCAGGCCATGGCCGGTCAGCTTCCCGCCATACCCCATCTTCTTGAGCGCTTGCAAGACGATGTTTTCGCTGGCCATGGACTGGTTCATGGGCGAAGGGAACATGTAGCGCGACTCGGCATTGAGCGTCTTCAACTCCTTCAGCACCGCCACCGCCTGGTAAGGCAACGGCACGACGTGTACCCGGCGCTTCTTCATCCGCTCGGCAGGGATGCGCCACACACCGGCATCCAGATCGAATTCATCCGGCGTCGCGCCACGAACCTCGCCCGTGCGACTGCCCGTCCACAGAATCATGCGGATGATGCCCAGGGTGTTGGGGTGGCCTGCATAGCCCTCCAGCGCATTCAAAAAGGCAGGCAAGCCCTTCGGTCCAATGCTCGCGAAATGTTCTCGTGTAGGCGCAGCGAAGGCGCCCTGTGTGTCACGGATCGGGTTGTCGGTGCGTCGGCCCGTCTGCACGGCATAGGTCAAGACCGCGCCGACACGCTGGCGTACCCGGCGCAGTGTCTCCAACTTGTTGGCGGCCTCCAATGGCTCCAGCACACGCATGATGTCTTGCGCGGTCAGGCTGGCGACAGCGCGTGTGCCAATCTTTGGCAGCACGTAGTCGCGAAAACTCTGGCGGTTCTGCTCAAGGTGCGCCTCGGTCCATTTCTTGGACTTCTTGGCCAGCCATTCTTCAGCGATCACCGCAAAGGTTTGTTGCGTGGCATTGACGCGTGTGGCCTTCTGTTCGCGGCCATGCTGCACCGGGTCGATGCCTTCTCTCACCAGATTTCGGGCGTCCCCCGCCTTCTGGCGCGCTCGGGCCAGGGGAACATCGGGGTATTCGCCCAGGGCCAGCAGACGTTCGCGGCCCGCGATGTAGTACTTCAGGCGCCAATGCTTCATTCCGTTGGCCCGCACCAGCAAGTACAGGCCTCGGCCATCGTGCAATTTGCGGTCGATGGGCACGCCATCTCGTACAGCAGGCTTGGCGCCGCGCACCGCCACATCCGTCAGGGCGTCGATGAGCTTTTTGGGCATGGAACCTCCCGGAATCCGTACCCCTAAACGTACCCCCACCGAACGGGGCTGTCAAGAAACCCCGTGAGACGTCCAGAAGCGCAAAACCCGCATGAACACTGGGTTCCATGCGGGTTCTGAGACTTACTGAGACGCTGTGAAACGTCATTCTGGCGGAGAGGGTGGGATTCGAACCCACGGTACCTTGCGGTACGCCTGATTTCGAGTCAGGTACATTCGACCACTCTGCCACCTCTCCGGAAAACTGGTGCGCTCGTGGTCAACGGCGTAGCCCGCTAGTATAGCAGGACTTGAGGCCGTTGACGCAAGCTAGACCGATCAGCCGCGCAGCACCTCGGCACCCCCCAGGTAGGGGCGCAGGGCCACGGGCACACGGATCGAGCCATCGGCCTGCTGGTGGTTCTCCAGCACGGCCACCATGGCGCGACCCACGGCCAGCCCCGAGCCGTTGAGGGTGTGGACCAACTCGTTCTTGCCCTGGGCGTTCTTGAAGCGCGCCTGCATGCGGCGGGCCTGGAAGCCTTCGCAGTTGGAGCACGAGCTGATCTCGCGGTAGGTGTTCTGCGCGGGCAGCCAGACCTCCAGGTCGTAGGTCTTGGAGGCGCCAAAGCCCATGTCGCCCGTGCACAGGGACATCACGCGGTAAGGCAGCTCCAGCTTTTGCAGGATGGCCTCGGCGTGGCCGACCATTTCTTCCAGCGCGGCGTAGCTTTGCTCCGGC
>Ga0209066_10004378_pt1 | contig 15452 bp, 16 predicted proteins | sample All_14_2_FD_187198 | JGI IMG/M metagenome (GOLD analysis project Ga0209066, IMG submission 187198) | Freshwater microbial communities in response to fracking from Pennsylvania, USA - Allegheny Zone_MetaG_DW_15 (SPAdes) (version 2) ...
AGCGCAGCCCCCATGATGAACGGCCCCAGCGTGGCGCCAATGCCCCAGCAGCCATGCAACCAGTTCATGTGGCGCGACGAATAATGCGCCGCCACAAAGTAATTCAGCCCGGCGTCCACCGCGCCAGCGCCCAGCCCCAGCGGCACGCAGAGCAGCCACAACCAGCCAAAACCGGGCAAATAAGCAAACCCCAGCAGCGCCAGGCCGGTCAGGAAACCGCTGATCATCACCACGGGCCCGGTGCCCAGCTTGGCCAGCACCCGGCCACTGACCACCGTGCTCAGCCCGGAACTGAGGGTGAGTGTGATCGTCAACAACCCCACGGCAGCCAGCGGCTGGTTCAGGTCGCGCTGCATCGCCGTCCACGCCACCCCCAACACGCCGTCAGGCAAACCCAGGCTGATGAAAGCCAGGTAAATGATGGTCAGCAGGGCCAGGTGCGCGAGGGGCACCTTGTTCATGATCGACACGAGTTGTTACGCAGGTTAGACGGGCTTGGGGCTATGGGACGACCAAGGTTTGCACGTCACTGATCAGGCCTTGTACCAGCGCGCACATCTCCGCCACCGTGGATTCTTCGACATCCAGGTAGCCTTCGTACTCCGCCAGATTGCGTTTTTGATGCGCAGTGTCCAGCACACGCCAGCGATGGGCGGGCCAACCCAGGGTGTGCGTCAGACACTGAAAGACGGTGTAACGGTTTTCGCTGCGGTAGCCGTGCCAGCGCAAGGCGGCCAGGGCTGCGGCGTGGGCGGCGTTGTAGGCGCTGGTAAAGCGGCCTTCCAGCGACAAGTTGTTCAGCTTGGCATCTTTCAAGCGGGTCTGCGCCATGGCAAGCATGCGGGTAACTTCCTGGACGTTGCGCGGCTCGGCTTTGAGGTGGCCAATGCGCACCGAGTTGTCCAATTCAGGTTGGCTCATGGGCACCCCCGATCAATGGCAGCGTGGGCTGCGACAACACGCGGTTGACAAACGAGTCCGGCTCAGCGCGGCGGCGCTCAAATTCTTGGGGGGAATAACAAGTCGGGTTGATTTTTCGTCCCAACTGGGCCTCGGCAGGTTCCAAAGCGGCCAAGACCTGGCTGAGCAGCAAGTCGTTGCCGACCAGCATCACGTCAATGTCGCTACGGGCCGTGTCGGCTTGTTTGGCCACCGAACCATAGACCCAGGCCGACGCCAGTTGGGGCAACAAGGGCAGTAAGGCTTCGCGCAGCACCGGCACCGTGCCCAGGGTCTTGCGGGTTAAAGCCACCAGTTCGGCGTAAACGGGCGATTGCGGGTTGGCCTGAAAGCGGCGCAGGTTGCCCACCGCTTGTGCATCGACCAGGCCTGCTGCAGCCAGCCGGTTGAGCTCCCGCTGCAACGAGGCGCTGCCCAGACCGGTCAGGCGGCGCAGCTCGTTGAGGTGGTAGGCACGGTCAGGTTGGCCAAACAGCCAGACATAGAGCCTGGATTGGCTGTTCGTAAAAAGTGCGGAACCGATGGTCATGCCAAATACTAGCATGAAGAAGCTATATATTGGCACACCTTGACAACGCCGGATAGAGAAGCGGCACGGTTCAGACGGCGACGGGCGCCTTGATGGCGGGGTGGCAGGTGTAGCCCTGCACCTCAAAGTCTTCAAACTGGTAGTCAAAGATGCTGGCAGGCCGGCGTTTGATCAGCAGCGTGGGGTAAGCCAAAGGATCACGGCTGAGCTGCAAGTCGACCTGCGCCTGGTGGTTGCTGTAGATATGGCAGTCGCCGCCGGTCCAGATGAAATCACCCACGTCCAGGTCACACTGCTGCGCCACCATGTGGGTCAGCAGCGCGTAGCTAGCAATGTTGAAAGGCACACCCAGAAAGATGTCAGCGCTGCGCTGGTACAGCTGGCAACTGAGTTTGCCGCGCCCGCCGGGCGTGGTGGGCGGCGCCACATAAAACTGGAAGAAGGCGTGGCACGGCATCAGCGCCATCTGGTCCAGCTCGGCCACGTTCCAGGCGCTCACGATGATGCGGCGGCTGTCGGGGTTGGTTTTGAGCGTGTCGATCACCTGCTGAATCTGGTCGATGTGGCCACCGCCCGGTGTGGGCCAGCTGCGCCATTGCACGCCATAGACCGGGCCCAGGTCGCCGTCCGGGCGCGCCCACTCGTCCCAGATGGTGCAGCCGCGCTCTTGCAGCCATTTGACATTGCTGTCGCCGCGCAGGAACCACAGCAGTTCCACAATGATGGCGCGCAGAAACACCTTTTTGGTGGTGACCAGCGGGAAACCTTCGTTCAAATCAAAGCGCATCTGGTAACCAAAAACGCTTTTGGTGCCGGTGCCGGTGCGGTCAGGTTTGAACACGCCGTGCGTGTTGACGTGGTGCAGGAAGTCTTCGTATTGCTGGCGGATAGGGGTGTTGGGCATCAGTAGCCTCCAAACAAGGTATCGAGCGCGTTTTGAATACGCCATTGTTGGTCGGCCAGATTGCCGACGACTCGTTTGAGCGCTGCAACCGGCACAGCGCCCAGCGAAGGGGTATCCATAACCACAGTCAAACCTTGAAACTCAAACTCGGGATTCAGTTCAGCCAGCTTGTCAGGCAGGCTGTCAGCTTGCCAAAGCGGCACCACCACGCGGGACTGCAGGCCTTTGACATGGTCATTTTGGATGTCCAGGAAAAAGGGAATGGCGCCGCGCTCTTGCGCAGAAGGGTTCTGGTAAACGTCGAAGCGAGCCATGGTTCTTAGGTCGTTGTACGGCCATCACCCAGCGATTGGCCCCACATGCGGTACTTGGCCAATGGCAGGCCGTGGTCGGCAATTCGTGCGTTGTAAGCGGCAATGGCGTCTTTGTTGTCTTCGTTCCACTTTTCCCAATAACGCCGCTTCACTTCGTCGGCCAAGAGTGCGTCGACCGTCTGGGAGAGGTTCATGCCCATCTCGCGGGCGGCTTCCAGAACCTTGACGTTGAGCGACAGATTGGTGGCTTTTTTCGGCGCATTGTCAAAATTCAGCATGAGCGGCCTCCATCGATGATGCGCAAAGTATATGCGCACCCACGCTGGATCGAACCGCCTCACCATGTGCCGGGCATGGCCAGGTCTGTGTCGGCCCCCGCTTCAAACGGCCAACACCCGCCCTGGGTTCATCAGATTGTGCGGGTCTAGTGCACGCTTGATGGCGCGCATCAGCTCCAGCGCCACGGGCGATTTGTAATGGGTCAGATGGTCGACCTTGAGGCTGCCCACACCGTGCTCGGCAGAGATCGAGCCGCCAAATTGAACGACCGAGTCAAACACCAGCCGGTTCACTGCGGGTTCAAAGTCGCGCAAAAAGACTGCCGGGTCGCTGCCCACCGGCGCCTGGACGTTGTAATGCAGGTTGCCGTCGCCCAAATGACCAAAGTTCACCAGTCGCACGCCGGGGATGGCCTGCGCCAGCGCGGCATCCGTGACCTGCACAAACGCGGGGATGCTGGAGACCGGCAGCGAGATGTCGTGTTTGATGTTCAGCCCCTCTTCAGACTGCGCCAGCGAGATGCTTTCGCGGATATGCCACAACGTTTTGGCCTGCGCCAGGCTCTCGGCGATCACCGCATTGGTAACGCAGCCGTCCGCCATGGCGGCCTCCAACAAGTCCTCAAATTGGCTGCGCGCGTGAGCTTCGGACGCGTGGTCCGAGTTTTCCAGCAGCACACAAAACGGCCCCTCGGTCCACAGCGGCACGCGCAGCTGGCTGAAATGTTTGTCCACCAGGCTCAGGGCAAACTGGCCCATCACCTCAAACCCGGTCAGCCCGGCACCTAGGTGGCGGTGCGCCAGGCCCAGCAGGGTCACGGCGGCTTGCATCGACGGCACCACGGCCCAGGCGGTGAGTTGCGCGGCCGGTAGCGGGTACAGCTTCATGGTGGCGGCGGTGATGATGCCCAGCGTGCCCTCCGACCCAATGAACAGATGCCGCAGGTCGTAGCCGGTGTTGTCCTTGCGCAGGCCACTCAGGCCGTTCCAGACCTCACCTTGCGCGGTAACCACTTCCAGCCCCAGGCACAACTCACGCGCGTTGCCAAAACGCAGCACCTGGGTGCCGCCGGCGTTGCTGCCCAGGTTGCCACCCAGCGTGCAGGAGCCTTCTGCCGCCAGGCTCAGGGGGAACAAAAAACCCTCGGCCTGTGCGCGTTCCTGCACCGTTTGCAGGATGCAACCGGCTTCCGCGGTGATCGTCAAATTGGCCGCATCCACCGCGCGCACGGTGTTCAGCCGTTGCAGACTCAGCACGATTTGTCGGCCCGAATCATCCGGCGTGGCGCCCACCACCAGCGAGGTGTTGCCGCCTTGCGGAACCAAGCTCAAGCCACACGCGGGCTGCTGGGCCAGATGGGCGGCGCAGGCTTTGACGACGCTGGCAACTTCTGCGGTGTTGCCGGGGCGAACCACTGCCAGACAGCGACCGCGCGCGCGGCGGCGCCAGTCTTGCTCCCAGGCGCTCAAATCACCGTCGGTGAGCACATGGGCCTCACCGACCAGCGCTTTCAAATCACTGAGCAGGCTTTGCATCGGGCGCGGACGCCGCGGCGGCGTTTTTCAGGTCACGAAAGCGCCAGCGGATGTGCATCGCGCTGGCAGCAAACAGCAGCAGGCACAGCGCGATCTCCACCATGGCCAGGTAGTTGCTGGGCGGGCGGTCGCTGTAGGCGCGCACCACGCCCTCGGTGAAATACAGCCACACCATCAGCGTGACCCAGCGGTGCGTGTACATGCGGTTTTTCAGCAGGCCAAACAGCGGGAAACACAGCGGCAGCACTTTGAGCGCCAGTAGCGAGCCACCCGGGCGCACCGGCGCCAGCACCAGTTCCCAGGCCAGGCCCAGGATGATCAGGCCCAGCAAGCTGCCCACCGCCAGATAACGGGTCAGCGCGACGGACGGGGACGGACGGTTTGGAGGAAGCGGGTTGGGTGTTTGCATCGGGGTGGCATCATAGCGGCCATGACCGATCCGACGCCCCACCGACCCAGCCGCATCCCGACGCTGGAGGCACTTTTGGAGCAGCTGAGCCGTTTTCCCTGGAAAAACACCGCCTGGACCCTGCGCGAACGCTTCCGTGAAGACCGCCTGGGGCTCACCGCCAGCAGCCTGACCTTCACCACCACCATTGCGCTGGTGCCGCTGTTCACCGTGCTGCTGGCGGTGTTCACCGCGTTTCCGATGTTTGCCAAGTTTCAGCTGATCCTTCAGCAATGGCTGATTCAGAGCCTGATCCCCGACAGCATTGCGCGTCAGGTGCTGGGCTACCTGACGCAGTTTGCCGGCAAGGCCAGCCGCCTGGGGGGCGTGGGTCTGGGCGTGCTGGTGATGACGGCGCTGGCGCTGATTCTGACGATCGACCGCACCCTCAACGGCATCTGGCGGGTACGCAAGCCGCGCCCGCTGGGCCAGCGTGTGCTGGTGTACTGGGCGCTGATGACGCTGGGGCCGCTGCTGCTGGCGGGCAGCCTGAGCCTCACGTCTTACGCCTTGTCGGCCTCCAAGGGGCTGGTGGGCGCCTTGCCCGGCGGGCTGCAGTTTTTGCTGGATGCGCTGCAATTTTTGCTGCTGGCAGGCGGCATGGGCGCGCTGTACCACTATGTGCCCAACACCCATGTGCGCTGGGGCCACGCGCTGGTGGGCGGCTTGTTTGTGTCGGCTGGGTTTGAGCTGGCCAAAAGCCTGCTGGTGCTGTACCTGGGCAAGGTGCCGACGTATTCGGTGCTGTACGGTGCCTTTGCCACGGTGCCGATTTTGCTGGTCTGGATTTATGTGGCCTGGGTGATTGTGCTGCTGGGGGCGGTGATTGCGGCTTATTTGCCCAGCTTGCTGACCGGGGTGCAGCGCCGCGCCCGCGCCCACGGCTGGCAGTTTTTGCTGGCGCTGGAAACATTGCAACAACTGGAACGCGTGCGCCACAGCCCCGGCAAAGGGCTCAGCCTAGCGCAGCTCAGCGGCTTGCTGCGGGTGGATCAGTTGCAGCTCGAACCCGTGGTGGAAACGCTCCTGGAGATGGACTGGGTAGGGCAGCTGGAGGAAGAACAGCCAGACGCTGGCGCGCGCCTGGTGTTGCTGGCCGACCCGGATACGGCCTTGCTGGAGCCGCTGTTCAATGCCTTGCTGCTGCAACGTGAAGCCAGCACCGAGCATTTATGGCAAAACGGCCATTGGCCCGTGTTGAACTTGCGCAGTGCGCTGTAAAAGTTCATATTTTTTGGCCACTGTTGCAAACATGCCTCTGTGTGCGGGCGAACAGACCTGATCTGCGGACCCGACTACGCTTGCCCAACGTTCACAGACACATCCTGTTTGTGGCGCCAGCGCTGTGGCTTGCCGCCATAACGATCACGCAACGACCAAGGAATCCCCATGAAAAAATCCCTGCGCATCACCACCGGCCTGCTGGCTGTGGCTGCCTCCTTCACCCTGGCTGCGGGCGCACAAGCCCAAACCAACACCACCCGCACCGGCCCGATGGTCGCTGTGGGCGCCAGCTACGCCGACTTCAACATCGGCCGCTCTGACTACTCGGTGGACAACGGCTTCGGTTTCCCGGACCGCGACGACGGCGACACCGCCTACAGCGCCCACATCGGTAGCTACTTCAACGAAAACCTGGGCCTGGAACTTGGCTACACCGACTTCGGCAGCATCAACCGTGCTGGCGGCGAAACCCGCGCCCGTGGCATCAGCCTGAGCCTGGTCGGCAAATTCCCGATCACGCCTGAGTTCAATGTGCTGGGCAAGATCGGTACCACCTACAGTGACACCGATGTGTCATCGGCCCCGGGTTCCAACGTGGTCGCCGGTTCTGAAAACGGCTTTGGCGTGTCCTACGGCATGGGTGTTGAATATGCGTTCACGCCGCAATGGTCCGCCCTGCTGCAATACGAGTCCCACAAAATGAAGTTCGCCGGTGGCGCTGATGAGCGCATTGGCATGACCTCCATCGGCGTGCGTTACCGTTATTGATGAACCACCGGCCGGGTCGTCAAAAACCCGGTGAGTGCAGCTAACAGCGGCTCAGGCGCCTCGGTCATCTGGTTGTGCCCCACGGGCAACTGGATGACTTGGGCGCTTTTTTCATGGGCGCGCGCGGCCGTGATCAGGCTTTGGGCGGCTTTGGGGGGCGTCATCTGGTCCAGCGCGCCGAGCACAAACAACACCGGGCAGGTGATCTGCGCCATGGCCAACTCGCCGTTGGCATAGCGGTCACAGGCCACAAAGCCCCGGTGAAACACGTTCACTTTTGAATTGCTGGCCAGCACACGCCGCGCCAGCGCGATGGACGCGCCATACACCCAGGTGCCCGGCCCCAGCGCGGACGGCGGCGGCGCCAGGGTGCTGCGCGAGAAGACGTTCACCAGTTTGATCGCTTGCTCGGGGTTGTGGATGGACGCCTCCAGCAACGCTGGCGACACCCGCATCGGGTGGGCCGTGCCCACCAGCACCAGGTGGCTGACGCGCTCTTTCAACCGCGCTGCCGCTTCCAGCGCAATCAGCGAGCCCCAGCTGTGCCCGACCAACGCCGCCGTTTGCACGCCCGCCGCGTCCAGCAGTGCAGCAATGACATCGGCGGCTTCTTCGACTGAGCTGGGTGCCTCACCCGCGCTTTTGCCGTGGCCGGGCAGGTCAACGGCCAGCACATTGAAGCCGTGGTGCGCCAGGTAACGTGTCTGCAAAATCCAGACGCTGTGGTCATTGAGAACGCCGTGGATGAACACGACCGTCGGCTTTGCCGCGTCAAACGCCTTGCCGCCGGTGTAGCAGTAGATTTGGGCCTGGTTGACGGTCAGATACATGCGGTTTCCCTTGCTGGGTGGTCGTTTGAAGACAGGTTCATTTCTGGACGGACTGGTGCTGTGGGTGGGCCATGCGGGTTCAGGCAGGGGGCCTCATACGCGTTGCTTTTTAAAATCGGCCCCCTGCCTGAACCCACATGACCGGCGAGCGACGTGTGGTGCGTCCACCCATGGAATCCAGGGCCCGGGGTTCACGAACCCGGCTGTTGAAAGCCCGCGAACTGACGCGCGTGCCGCAGTGGGTGGGGTATGGGGGTGCGCCGATTTCAAAAAGCAACGCGTATGAGGCGCACCCCCATACCCCACCCGCTGCCACACAAGGCTTAAACGCTCCAATGACTGCATGGATTTGGTATGCAAACAAAGTATGAGCGTCACTCAAACCCGCTCAGCTACCTTCAGAGCCCGCTTCAAATCGTCAATCAAATCGTCCGCATCCTCCAACCCGATCGACAGCCGAATCGTCCCCTGCGTGATGCCTCCCGCCGCCAGCGCCTCGTCACTCAGACGGAAATGCGTGGTGCTGGCAGGGTGAATCACCAGGCTGCGGCAATCGCCCACATTGGCCAGATGGCTGAAAATCTTGAGCGCTTCGACAAAGGCCTTGCCCTGCTCGCGGCTGCCTTTGAGGTCAAAGCTGAACACCGACCCCGCCCCACGCGGCAACAATTTGGCCGCCAGCGCATGGCTGGGGTGGCTGTCCAGTAGCGGGTGCCCCACACGGGCCACCAGCGGCTGGCTGGCCAGAAACTCGACGACTTTGCGCGTGTTCTCCATGTGCCGCGCCATGCGCAATGACAAGGTTTCCATACCCTGCAAGATCAGCCAGGCCGAGTGCGGGCTCAAACACGCGCCAAAGTCGCGCAAGCCCTCACGCCGCGCGCGCAGCAAAAACGCGCCCACGGTCGATTCCTCTGAAAACACCATGTTGTGAAAGCCGTCGTAGGCTTGCGTCAGCTCGGGGAATTTGCCGGACTTGTCCCAGTCAAAACTGCCGCCATCCACCACCAGCCCGCCAATCACCGTGCCGTGGCCGCTCAAGAACTTGGTGGCCGAGTGGTAAACCAGATCGGCGCCCAGCTCAAACGGTTTGATCAGCCAGGGCGTGGTCAGGGTGGAGTCGACCAGCAGCGGCACCCCCGCCTCATGCGCGATGGCGGCAACGGTGGGAATGTCCAGCACATCGAGCCCCGGGTTGCCCACGGTTTCGCCAAAAAACAGCTTGGTGTTGGGCCGCACCGCTGTGCGCCAGCTGTCGATGTCGCCCGGTTTCACAAACGTGGTGTCGATGCCAAAACGGCGCAGCGTGTAGTGCAGCAGGTTCTGGCTGCCGCCATACAGCGCGGTGCTAGCCACGATGTGCGAGCCAGCCCCCATCAGCGTGGCAATGCTCAGGTGCAGGGCCGCCTGGCCGCTGGCGGTACTGATGGCACCGATGCCACCTTCCAGCGCGCTGATGCGCTGCTCCAGCACCGCATTGGTCGGGTTGCTGATGCGGCTGTAGACGTGGCCGGCGCGCTCCAGATTAAAGAGCGCCTGGGCGTGGTCGCTGCTTTCGAAAACGAATGAGGTGGTCAGGTGAATCGGCACCGCGCGGGCGCCAGTGGCCGCATCGGGGGCGGCGCCTGCGTGCAGGGCGAGGGTGTCAAAACCAGGGTCTGCGTAGCCGGGCATGGCGGGTCCTTGTCTGAAAGGGGGCGTGAGCAGCCGACATTTTGCGCCACCAGCCACCGCAGGGGCCCGGATTGACGCCAACGTATTTGCCATTAAGATGGCGCGCTGACCGCCAACCCAACCTCCACAAGACCAGGAACCACATGAAAGTTGCCGATATTCTGCGCATCAAGGGCAGCACCCTTTACACGGTGTCTCCCGCCGAGCCCCTCATGAAAGCGCTGGCGCTGATGGCTGACCGCGACATCGGCTCCCTGGTGGTGATGGAGCACGGCGACCTGGTGGGCATGCTCACCGTGCGCGAGCTCACGCAGATCCTGGTCAAGACCGGCGGCAACATCGGCACCACCATTGTGCGCACCGCCATGGACGACGCGCCGCTGACCTGCACCACCCAGACCGACATGGACGAAGTGCGCCGCATGATGCTGGACCGCCACGCCCGCTACATGCCGGTGATGGACAAAAAAATGCTCATGGGTGTCATCAGCTTCCACGATGTGGCCCGCGCCGTGGTGGACAGCCAGAACTTCGAGAACAAGATGCTTAAGGCCTACATCCACGACTGGCCCGAAGGCGAGGGCGAAGACCCCGCCAAAGCGCCGACGCTGTAGTTTTTGGGCCTGCTGCGCGCCGCGCAAGTCGCTCTGGGATAATCCGCGCCCATGAGCGGTAACACTTTTGGACAACTTTTCGCAGTCACCAACTTTGGTGAATCCCACGGCCCGGCCATTGGCTGCGTGATTGACGGCTGCCCGCCTGGGCTGGCTCTGAGCGAGGCCGACATCCAGCCCGATCTGGACCGGCGCCGCCCCGGCACCAGCCAATTTGTCACCCAGCGCAACGAGCCCGACACGGTTGAGATTTTGTCGGGCGTGTTCGAGGGCAAAACCACCGGCACACCAATTTGCCTGCTGATCAAAAACACCGACCAGCGCAGCAAGGACTACGGCAACATCGTTCAGACCTTCCGCCCCGGCCATGCCGACTACGCTTATTTCCAGAAATACGGCATCCGCGACCCGCGTGGTGGTGGCCGCAGCAGCGCCCGCCTGACCGCGCCCATGGTGGCCGCTGGAGCGGTGGCCAAGAAGTGGCTGGCTGAGAAATACGGCACCGTGTTTCGTGGTTGTATGACCCAGGTGGGTGAGTTGCCCATCACCTTCGAGTCCTGGGAGTTTGTGTCCAACAACCCGTTTTTTGCACCTGTGGCCGATGTCTCCAAGCTGGAGGACTACATGGCGGCCTTGCGCAAGCGGGGCGATTCGTGTGGCGCCCGTCTGCGTGTCAGTGCGTCCAACGTGCCGGTTGGCCTGGGCGAGCCGCTGTTTGACAAGATGGACGCCGACATTGCCTACGCCATGATGGGCATCAATGCGGTCAAGGGGGTGGAGATTGGCGCTGGTTTTGCCAGTGTGGCGCAGCTGGGTAGCAGCCACGGTGATTCACTTTCACCCGCCGGTTTCAAAGGCAACAACGCCGGTGGCACCCTGGGGGGCATCACCAGCGGGCAAGATTTGGAAGTGTCGGTGGCGATCAAACCGACCAGCTCGATCCTGACCCCGCGCGAGTCCATTGATACCACAGGGAATAGCACAGAAGTGGTCACCAAAGGGCGTCACGACCCCTGTGTGGGCATTCGCGCCACACCGATACTCGAAGCCATGCTGGCGCTGGTGGTGATGGACCACGCGCTGCGCCACCGCGCCCAGTGTGGTGACGTGGTGCACAGCCTGTCGCCGATTGCCGCACAGGCTTGAGTCGCGGGGCGGCCCCATCGGCTGGTGCTGAACTATTGATGACAAATCGGGCTCTGGCCCTTGTTTCTTTTGGGTAAAGTGCTCTTTTTATGAGAGCATTTGAGCCCCGGCAGGCACCAGACCCCCACACCTTTTGAGCGAGTCTTTGACCATGAAAATCCCCGAATTACTGGCCCCGGCCGGATCGCTTGCCATGCTGGAAACGGCGCTGGCCTTTGGCGCCACCGCGATCTACGCGGGCCAGCCTCGCTACAGCTTGCGGGTGCGCAACAACGACTTCGGTGACATCGATGTCTTGAAACAAGGCATCGACACCGCGCATGCCAAGGGCGCCAGGTTTTTCCTGGTGAGCAACATCTTCCCGCACGGCAACAAGATCAGGCACTACATCGACAACATGGCGCCGGTAATTGCGCTCAAACCTGACGCGATGATCATGTCAGACCCCGGCCTGATCATGATGGTGCGCGAGACCTGGCCCGATATGGAGATTCACCTCTCGGTGCAGTCCAACACTGTCAACTCGGCAGCCGTCAAGTTCTGGCAAAAGGTGGGTTTGAAGCGCATCATTTTGTCGCGCGAGTTGTCGCTCGATCAGGTGGAGGAAATCCGCCAGGCCTGCCCCGACATGGAGCTGGAGGTGTTTGTGCACGGTGCCCTGTGCATCGCCTACTCGGGCCGCTGTTTACTCTCCGGTTACTTCAACCACCGCGACGCGAATCAGGGCAGCTGCACCAATTCCTGCCGCTGGGACTACAAGACCCAAAAAGGCGTGGTCGATGCCTCGGGTGACGTGTTGACCCAGCAAGCCGCACAAGAGCGTGAGCAAGGCGCCATCGCGCGCTCACCGGCTGCGGACGAGGTCTACATGATCGAAGAGAGCCAGCGCGAGGGCAGCTACATGCCCATTGAAGAGGACGAACACGGCACCTATGTGATGAACTCCAAGGACTTGCGCGCCATCGAACACGTCAAGCGCCTGGTCGAGATTGGCGTTGACTCCCTCAAGATCGAAGGCCGCACCAAAAGCCCGTACTACGTGGCACGCACGGTGCAAAGCTACCGCCGCGCCATCGACGACGCAGTGGCAGGGCGCGAGCTCGATCCAGCGCTGCTGGGTCAGCTCGAAGGCCTGGCGAACCGCGGTTACACCAGCGGCTTTTTCCAGCGCCACACGCCGGAAGCTACGCAAAACTACCTGCGCGGTTACTCCGAGTCGGGCCGCAGCCTGTATGTGGGGGATGCGCTGGAGTTTGACGCGGTCCGTGGCCTGATGAAAGTCAATGTGCGCAACCGCTTTGCCGTGGGTGACTGGCTGGAGATCATCCACCCGGCTGGCAACAGCGATGTCTTGCTCACCGCGATGGAAAACGTCGACGCCCAGCCCATGACCGTCGCACCGGGCAGCGGCCACACCGTGTGGCTGCCGCTGCCTGAGAGTGCGGTCGGTGCGTTTGTGGCGCGGTATGTGAACGCGCCCGAAGCTGCGCCGCAGCAGCCAAGCGCCCAGACAGGCGAGCAGCAGCGTGAGGCAGTGAGCGCCCAGCCGCTACCTGCTGGTCCGTTGGCTTTGTGAGCACTCAAGGCGTCCATCTTTCAAGCGTCAGTAGCTATATTTATGAGAGCGTTGCAGATTGCATTGACCGAGGTGGAGATCACCGCCATCCGCGCCCAGGGCGCAGGCGGGCAGAACGTCAACAAGGTTTCCAGCGCGATCCACCTGCGTTTTGACATCCCCGTCAGCAGCCTGCCGGATGACGTGAAAACGCGCCTGCTGGCCCTGCACGACAGCCGTATCACCCAGGACGGCGTGCTGGTGCTCAAGGCGCAAAACCACCGCACCCAGGAGTCCAACCGTTTTGAGGCCCTGACGCGCCTGCACGAACTCGTCAACAGCGTGGCCCAGCCACCCAAGGTGCGCCAAGCCACCCGGCCCACGCGCGCCTCGCAACTGCGCCGCCAGCAGGCCAAGCGCCAGAACAGCGCCCTGAAGGCGCAGCGCCGGGGCGTGACAGATGACTAAGGTCAGCCGCCCTTGGCGTGTGTGCAGCGTGGCGCTGGGCTGGCTGCTGTGTGCCTCGGTGTTGGCCTCAGCCCCCGCGCCAGCGTCTTTGGCGTCCAGTCCGCTGGCGGCCCAAGGCGCTGCTGCTCCCCATTTACCCGACGAAGTCACCTATTGCGTTGACCCCGATTGGCCGCCGTTCGAGCAGATCGACGCGCAAGGCCAACATGTGGGCATTGCCGCTGACCTGCTGAAACTGGTGGCCCAGCGCAGCGGTCTGAGTCTGACGCTGGTACCCACCGCCAATTGGGAAGAGAGCCTGGCGGCCTCCCAAACCGGACATTGCCAGCTGATGAGTTTTCTGAACCAAAGCCCCAAACGTGATGCCTGGCTGCTGTTCACCGCCCCCTTGCTGACCGACGAGAACGTCTTCATTAGCCGCGAAGAGCACCCGTTCATCGCCGACCCGGCCACCTTGCGGGGGCAGACCCTGGTGCTGCCCAAAGGCACGTCGGTCGAAGAACGTTTGCGCCGCGATTTTCCGCAGCTCAAGCTGATGCTGGTGGACACAGAAGCGCAAGCGCTGGCCGCCGTCAATGAGCGCCGTGCTGACCTGACCCTGCGCTCGCTCATCGTGGCCGCCAGCACCATCAAGCGCGAAGGCTGGTTCAATTTGAAGATTGCCGGCCAGTTGCCGGGCTACGCCAACCAGCTGCGCATTGGCGTCAGCAAATCGCAACCTGAGCTGCGCGATCGCCTCAACCAGGCGGTGCAAAGCATCACCCCCGCCGAGCGGCAGGCGGTGGTGGACGAGCATGTGCGCCTGAATGTGGTCACAGCGCTGGACACCCGCTGGCTTCGGGCGCTGGCCGGGGTGCTGCTGGCGGTGCTGCTGACCAGTGCTTTCTGGATCCGGCGCCTGCGCAAGCTCAATCTGCAGCTGCAACAGGCCACGTTGACCGACGCGCTCACTGGCCTGCGCAACCGGCATGATTTCGACGCGTTGTACGAGCGCGAACTGGCGCGCTCGCGCCGCCATGGCATGGCCTTGTCGGTGGTGCTGCTCGACATTGACTATTTCAAGCGCATCAACGACGAATTGGGTCACCCGGTCGGTGACCGAGTGCTGCAAGAGACGGCGGGTCTGCTCAAGCAGTGCGCCCGCACCATCGACCACGTCATCCGCTGGGGTGGTGAAGAGTTTTTGCTGCTGTGCCCGGACACCTCGGCCGAGCAGGCCAAAACCCTGGCGCAGCGGCTGGCGCAGGCCGTGCGGCAGCATGATTTTGGGCTGGGACGGCCGGTCACCCTCAGTGCCGGGGTCGCCTCGCTGGCGCCGCAAGACGCGCCTGGTGGCATGTTCAAGCAGGTGGATGCGGCGCTCTACCGCGCCAAAAATACAGGCCGCGACCGGGTGGTGGTGTGCCAACATGGGGAGTACGCCTGATGGCGATGATTCAATGGTTTCCGGGCCACATGCACCTGACGCAAAAGGCCATTGCCGAGCGCATCAAGGCCATCGACGTGGTGATTGAGCTGCTTGACGCACGCCTGCCAGGGTCCAGCGCCAACCCGATGCTGGCCACGCTGACCCAGGGCAAACCGGCGCTCAAGGTCTTGAACAAGCAGGACCTGGCCGACCCCGAGCGCACCGCGCTGTGGCTGGCGCACTACAACGCTTTGCCGGGTACCCGCGCCATCGCGCTGGACGCCAGCGTGAGCGCACCGGCCAAGGCGCTGATTGCCGCCTGCCATGAGTTGGCGCCCAACCGCGGTGGGCTGGCCAAGCCGATGCGGGTGCTGATTTGCGGCATTCCCAACGTGGGCAAATCCACCCTGATCAACACGCTGGCGGGCAAACGCGCCGCCAAAACCGGGGACGAGGCCGGCGTCACCAAGCTGGAGCAGCGCATTGCGATGGCGCCCGACTTTTACCTGTACGACACGCCGGGCATGCTCTGGCCGCGCATCATCGTGGCCAAAAGCGGCTACAACCTGGCCGCCAGCGGCGCGGTGGGCCGCAACGCGTTTGACGAGCAGGAAGTGGCGCTGGAATTACTCGACACCCTGAAAACCCATTACCCGCAGTTGCTGGAGGCCCGTTTCAAGATCAGTGATGTGGCCGCCATGACCGACGAACAGGCGCTCGAGGCCATTGGCCGCCAGCGCGGCGCCTTGCAAGGTGGCAAAGCGGTCAACTGGCAAAAAGCCGCAGAGATTGTGAT
>Ga0209066_10004380_pt1 | contig 15449 bp, 10 predicted proteins | sample All_14_2_FD_187198 | JGI IMG/M metagenome (GOLD analysis project Ga0209066, IMG submission 187198) | Freshwater microbial communities in response to fracking from Pennsylvania, USA - Allegheny Zone_MetaG_DW_15 (SPAdes) (version 2) ...
TGTCGGCCGCGAAGGCGACGGGCGCCCCCAGCAGCTCGCCGAGGCGCGAGGCGACCGGCCGCAGGCTGTAGCGCTCGTCGGGCGCGCCCTCGGGGCGGCCGAGGTGCGACACGACGACCACTCGCGCACCGGCGCCCGTGAGGGCGCGCAGCGTGGGCAGCGAGGCGCGGATGCGCCCGTCGTCGGTCACCGCTCCATCCTTCAGCGGCACGTTGAGATCGCACCGGACGATGACGCGGCGACCGGCGAGATCGCCGAGGGACGCGAGGGAGCGCAGGCTCATGGAGTCCTCCGGGGGTGGGCGCGGGAGCGGGTTACAGACGGGCGGCGACGTACTCGGTCAGGTCGACGAGGCGGTTCGAGTAGCCCCACTCGTTGTCGTACCAGGCCGAGACCTTCGCGAGCGTGCCGCTGACGTTGGTGAGCTCCGAGTCGAAGATCGACGAGTGCGGGTTGAGCTGGATGTCGCTCGAGACCAGCGGGTCCTCCGTGTACTGGAGGTAGCCGGCCAGGCGGCCCTCGCTCGCGGCGGCGCGGTACGCGGCGTTGATCGCGTCGACGGTCAGACCCGCGGTCGGGGTGACGATCGTGAGGTCGACGATCGAGCCGGTGGGAACCGGCACGCGGTACGACGAGCCGCTGAGCTTGCCGTTGAGCTCGGGCAGCACGAGGCCGATCGCCTTCGCGGCACCGGTGGATGCGGGCACGATGTTGACCGCGGCGGCGCGGGCACGGCGGAGGTCCTTGTGCGGGCCGTCCTGCAGGTTCTGGTCGGCCGTGTAGGCGTGGGCCGTCATCATGAAGCCGCGCTCGATGCCGAAGGCGTCGTTGAACACCTTGGCGAGCGGCGCGAGGCAGTTCGTGGTGCAGGAGGCGTTCGAGATGATGACGTCCGTCGCCGGGTCGTAGGTCTCCTCGTTGACGCCCATGACGATCGTGGCGTCGTCACCCGTCGCGGGAGCCGAGATGAGCACCTTCTTGGCGCCGCCGGCGATGTGCTTGCGGGCGTCCTCCGCGTTGGTGAAGCGACCGGTCGACTCGATGACGATGTCGACACCGAGGTCGCCCCACGGCAGCGCTGCCGGGTCGCGCTCCTCGAAGACGCGGATGCTGCGGCCGCCGACGGTGATCGAGTCGCCGTCGTGGCTCACCTCGTGGCCGAGGGGGCCGCCGACCGAGTCGTACTTGAGGAGGTGGGCGAGCGCCTCGTTGTCGGACAGGTCGTTGACTGCCACGATCTCGAGGTCGCTGCCCTGGGCGAGAGCCGCCCGGAGGTAGTTGCGGCCGATGCGGCCGAATCCGTTGATGCCGACTTTCACGCTCACGGGTACTCCTGTTGCTCCGGCACGGGGGCGCCGGGGTGTGGTGGTAGAGGTGGTGGTTGTGGTGGTGCAGAAAAGACGATGGCCGGGGCATCAGCCCCGGCCACGACGCCTGCTATGACAGTAGCAGGAGCCCGTCCGTCGTCGAGCGTGCCGCGGCGAAGCGGTCGGCGACGTTCTGCCAGTTGACGATGTTCCAGAACGCCTTCACGTAGTCGGCCTTCACGTTCACGTAGTCCAGGTAGAAGGCGTGCTCCCACATGTCGAGCTGCAGCAGCGGCACGGTGGCCTGCGCGGTGTTGCCCTGCTGGTCGAACAGCTGCTGGATGATGAGCCGGCGCCCGATCGGGTCCCAGCTCAGCACTCCCCAGCCGGAGCCCTGGATGCCCATCGACGCGGCGGTGAAGTGCGCGACGAACTTGTCGAACGAGCCGAAGAACTCGCCGATCGCCGCGGCCAGCTCACCGGTGGGCTTGTCGCCCCCATCGGGCGAGAGGTTGGTCCAGAAGATCGAGTGGTTGATGTGGCCGCCGAGGTGGAAGGCGAGATCCTTCTCGAGCCGGTTGATGTTGGCGAACGCACCGGTCTCGCGCGCCTCGGCCATCGCCTCGAGAGCGCCGTTGGCGCCCGCCACGTAGGCGGCGTGGTGCTTCGAGTGGTGCAGCTCCATGATGCGAGCGCTGATGTGGGGCTCGAGGGCGGCGTAGTCGTAGCCGAGCTCGGGCAAGGTGTAGACGGTCATGAGAGCGGTGTCTCCTCGCTGTTGGGGCGTCCGGGCTCCGACGGTTCGGAGCGCCGCGCTGACGGTGCGCCAGTCTACTCGGGGCAACATCCCCGGGGCCGGGAGTGTTCCCGGAGCACCCCGTGAGCGGCGGCGCTCAGGCGAGGTCGAGGTCGGCGGGCAGGTTCGCGTCGGTGCCCGGGATGCCCAGCTGCTCGGCCCGCTTGTCGGCCATCGCCAGCAGGCGGCGGATGCGCCCGGCGACGGCGTCCTTGGTCATGGGCGGGTCGGCGTGGTGGCCGAGCTCGTCGAGGCTGGCGTCGCGGTGATCGAGGCGCAGCTGCCCCGCGTAGCGCAGGTGCTCGGGCAGGTCGTCGCCGAGGATCTCCAGGGCGCGCTCGACACGGGCGCAGGCGGCGACCGCGGCCTGCGCCGATCGCCGGAGGTTGGCGTCGTCGAAGTTGACGAGCCGGTTGGCGGTGGCGCGGACCTCGCGCCGGGCCCGCAGCTCCTCCCAGGCGGTGACGGTCGCCGCGGCGCCCATGAGGCGCAGCATGGCGCTGATCTTCTCGCCGTCGCGGATCACGACACGGTGGACGCCGCGCACCTCGCGGGCCTTGGCCGCGATGCCGAGGCGTCCCGCGGCCCCGACCAGCGCCATGGCCGACTCGTTGCCGGGGCAGGTGATCTCCAGCGCCGCTGAGCGGCCGGGGTCGGTCAGCGAGCCATGGGCGAGGAATGCGCCGCGCCAGACGGCGGCGAGCTCCTCGCGGGAGCCCGTCGTCAGCTTGTTGGGCAGTCCGCGCACGGGGCGGCGCCGGGCGTCGAGGAGCCCGGTCTGACGGGCCAGCGTCTCTCCCCCGTCAAGCACCCGCACGACATACGCGGGAGCCTTGCGGATGCCGCCGGGCGACAGGATCGAGGCGTCGCTGCGGGTGCCGTACAGCTCGGCGATGTCGCGGCGCACGCGCCGCGCGATGTCGGGCGAGTCGAGCTCGACCTCGACGGCCACACGGCCGGAGATCAGGTGCAGACCGCCGGCGAACCGGAGGATCGCGGCGAGCTCGGCCGCGCGGACGGTCGTCTTCGTGACCGCCACCTGCGCGAGCTCCTGCTTCACCTCAGCGGTCAATGCCACGGCGGCCGTCCCTTCCGTTCGTCCTGATGCTCAGCCTTCGACCTTACTCGCGTCCGAGGTCGCGATGCTTCACGGTCACGGTGACGGGCGATCCCTGCCGGAGGCGCTCGGCGAGCTGCTGCACGAGGGCTACCGAGCGGTGCTTGCCGCCCGTGCAGCCGATGGCGATCGTGGCGTGCCGCTTGTTCTCGCGGGCGTACCCGGCGAGCACCGGCCGCAGCATCGCCTCGAACGCGTCGAGGAACTCCATGGCGCCCTCCTGGGCGAGCACGTAGTCGCTCACCGGGGCATCCAGACCGTTCGCGGCCCGCAGCTCGGGCTGCCAGAAGGGGTTCGGCAGGAAGCGCGCGTCGGCGACCATGTCGGCATCGCTCGGCGTGCCGTACTTGAACCCGAAGCTCTCGACGGTCACCTTCACGCCCGTATCGCCCTGCGCCGTGAAGATCTCGGTGACGGTCGTCGCGAGCTGGTGGATGTTGAACTCGGTGGTGTCGATGATGATGTCGGCCTGCTCGCGCACCTCGATCATGCGCTCGCGCTCGCGGGCGATGCCGTCGAGCAGCGTGCCGCCCTCCTGCAGCGGATGCGGGCGTCGAACCTGCTCGAAGCGGCGCACGAGCGCCGCATCCGTCGCCTCGAGGAACACGACGCGCAGGCTCGTGCGCTCGCGGAGCTCGCGGATGATGTGCGCGAGATCGCTGAACAGGCGCCCGCCGCGCACGTCGACGACGGCGGCGATGCGGGGCAGGGCGCTGCCTGGGTGCACGGCGAGGTCGACCAGGGGCCGCAGCATCTGCGGCGGGAGGTTGTCGACGACGTACCAGCCGATGTCCTCGAGGGCGTTGGCGACGGTGGAGCGTCCCGCGCCGGACATGCCGGTGACGATCAGGACGTCGTGGGGGACGGAGTCGGGCATCGTGGGCGTTCCTCGCTCGGGGATCCCAGCCTACCCGCCGGCGCGGAGCGCGCGGCGGACGGCCTCGGCGGTCGTCGGACCGATGCCGGGCACGGCCGCGAGCTCGTCGACGGTGGCGGCCCGGAGCCGAGCGACCGAGCCGAAGCGCTGCAGCAGCTCGCGGATGCGCGCGGGCCCGAGGCCGGGGATGCTCGCCAGGGTCGTGCGGATGTCGGAGGACCGCTTGCGCGTCTGGTACTTGAGGGCGAAGCGGTGCGCCTCGTCGCGCAGACGCTGCAGCAGGAACAGCGCGTCGGAGGAGCGCGGCAGGATCACCGGGTAGTCGCTGTCGGGCAGCCAGATCTCCTCGAGGCGCTTCGCGATGCCGCACACGGCGATGTCGGTCAGGCCCTCGTCGCGCAGACGCTGCAGCAGGAACAGCGCGTCGGAGGAGCGCGGCAGGATCACCGGGTAGTCGCTGTCGGGCAGCCAGATCTCCTCGAGGCGCTTCGCGATGCCGCACACGGCGATGTCGGTCAAGCCCTCGTCGCGCAGCGCCCGCGCGGCCGCCGCGACCTGCGGCTGGCCGCCGTCGATGACGAGGAGACCCGGCCGGTAGTGGAACGCCTTGCGCGCGGGTGCCGCGCCCTCGGCGGCGTCGGCCGGGCTCGTCACGGCCGCCTCGTCGTGCAGGTAGGCCAGACGTCGGCGGAGCACCTGGTGGATCGCGTCGGTGTCGTCGCGGGCATCCGCGATCGCGAACGTGCGGTACTGGTCCTTGCGGGGCAGGCCGTCCTCGAAGACGACCATCGAGGCGACGGGATTGCTGCCCCCGAAGTGCGAGACGTCGAAGCACTCCAGTCGGAGCGGTGCCTCCGCGAGCCCGAGGGCCTCCTGGATGTCCGCGAGGGCCTGCGACCGCGCCGTGAAGTCGCCGCTGCGACGGGTCTTGTACTGCAGCAGCGCGACGGTCGCGTTGGTGGCGACCGTCTCGGCGAGGGCCGCCTTCTGGCCGCGCTGCGCCGTCTTGACGACCACCGCACCGCGCTCCCCCGCCGCCCGGCGGCGCTCCGTCAGCACCTGCTGCAGGGCGGCGACGTCGTCGGGTACGGCGGGGACGATGATCTCGCGGGCGGGTGCGTCGCCCTCGTCGTAGGCGTTCTGGAGGACGGTGTCGACGAGGTCGGTGAGGGTCACGTCGAGCTCGGTGTCGACCACCCAGGCCCGGACGCCGCGGATGCGCCCGCCGCGCACGATGAAGAGCTGCACAGCCGCGGCGAGCTCATCGGCGGCGATGCCGTACACGTCGGCGTCGGTCTGCTCGTCGAGCACGACGGCGCTCTTGGCAAGCACGGTCTCCAGCGCGCCGATCTGGTCGCGCAGCCGGGCGGCGGACTCGTAGTCGAGGTCGCGCGCGGCCGCCGTCATCGCGGTGCGAAGCCCCCGAACGTAGCTCTCGTCGTTGCCGGCCATGAACGAGGCGAAGTCGAGAGCGATGCCCCGGTGCTCCTCGGGTGTGACGCGGCCGACGCAGGGCGCCGCGCACTTGCCGATGTCGCCGAGAAGGCAGGGGCGTCCGGTGCGGTGGGCCCGCTGGTAGACGGAGTCGGAGCACGACCGCATCGGGAAGGCTTTGAGCATGAGATCGACGGTCTCGCGCACGGCCCAGACCTTCGTGTACGGCCCGAAGTACCGCGCCCCGGTGAGCTTACGGTTACGGGTGATCATGACCCGCGGCACGCGCTCGGCGAGGGTGATCGCGAGGTACGGGTAGGTCTTGTCGTCGCGGAACTTGACATTGAACGGCGGAGCGAACTCCTTGATCCAGGTGTACTCGAGCGACAGCGCCTCGAGCTCGCTGCCGACCACCGTCCACTCCACGCCCTGGGCGGTCGTGACCATCCGGCGGGTGCGCTCGTGGAGGCTGTGCAGCGGCTGGAAGTAGTTGCTCAGCCTGCTGCGCAGGTTCTTCGCCTTGCCGACGTACAGCACGCGGCCCGACGCGTCGAGGAACCGGTAGACGCCGGGCTCGGTCGGGATCTCGCCGCGCTTCGGGCGCCAGTCCTCCCGCGGCACCATGTCAGGCCTTCGCGGCGACCGGGTCGGCCGCGGGCAGCAGCTCGCGCAGGAAGGCCCCGGTGTGGCTCTCCGGCACGAGCGCGACCGCCTCCGGCGTGCCGGTCGCGATGACCTGACCGCCGCCCGAGCCGCCCTCGGGGCCGAGGTCGATGATCCAGTCGGCGGCGCGGATGACGTCGAGGTTGTGCTCGATGACGATCACCGTGTTGCCCTTGTCGACGAGGCCGTTCAGCACGAGCAGCAGCTTGCGGACATCCTCGAAGTGCAGGCCCGTCGTCGGCTCGTCGAGCACGTAGATGCTGCGGCCGTTCGAGCGCTTCTGCAGCTCGGTGGCCAGCTTCACGCGCTGCGCCTCGCCGCCCGACAGCGTGGTGGCACTCTGCCCGAGCCGCACGTAGCCGAGGCCGACATCGACCAGGGTCTTCAGATAGCGGTGGATGGCCGAGATGGGCTCGAAGAACTCCGCGGCCTCCTCGATCGGCATGTCGAGCACCTCGGCGATGTTCTTGCCCTTGTAGTGCACGGTCAGCGTGTCGCGGTTGTAGCGGGCTCCGCCGCAGACCTCGCAGGCGACGTAGACGTCGGGCAGGAAGTTCATCTCGATCTTGATCGTGCCGTCGCCGGCGCAGTTCTCGCAGCGGCCGCCCTTGACGTTGAAGCTGAAGCGGCCCTGCTGGTAGCCGCGCGCCTTCGCCTCGACGGTCTCGGCGAACAGCGCTCGGATGCGGTCGAACACGCCGGTGTAGGTGGCGGGGTTGGACCGCGGCGTGCGGCCGATGGGCGCCTGGTCGACGTGCACGACTTTGTCGAGGTGCTCGAGCCCGGTCACGCGCAGGTGCTTGCCCGGAACCTGCCGCGCCCCGTTGAGCCGGTTGGCGAGCACCTTGTAGAGGATGTCGTTGACGAGCGAGGACTTGCCCGAGCCGCTCACGCCGGTGACGGCGACGAAGGCGCCGAGCGGGAAGTCGACGGTCACATCGCGGAGGTTGTTGGCACGCGCGCCGACCACGGTGAGCATCCGCTCGGGGTCGATCGGGCGACGGGTGACCGTGTCGACGACGGTGCGCCGACCGGCGAGGTAGTCGCCCGTGATCGAGGCGGGGTTGGCGATCAGCTCGGCGTACGGGCCGGAGTGCACGACGCGGCCGCCGTGCTCCCCCGCTCCCGGGCCGATGTCGACGACCCAGTCGGCGGTGCGGATGGTGTCCTCATCGTGCTCGACGACGATGAGGGTGTTGCCGAGGCTCTTCAGCTTGACGAGGGTGTCGATCAGGCGGCGGTTGTCGCGCTGGTGCAGACCGATGGAGGGCTCGTCGAGCACGTACAGCACGCCCGTCAGGCCCGACCCGATCTGGGTGGCCAGACGGATGCGCTGCGCCTCGCCGCCCGAGAGCGTGCCGGCCGCGCGCGCCATGCTCAGGTAGCCGAGGCCCACCTCGAGCAGGAACTCGAGCCGGGCCCGGATCTCTCGCAGCACCGCGGCCGCGATGGCGGCCTCGCGCTCGGTCAGCGTGATGCCCTGCATGAATGCGTAGGAGTCGAGCAGGCTCAGCTCGGCGACCTCGGAGATGCTGTGGCCATCGACCTTCACGGCGAGCACCTCGGGCTTGAGGCGCGCACCGTTGCACTCAGGGCAGGGCACCTCGCGCAGGTACTCGGCGAACCGCTGCTGGGCCCAGTCGCTGTCGGCCTCGGCGTACTTGCGCTCGATGTAGGGGATCACGCCCTCGAAGCCGGTCGAGTATGTGACGTCGCGCCCGAAGCGGTTGCGCCACTTGACCCGCACCTCGAAGTCGTTGCCGAGCAGGATGGCCTCCTGCACGCTCTGCTCGAGCTCGCCCCAGGGGGTGTCGAGCGAGAATCCGAGGTCGCGGGCGAGGCCGGCGAGGAGCTTCTGGAAGTAGCTGTAGAGCCCCTTGCCCTGCTGATTCCACGGCAGGATCACGCCCTCGTTGACGCTCATCGTCGGATCGCCGATGAGCAGGTCGACGTCGACCGCCATGCGCGTGCCGAGACCCGAGCAGACCGGGCACGCCCCGAACGGCGCGTTGAACGAGAAGGTCCGCGGCTCGATCTCGGTCAGCTGCAGCGGGTGACGGTTGGGGCAGCTGAGCTTCTCGCTGAAGGTGCGGGTGCGGTCGGCCGCCTCGGGCTCGCGGTCGACGAAGTCGACGACCACCAGTCCGTCGGTGAGGCCGAGCGCGGTCTCCAGCGAGTCGGTGAGCCGGCTCAGCGCATCGGCGTTGGCGACGAGACGATCGACGACCACGGCGATGTCGTGCTTCACCTGCTTCTTGAGCGCTGGCGGCTCGGTGAGCTGGATCAGCTCACCGTCGACCACGGCACGGGCGTAGCCTGACGCGGAGAGCTCGCGGAAGAGGTCGACGAACTCGCCCTTCTTCTGGCTCACGACCGGAGCGAGCACCTGGAAGCGCGTGCCTTCCGGCAGCTCCATGAGCTCGTCGGCGATCTGCTGCACGGTCTGGCGCTGGATGCGCTCGCCGCACTCCGGGCAGTGCGGGATGCCGACGCGCGCCCAGAGCAGACGCATGTAGTCGTAGATCTCGGTGATCGTGCCCACCGTCGAGCGCGGGTTGCGGTTCGTCGACTTCTGGTCGATGGAGACCGCCGGGCTGAGCCCCTCGATGAAGTCGACGTCGGGCCGGTCGACCTGGCCGAGGAACTGCCGGGCGTAGGCCGACAGCGACTCCACGTATCGGCGCTGACCCTCGGCGAAGATCGTGTCGAAGGCGAGCGAGCTCTTTCCGGAGCCCGAGAGCCCGGTGAACACCACCAGGGCGTCGCGCGGAATCACGAGGTCGACGTCGCGCAGGTTGTGCACGCGCGCGCCGCGGACGCTCAAGTGCGGGGCAGATTCGAGAGGGGTGGCCGACACTCGGCCCATTCTAGGTGCGGGGTCTGACAGCATCCCGAGGCCGCCCTGGCCGCGCCAGCGGTCGGAGCTCCGCCGACGGACCTCAGCGCACGTGCCCGGCCTCGATCATGCCGCGCAGGTCCTTCTTCAGATCCTGAACCTCGTCCCGCAGCCGCGCTGCGAGCTCGAACTTGAGCTCCTCGGCCGCCGTGAGCATCTGGGCGGTGAGGTCGGCGATGATCGCCTCGAGCTCGGTCGCCCCGGCCGCGGCCACGCCCTCGCGCCTCAGGGCCGGCGTCGCCGCGCGCGGCTTGCCGCCGGAGCGCCCCGCGAGCAGCTCCGCCGTGTCGGCTCCCTCGCGCGCGAGCTGGTCGGTGATGTCCGCGATGCGCTTGCGGAGCGGCGTCGGGTCGATGCCGTTCTCAGCGTTGTAGGCGAGCTGGCGGTCGCGCCGCCGGTTCGTCTCGTCGATCGCCTGGGCCATGGACGGCGTGACCACGTCGGCGTACATGTGCACCTCGCCCGAGACGTTGCGGGCGGCGCGCCCGATCGTCTGGATGAGCGACGTCGAGGAGCGCAGGAAGCCCTCCTTGTCGGCGTCGAGGATCGCCACGAGCGAGACCTCCGGCAGGTCGAGGCCCTCGCGCAGCAGGTTGATGCCGACGAGCACGTCGTACACTCCCTGGCGCAGCTCGCGCAGCAGCTCGACGCGGCGGAGGGTGTCGACATCGGAGTGCAGGTAGCGCACGCGGACCCCAGCCTCGGTGAGGAAGTCGGTGAGCTCCTCGGCCATCTTCTTCGTGAGGGTCGTCACGAGGACACGCTCGTCGCGCTCGACCCGCACCCGGATCTGCTCGAGCAGGTCGTCGATCTGGCCCTTGCTGGGCTTCACCACGATCGCGGGGTCGACGAGACCGGTCGGGCGGATGATCTGCTCGACGACCGAATCGGTGATGCCGAGCTCGTACTTGCCGGGGGTCGCCGAGAGGTAGACCTTCTGGCCGGTGCGGTCGAGGAACTCTTCCCAGCGCAAAGGCCGGTTGTCGAGAGCGCTCGGCAGGCGGAAGCCGTGCTCGACGAGCGTGCGCTTGCGGCTCGCATCCCCCTCGTACATCGCCCCGATCTGCGGAACCGTCACGTGGCTCTCATCGATGACGACGAGGAAGTCGTCGGGGAAGTAGTCGAGTAGGCAGTTCGGCGGCTCCCCCGGCGACCGCCCGTCGATGTGCCGCGAGTAGTTCTCGATGCCATTGCAGAAGCCGAGTTGCTCCATCATCTCGAGGTCGAACGTGGTGCGCATGCGGAGCCGCTGCGCCTCGAGCAGCTTGCCCTGACGCTCGAGCTCGGCGAGGCGCACCTCGAGCTCCTCCTTGATGGTCACGATCGCCCGCTGCATGGTGTCGGGCGAGGCGGCGTAGTGCGTCGCCGGGAAGACCGAGACCGCGTCGAGCGGCCGCACCACATCGCCCGTGAGCGGGTGCAGCGCGTAGAGCGCCTCGATCTCGTCGCCGAACATCTCGATGCGGATCGCGAGCTCTTCGTACATCGGGATGATCTCGATCGTGTCGCCGCGCACGCGGAACTTGCCGCGCGAGAAGTCGACATCGTTGCGCTGGTACTGCATGCCGACGAACTTGCGGATGAGCGTCTCGCGCGGGATGCGCTCCCCCACCTGGAGCGCGACCATCGCCTCGAGGTACTCCTCCGCCGCGCCGAGACCGTAGATGCACGAGACGGTCGACACGACGACGACGTCGCGCCGGCTCAGCAGCGAGTTCGTCGTCGAGTGGCGCAGGCGCTCGACCTCGGCGTTGATCGAGCTGTCCTTCTCGATGAAGGTGTCCGTCTGCGGCACGTAGGCCTCGGGCTGGTAGTAGTCGTAGTACGAGACGAAGTACTCGACCGCGTTGTGCGGCATCAGCTCGCGGAACTCGGTGGCGAGCTGGGCCGCCAGCGTCTTGTTGTGCGCGAGCACGAGGGTCGGCCGCTGCACCTGCTCGATCAGCCAGGCCGTGGTCGCCGACTTGCCGGTCCCCGTGGCGCCGAGCAGCACGATGTCGGTCTCGCCGGCGTTGATGCGCGCCGCGAGCTCGGCGATCGCCTGCGGCTGATCACCGCTCGGGCGGTACTCGCTGACGACCTCGAAGGGGCGCACCGAGCGCGTGGGTTCCATGCCTCCAGCCTACGAGGAGGGGTCTGACACTCCGGTGCGAGCGGCGCGCTCCGCGACGAGGCGCTGCCAGAGGGCATCCACCTGCTCGATGGTGCTCTCGAGCGTGCCGCTCGTGTCGATGACGACGTCGGCGACGGCGAGGCGCTCGTCATCGCTCGCCTGGGCGGCGACGCGATCGCGGGCGGATGCGGGGTCCATCCCGCGGAGGGCGACCAGCCGCTCGACGCGAAGATCGGCGGGCGCGTGCACGACGACGATGAGGCTGAACTCCTCGGCGGCCCGCGACTCGACCAGGAGGGGGACGTCGTACACGACGACCGCGTCGGGGGCGGCCGCCGCGACCTCCTGGACGCGCTCGTGGAAGAGTCGGCGAACCTCGGGGTGCACGATCGCGTTGAGCGCGGCACGATCCTCGGGATCGCCGAAGATGATCGCTCCGAGCGCGGCACGATCGAGTTCACCCTCGGCGTCGAGCACCCGCGGGCCGAAGCGCTCCACAACGGCCGCGAGCCCCGGACTGCCGGGGGCGACCGCCTCGCGGGCGAGCCGATCGGCGTCGATGACGACCGCACCATGCTCCGCGAGCCGCGCCGCCACCGTCGACTTGCCCGCGGCGATGCCGCCCGTCAGCCCAATGACATCCACCCGCCGACCCTATCGGGCGCGTGCGGCGCGAGCAGGTAGCATGACTCGCACTCACCCCGTAGGGAGGCCCGTCGTGCTCGAACTGCTCACCGGAACCGGACTGGCGGTCGCCGCGGGGCTCAACGCCTACATCCCGCTGCTCGTACTGGGCCTCGCCGGGCGGTTCCTCGACGTCGTCGAGCTGCCGAGCGCCTGGCGCTGGCTCGAGAACGAGTGGGTGCTGATCATCATCGGCGTCCTGCTCGTGATCGAGCTCGTGGCGGACAAGATTCCGGCGGTGGACTCGATCAACGACTGGCTGCAGTCGATCGTGCGCCCCGCATCCGGCGGCATCGTCTTCGGCACCGGTGCCGCGACGCAGACCGCCGCCGTGACCGACCCTGCCGCGTTCTTCGAGTCGAGCGCCTGGGTGCCCGTCGTCGCGGGCATCGTGATCGCGCTGGTCGTGCACGCCGGCAAGATGCTCGTGCGGCCGGCGGCGAACGCGCTCAGCGCCGGCGCTGCCGCACCCGCGCTCTCGACCGGCGAGGACATCGGCGCCGTGCTGCTGAGCATCTTCGCGATCCTCATCCCGATCCTCGTGATCGTCGCCCTGGTCGGGATGGTCGTGCTCGTGGTCTCGATCTTCCGACGTCTCCGGCGGCAGCGCCGTTCGGTCGCTCCCGCCTAGCGGCCCGCCGAGCGTCGAACGGCCCGCCGAGCAAGCGACCGGCGGGAACGCGGAACGGGCCGCCCCCGAGGGGACGGCCCGTTCACGTGATGCGGTGCGGTTCTCAGCCGTTGCTGGCGAGCTTCTCGCGCAGCGCGGCGAGCGACTCGTCGTCGGCGAGGGTGCCGCCGCCGGTCGACTCGGACGAGAAGCTCGAACCGCCGGCAGCCGGCAGGTCGAGGTTGGCCTCGTCGGCGATCGCCGCGGCGACCTGCTTCTTGTGCGCCTCCCAGCGCGCCTGGGCCGCAGCGTAGTCCTGCTCCCACTTGGCGCGCTGCTCCTCGAAGCCGTCCTTCCACTCGCCCGACTCCGGGTCGAAGCCCTCGGGGTACTTGTAGTTGCCGGCCTCGTCGTACTCGGTCGGCATGCCGTAGACGGCCGGGTCGAACTCGGTGCCCTCGGGGTCGACGCCCTCGTTGGCCTGCTTGAGGCTGAGCGAGATGCGGCGGCGCTCGAGGTCGATGTCGATGACCTTGACGAAGACCTCGTCACCGACCGACACGACCTGCTCGGCGAGCTCGACGTGCTTGGCCGAGAGCTCCGAGATGTGCACGAGGCCCTCGATGCCGTCCGCCACGCGCACGAAGGCGCCGAAGGGGACGAGCTTGGTGACCTTGCCCGGCGCGACCTGGCCGATGGCGTGGGTGCGGGCGAAGACCTGCCACGGGTCCTCCTGGGTCGCCTTGAGCGACAGCGACACGCGCTCGCGCTCGAGGTCGACCTCGAGGATCTCGACGGTGACCTCCTGGCCGACCTCGACGACCTCGCTGGCGTGCTCGATGTGCTTCCAGCTGAGCTCCGAGACGTGCACGAGGCCGTCCACGCCGCCCAGGTCGACGAAGGCGCCGAAGTTGACGATCGACGACACGACACCCTTGCGGACCTGACCCTTGGCCAGGTTGTTGAGGAAGGTCGAGCGGCTCTCCGACTGGGTCTGCTCGAGCAGCGCGCGGCGCGAGAGCACGACGTTGTTGCGGTTCTTGTCGAGCTCGAGGATCTTCGCCTCGATCTCCTGGCCGAGGTACGGCGTGAGGTCGCGGACGCGACGCAGCTCGATGAGCGAGGCGGGCAGGAAGCCGCGGAGACCGATGTCGACGATGAGACCGCCCTTGACGACCTCGATCACGGTGCCGGTGACGACGCCGTCGGCTTCCTTGATCTTCTCGACATCGCCCCAGGCGCGCTCGTACTGGGCGCGCTTCTTGGACAGGATGAGACGGCCTTCCTTGTCCTCCTTCTGGAGGACAAGGGCCTCGACGGTGTCGCCGACGGCGACGACCTCGCTGGGGTCGACGTCGTGCTTGATCGAGAGCTCGCGCGAGGGGATGACACCCTCGGTCTTGTAGCCGACGTCGAGGAGGACCTCGTCGCGATCGATCTTGACGACGGTGCCCTCGATGAGGTCGCCGTCGTTGAAGAACTTCAGGGTCAGTTCGACCGCGGCCAGGAAGTCTTCGGCAGAGCCGATGTCGTTGATGGCGATCTGCGCGGGGGCCTTGGTCGTTGCGGGGGTCATGTAGTGGGTGCTCCGATGCGGACAGGAATTCAGGCCAGGACGACGGACTGCACGGTGTCGCCCGGGCATGCGGACAGGACTGTCGTCAAATCGACGACTCTCCAGCGTATCCCGTGCACCCCTCCCCGACCAAGCCGGGGCGGCGTCGCCTAGCCGAGCAGCGCGCCGCGCAGGGTGTCGAGCCCGACACCGCCGAGGTCGAGCGCGTGCTTGTGGAAGGTCTTGTTCGAGAACGCGGCCCCCTGCTTGGCCTTCGCGGCATCGCGGATCTGCTCCCAGATGCGCTGGCCCACCTTGTACGACGGGGCCTGCCCCGGCCAGCCGAGGTAGCGGTTGACCTCGAAGGTGACGAAGCCGTCGTTCATGTTGACGTTCTTCCGCATGAAGGCGAAGGCGTCCTCGCTCGTCCAGACCGCGCCCGTCTCGGGGTGGATCTTGCCGAGGTGCACACCGATGTCGAGCACGACGCGCGCGGCGCGCATGCGCTGCCCGTCGAGCATGCCGAGCCGGTCGGCCGGGTCGTCGAGGTAGCCGAGCTCCTCCATGAGCCGCTCGGCGTAAAGCGCCCAGCCCTCGGCGTGGCCGCTCGTGCCGGCGAGCAGACGGCGCCACGAGTTCAGCTGGGCACGGTTGTAGACGGCCTGGCCGATCTGCAGGTGGTGGCCGGGAACACCCTCGTGGTAGACGGTCGTCGTCTCGCGCCAGGTGTCGAACTCGTCGACCCCCTCGGGGATGCTCCACCACATGCGACCCGGTCGCGAGAAGTCGTCGGTGGGACCGGTGTAGTAGATCGCCCCGCCCGGGGTGGGGGCGATCATGCACTCGAGCGCCTTCACCGGCTCGGGGATCTCGAAGTGGGTGCGCGAGAGCTCCTCGATCGCCGTGTCGCTGAGGTTCTGCATCCACGCCTGCAGTGCCTCGCGGCCGTGCAGCTTGCGCGAGGGATCCTGCTCGAGGTGTGCGATGGCCTCGGCGACGGTCGCGCCCGGCAGGATCTCTCCCGCGATGCGGGTCTGCTCCTCGACCATGCGGGCGAGCTCCTCAATGCCCCACTCGTAGGTCTCGTCGAGGTCGATGACGGCACCCAGGAAGCGGCGCGACATGAGCGCGTACAGCTCGCGCCCGACGGGGTCGTGCTCGCGGGCGGCGGGCAGCAGCTCCGCCTCCAGGAATCGAGCGAAGGTGCCGTACGCCTCGGCGGCGGCGCGCGCGTTGCGGTCGAGGTCGGCCTGCAGGGATGCCGGCACCGGCGCCTCGCCCTCCCCCGCGCTCGCGCTCGCGCTCGCGGCGAACTCGGGGAAGAAGCCGTCGGCGGCCGCCGTGCGGCGGGCCTGCTCGAGCACCTCCTGCACCTGGCGACGCGCGGGCGTGTTGCC
>Ga0209066_10004382_pt1 | contig 15444 bp, 20 predicted proteins | sample All_14_2_FD_187198 | JGI IMG/M metagenome (GOLD analysis project Ga0209066, IMG submission 187198) | Freshwater microbial communities in response to fracking from Pennsylvania, USA - Allegheny Zone_MetaG_DW_15 (SPAdes) (version 2) ...
GGGCCATCCTGCGCGCCGGCGCCGGAGCGTCAGGTTCAGGTCCGGACATCCTGGGCCACGCCGTCCAGGGCGCCGTTGACGAACCCCGGCTCGGGCCCCTCGAAGAAGGACTTGGCCAGCTCGACGTACTCGTCGATCACCACCTCGGTCGGCACGTCGGGCCGGTGGGCGAGCTCAAAGGCGCCGGCGCGCAGGATGGCCCGCACGGTGGCGTCCAGCCGCTCCAGCCGCCAGCCCGAGGCCAGGCGCCGGGTCACCGCGGCGTCCACGTCGCGCTGGCTCGCCACCACGCCGCGAACCAGATCGGCGAAGAACGCCTCGTCGGCCGAGGCCAGGGTGTCGCTCTCGCCGTCGCCCTCGATGCCGCGGTCGAAGCGGTGATCGGTGAACTCGCGGATCACCGCCTCCACCCCGACGCTCGACACCTCCATCTGGTAGAGGGCCTGGACCGCGGCGAGACGGGCGACGGATCGGGCGGCCTTGGCGCTCATCGGGCCCCGCCCAGGAGGCGGCTCTTCAGGGCGATCATCTCGAGCGCGGCGCGCGCGGCGCCGCCGCCCTTGTCGCCCTCGGCGCGGCGCGCGCGCGCCCAGGCCTGGGCCTCGTCCTCGACGGTCAGGATGCCGTTGCCGATGGGCAGGCGCTTGCCGATCGACAGGTCCATCAGCCCGCGGGCGGATTCGTTGGACACCACCTCGAAGTGGTAGGTCTCGCCGCGGATCACCGTGCCGAGGGCCACATAGCCGTCGTAGCGCACGCCCGCCGGGCGATGGCCGCCCTCCTCGGCCAGCGCCACCGCGGCCGGAATCTCCAGCGCGCCGGGCACGCTGATCACGTCGTAGTCAGCGTCGAAGGCCGCGAGCGCGTCCGTGGCGCCCGCCAGCAGTTCGTCGGCCAAGGCCGAATAGAACCGCGCCTCGACGATGAGAATGCGGACCTTGTCTTCAAGCATCTGGGAGTCCTCTGGCGCGCGGTCGCGCGCAACGCTTTAGGCCGTTTCGCGCCAGCGGGCGAGATAGCGCGCCAACATGTCGATCTCCAGGTTCACCCGCGAGCCCGGCTCGAGCCGGCCCAGGGTGGTCACGTCCCAGGTGTGGGGGATCAGGTTCACGCCGAAGACGTCGTCCTCCACCTCGTTCACCGTCAGCGAGACGCCCTCCACCGTGATCGAGCCCTTGGGCGCGATGAAGCGGTGCAGCGGCCGGGGGACGCGGATCCTGACGCGATGGGAGCCGCCCTCGCTCTCGACCGACAGGACCTCGCCGACGCCGTCGACATGGCCCGAGACGATATGGCCGCCCAGTTCGTCGCCCACGCGGGCCGATCGCTCCAGGTTGACCGGCCGGCCCTCGGCCCAGTCCGACAGCGTGGTGGTCGACAGGGTCTCGCCGGAGACCTCGACGGCGAACCAGCCCTCGCCCTTCTCGACCACGGTCAGGCAGCAGCCGGCGTGGGCGATCGAGGCGCCCAGGTCGACGGTCGACAGGTCGAAGCGGGTCTCGATTTCGAACCGCCGGTCGCGGTTGGTGTCGCGGACGGCGCGGACGCGCCCCACGTCGGTGACGATGCCGGTGAACATTCAGATCCTCTCGTAGCGTTCCCACAGGTCGTCGCCGACGCTGCGGACGTCAAGTCTGGAGAAGCGCGGCGCGCCGGCCAGGGCCTCCAGCCCGAGCGCCCCGATCGCCGCCCGCCCGTCCCCGCCGATGAGCATCGGCGCGCGGAACCACTCCAGCCGGTCCACCAGCCCGTGGCGCAGGAAGCTCGCCGCCACCTGGCCGCCGCCCTCGACGAACAGGCGGGCAAGGCCAAGCCCCGCCAGGGCCTCCAACGCGGCCGCCAGGTCCGGCCGTCCCTCGCCCGTCGCCGCGACCTGCACGACCGTCACGCCGGCGTCGACCAGCCGCGCCTGCGGCGGCTCGGCCGTGACCACGATCGTCGGCGTCGCGCGGGCGGTGGCGACCAGCTTCGAGCCGCCGGGCAGGCGCTGGCGGCTGTCGAGCACGACGCGTGCGGGCTGCGGGCCCGCATAGCCGTCCAGGCGCACCGTCAGTTCGGGATCGTCGGCGAGCGCGGTCTCCACGCCGACCAGCACCGCGTCGTGCTCGGCCCGGAGACGGTGGACCGCCTCGCGCGCCCGGGGCCCGGTGATCCAGCGGCTCTCGCCCGCGGCGGTGGCGATGCGGCCGTCGAGGGAGGTGGCGAGCTTCAGAGTGACGGTCATACCGTCAGTTCCTGTCCATCCCAGACGAGATGATAGGCCTCATAGCGAGGATCATCGTCGAAAACGGTGAAGACGCATTGGTTCTCGAACGCGAACTGCAAGGTCCCGTTGGATTGCGGCGAGGCCCTGACAATCCGACGATCCATCAGTCGCATCAATCCGCCGTCGAACATCGGTACGCGGCACACTGCACTCGCCCCCGCCTCTTCGGCGCGCCAACCGAATAGCAGGACTCGAGGCGCAGCGAGGCGCCCTCGCCAAAGCTGAACATCAGCTGGTTGGAGTAGACAGTCACGCTTGCAAGGACGCGACCGATGTAGGCCTCGCCCGTGAAGCTCTCAGGCAGACCGTACATCAACCCTGCTCCGGATCAGTCGTCATCCTCCACGCCCTCGCTCAGCCCCTCCTCCCCGAGGAAGCGGGCGAAGTCGCTGGTCTCCCGGAAGTCGCGGTACACCGAGGCGTAGCGGACATAGGCCACGTCATCGAGGGCCTTGAGCTGCTTCATCACCATCTCGCCCACGACCGAGGAGGGCAGCTCGGTCTCGCCCATGCTTTCGAGCTGGCGCACGATCGAGGAGATCATGCGCTCGACGCGCTCGGGCTCGATGGCGCGCTTGCGGATGGCGATCGAGATCGAGCGCTGAAGCTTCTCGCGGTCGAAGGGCGCGCGCCGGCCCGAGCGCTTGACGATGGTCAGCTCGCGCAGCTGCACCCGCTCGAAGGTGGTGAACCGGCCCCCGCATTCCGGGCACAGGCGCCGGCGGCGGATGGCCGCGCCGTCTTCCGACGGGCGGCTGTCCTTCACCTGACTTTCGGCATGGCCACAGAACGGACAGCGCATGATGTAGCCCCCTGCAGCCTACAATCCACTATCAGCTGTAGATGGGGAAGCGTTTGGTGAGCGCCAGCACCTCGTCGCGGACCTTGGCCTCCACGGCCGAATTGTCGCCGCCCTTGGCCAGGCCGTCGACCACCTCGGCGATCAGCTCGCCGATCCGCTTGAACTCGGCGGTCCCGAAGCCGCGGGTGGTGCCGGCGGGCGTGCCGACGCGCAGGCCCGAGGTCTGCATCGGCGGCAGCGGGTCGAAGGGGATGCCGTTCTTGTTGCAGGTGATGTGGGCGCGCTCCAGGGCCGCCTCGGCGTCGGCGCCGGTGACGCCCTTGGGCGTCAGGTCGACCAGCATCAGGTGGCTGTCGGTGCCGCCGGACACGATCTTCAGGCCGCCCGCGGCGAGCGCCTCGGCCAGCACCTTGGCGTTCTCGGCGACCTGACGGGCGTAGACCTTGAACTCGGGACGCAGGGCCTCTCCGAAGGCCACCGCCTTGGCGGCGATGACGTGCATCAGCGGGCCGCCCTGCAGACCGGGGAAGACGGCCGAGTCGATCTTCTTGGCCAGCTTCTTGGAGTTGGTCAGCACCATGCCGCCGCGCGGGCCGCGCAGGGTCTTGTGCGTCGTGGTCGTCACCACGTGGGCGTGGGGGAAAGGATTGGGATAGACGCCGGCGACGATCAGGCCGGCGTAGTGGGCCACGTCGGCCATCAGGATGGCGTCGACGCTGTCGGCGATCTCGCGGAAGCGGGCGAAGTCGATGGTGCGGCTGTAGGCCGAGCCGCCGGCGATGATCACCTTGGGCTTCTCGGCCAGGGCGATCTCTGCGGCCTGATCATAGTCGATCAGGTGATCCTGGGTGCGCACCGTGTAGGCCACGGGACGGAACCACTTGCCGGACTGGTTGAGCGCCATGCCGTGGGTCAGGTGTCCGCCGGCGGCCAGGTTCATGCCCATGAAGGTGTCGCCGGGGCTCAGGGTGGCCATGAAGACGGCCTGGTTCGCCTGGCTGCCGGAGTGCGGCTGGACGTTGGCGTACTCGCAGCCGAACAGCTGCTTGGCGCGCTCGATGGCGAGGCTCTCGGCCACGTCGACCACCTCGCAGCCGCCGTAGTAGCGCTTGCCCGGATAGCCCTCGGCGTACTTGTTGGTCAGCACGGAGCCCTGCGCCTGGAGCACCGCGCGCGAGACGATGTTCTCGGAGGCGATCAGCTCGATCTGGTCCTGCTGGCGGGCCAGCTCGCGGTTCAGGACCTCGGCGATGTCGCGGTCGGTGTCGGCGACGCCGGCGGAGAAGAAGGCGTCGGGCGAGGGCGCGGCGGGAGTGTGAATGGTCACGGCTGGCCTTTCGGGCGGAGTCGGGGGCGGACGTAGAGGCCGGCTCTTTACCCCCATCCGCCGCGCGATCCAATCCGGGGACTGATCGGGCGGAACGAACCGGCGCCGGCTGCGTTCCGGCTTCGCAGAGGCGCACGCAGAGATGCGCGCGGCGACAGTTCGTCGGGCATTGAGTCGGAGGGGGATCAAATGAGCGTGGACACCGAACCCGAAGCCCCTTCGGGCGAGGATCAGCTGCACCTCGTCGCCGAGATCGTCGCCGCCTTCGTCAGCCGCAACGACGTGGCGCCCGACGCCCTGCCCGATCTGATCCGGACCGTGAACGCTGCGCTCACCGCGTTGCACGACCCCGCCCCCGCCCCCCAGACGGAGGAGCGCCCGCGCCCGGCCGTGCCGGTCGGCAAGTCGGTGCAGCACGACTACATCGTCTGCCTGGAGGACGGAAAACGCCTGAAGATGCTCAAGCGCTACCTGCGCTCGCGCTTCGACCTCAGCCCGGAAGAATACCGGCGCCGCTGGAACCTGCCGCCCGACTACCCGATGGTCGCGCCGGCCTACGCCGCGCGCCGCTCCGACTTCGCCAAGAAGATCGGCCTTGGCCGGGGCGTGCGCCGCCGGAGCAGCTAGAGGCTTGCGGCCGTCAGGCCGCGTAGCCGCCGATGCGCTTGATGTTGCAGTGCGCCCACAGGGTTTCCAGCGCGTCGGCCAGATCGTCCATCATCGCGTCGGTATGGGCCGGCGACGGCGTGAACCGCAGGCGCTCGGTGCCGCGCGGCACCGTCGGATAGTTGATCGGCTGCACATAGACGCCGTAGTCGCTGAGCAGGATGTCCGAGACCATCTTGGTGTGGACCGGATCGCCCACCAGCACCGGCACGATGTGGCTGACCGAGGGCATGACCGGCAGGCCGGCCTTCAAGAGGCGCGCCTTGAGGGCCGCGGCGCGTTCCTGGTGGGCCACGCGAACCTCGTTGTGCGCCTTGAGCCAGCGGATCGAGGCCACGGCGCCCGCCGCCAGGGCCGGCGGCAGCGAGGTGGTGAAGATGAAGCCGTCGGCGTAGCTGCGGATGGCGTCGACGATCAGCGGGTCGGCGGCGATGTAGCCGCCCATGACGCCGAACGCCTTGCCCAGCGTGCCTTCGATGATGTCGATGTCGCCCATCACGCCGTCGCGCTCGGCCACGCCCGCGCCGCGCGGACCGTACATGCCGACCGCATGGACCTCGTCGAGGTAGGTCATGGCGCCGTACTTCTTGGCCAGGGCCACGGTGCCCTTCATGTCGGCGATGTCGCCGTCCATGGAATAGACGCTCTCGAAGGCGATCAGCTTGGGCGCGTCGGCGGGAGCGGCGGCCAGCAGGCTCTCCAGATGTTCCAGGTCGTTGTGACGGAAGACCCGGCGCTGCTCGCGCCCGCCGGCGCGGATGCCGGAGATCATCGAGTTGTGGTTCAGCTCGTCGGAGAAGATGATCAGGCCGGGCAGGATCTTGTAGAGCGTCGACAGCGACGCCTCGTTGGACACATAGCCCGAGGTGAACAGGAGCGCGGCGTCCTTGCCGTGCAGGTCGGCCAGCTCGCGCTCGAGCTCGACGTGATAGTGCGTGGTGCCGGAGATGTTGCGCGTGCCGCCGGAGCCCGCGCCAGCCTCCTCGATCGCCTTGTGCATGGCGTCGAGCACGACGGGATTCTGGCCCTGGCCGAGGTAGTCGTTCGAGCACCACACGACCACGTCGCTCTGGCCGCCGTCCGGCCGGGTCCAGGTCGCGCAGGGGAAGGCGCCGCGGTGACGCTTGAGGTCGGCGAACACGCGGTAGCGGCCCTCAGCGTGAACCTTGTCCAGAGCGGAGCGGAAGGCGGCCTTGTAATCCATCGAACAAACTCCGGTCGCGGCGCGGCCGGCCCCTCTTGTTTGCAGCGGCTTTTCGCACCGCCGCCGGGGCTTGTCTACAAGACGCCGTGTCGCGCCGGCTTGATCTCAATCAATAGAAGTTGGGCCGCCGCCGGGTGTTCGTCCAGTGGCCGGGCGCTCTCGCGAAGCAATCGCAGGAACGCGATACAGTCCTTGCGTCCGCCGCCGGGGCGGCAGGCGCAAGGACCGCAGGGCCTAGCCCGGCTTCTTGAACTTGTAGATGAACTGGTCGGTGTGGCCGCGGACCGCGGGGTCGAAGACGCCCTTGGCGTGATCGTCGGCCGGGTTGCGCAGGGAGTCGTCCTCGGCGACGAACACGAAGCCCGCGGCCTCCAGCTCGCGGCGGACGATCGCCGGATCGATCCGGTGCAGGGTGTTGGCCACGTCCACCGGCGCGCCGGGCGCGGCGGCGTGGTCGAGCACCACATAGAGGCCGCCCGGCTTCAGGGCGTCGAACACCGCCTTGTTCACCGCCGCCACATCGAGGTTCAGCCGCGTCAGGTGCAGGTCGTGGTAGTTCTGCGAGGTCCAGATCATGTCGGCCTTCTGCGGCAGGGCCAGGCTCTGGAACTGGGCGGCCACGACCTCGACGTTGCCGTAGGCCGGATCGGCGGCGATGGCGTTCACCGCCGGCGGCTTTTCGGCCTTGGCCTGGGCCTCGCTGATGATGGCGTAGACCTTGCCGTCGGCCCCCACGGCCTTGGCGAAGATGCGGGTGAAATAGCCGCCGCCGGGCAGGAAGTCGCCGACCACCTCGCCGGGCTGGACCTCGGCGAAGGCCAGCATCGCGGCGGGCTTGCGGTCGGCGTCGCGGGCGACGTCCTCGGCCGGACGCCCCGGATCGGCGACGGCCTTGGCGATGGCCTCGCCCGCCCCCCCGCCGTGGTGCGCGTGCTGCGCGAATGCGCCGCCGGCGGAAAGCGCGAAGGCGGCCGCGGCGGCCAGCATCAGTCGTTTGGACATGGAGTTCCTCCCAGGGGTCAGGTCGGGCGCCAGCGGGCGCCCCGCGTAAGCATCCGTCAACCCAGAGGCGACCACTCCTCGGCCGCGGGCAGCGGCGCGAATATGGCGTCGAGCGTCGCCTCCCCGACCCCGGACACGGTCGGTGGATTCCATTTAGGATGGTTGTCCTTGTCGACAATGACAGCCCGGACACCTTCGAGAAAATCGGGCATCCGCACGACGCGCGCGCCGATGCGGTACTCCATGCGCATGTTGTCCGCGAAGCTCGCCGCCGCGGCGCCGAGCCTGAGCTGGCGGACGGCCACCTTCATCGTCTGCGGCGACTTGGTCGCCAGGATCGCGAGCTGGGCCTTGGACCAGTCCGAGCCCTCCGCCTCCAGCGCGGCCAGGATCGCCTCGACGCTGTCCTTGCCGAACAGGTGGTCGACCTGGTCCTGGTGCTCGGCGAAGGGCGGACGGCCCGCGTCGCCCTCGAATTCGGTCAGCAGGGTCTCGACCGCGGCAGGATCGGCGAGCACGGCCGCCTTCAGGTCCTCGATCCGCCCGCTTTCCACGAAATCGGTGGCGATCCCCAGGAGTTCGCAGTCGGCCGCCTTGATCCGCGCGCCGGTCAAGGCCAGCCACAGGCCCGCGTGGCCCGGCATCCGGGGCAGATACCAGCCGCCGCCGACGTCCGGGAAGAGACCGATGCCGGTCTCGGGCATGGCGAAGGTGGTCCGCTCGGTCGCCACCCGGTAGCGCGCCGGCATGGACAGGCCCACGCCGCCGCCCATGGTCACCCCGTCCATGACCGCCAGCACCGGCTTGGGATACTCGAACAGCAGATGGTTGAGGCGGTACTCGACGAAGAAGAACTGGCGCGCGAGGTAGCCGTCGCCGGCCCCGCTCTCGGCCAGCATCCGGATGTCGCCGCCGGCGCAGAAGCCGCGCTCGCCGGAGTGGTCCAGCAGAACCAGCTCGACCGCGGGGTCGTCGCGCCAGGCCAGCAGCGCCTCGGTCATCGCCTGGCACATGGCCGTGGTCAGGGCGTGCAGCGCCTTGGGGCGGTTCAGCGTGATGCGGCCGACGCGGCCCTCCACGCGGGTCAGGACTTCGGGCTCGCTCATTGGCGGAACATCTCGCGGGCGATGATGACGCGCATGATCTCGTTGGTTCCTTCCAGAATCTGGTGGACCCGCAGGTCGCGCACGATTCGCTCCAGCGGATAGTCCCTCAGATAGCCGTAGCCGCCGTGCAGCTGCAGCGCCTCGTTGGCGATGGAGAAGCCCGCGTCGGTGGCGAAGCGCTTGGCCATGGCGCAGAGCTTGGTGGCCTGCGGGTCGCGCCGGTCGAGCGCCTCGGCGCCCCGCCGCACCATCAGCCGGGCGGCCTCCAGCTCGGTGGCCATGTCGGCGATCTTGAACTGCAGGGCCTGGAAGTCGGCGAGCGGGCGGCCGAACTGGCGGCGCTCGGCGAGGTAGGCCCGCGCCGTCTCGAGCGCGAAGGCGGCCCCGCCCAGCGAGCAGGCGGCGATGTTCAGCCGCCCGCCGTCCAGCCCCATCATGGCGAAGCGGAAGCCGTCGCCCTCGGCGCCGATGCGATTTGCCGCCGGCACGCGCACATTGTCGAAGTTGACCTGGGCCGTGGGCTGGGCGTTCCAGCCCATCTTCCTTTCCTGGGCGCCGAAGGCGAGCCCCTCCATGCCCTTGTCGACCACCAGGGCCGAGACGCCCTTGGCCCCCTCTCCGCCCGTGCGCACCATGACGACATAGACGTCGGAGACGCCGGCGCCGGAGATGAAGGCCTTGGAGCCGTTGACGACGTAGCTGTCGCCGTCGAGCCGCGCGGTCGTCCTGAGCGCGGCGGCGTCGGACCCCGAGCCCGGCTCGGTGAGGCAGTAGCTGGCGATCAGGTCCATGCTGGTCAGCCTGGGCAGGTAGCGGGCGCGCAGGTCGTCCGAGCCGAACCGGTCGATCATCCACGAGGCCATGTTGTGGATCGACAGGAAGGCCGCGCTCGCCACGTCGCCGTAGGACAGCGCCTCGAAAATGATCGCCGCGTCCAGCCGGCCCAGGCCCGAACCGCCGACGTCCTCGTTCACGTAGATGCCGGCGAAGCCCAGGGCGGCGGCCTGGCGCAGCACGTCCACCGGGAAATGGCGCTCCTCGTCCCAGCGCGCGGAGTGCGGGGCCAGTTCGGCCGCGGCGAAGGCGCTCGCGGCCTCCTCGATGGCGCGTTGGTCTTCGGTGAGGCTGAAATCCATGATTCTCCCGCCGCTCGCCCAGGTTTCTCGGGGGTTTGCCGAGGTCTCTTGAGGAACTGTCCACGCTGGCGCACCATGTCAACCGCGGCGGGTCTCACGGAGCTGGACGGATGACCTCGGGATCCACGGCCAACAGCGGCGGCGAGACTGCGCGCAATCTGGCGCTCGTCAACTACGGCCTGCTGTTCGCCGCGGTGTTCTTCGCGGGGGTTCCGGCCCTGATCGCGGTGATCATCGCCTACGCCCAGCGCGACGAGGCCCTGCCGACGCTGCGCAGCCACTACGACTTCCAGGTCCGCATCTTCTGGGTCGCCTTCGCGCTCACCCTGGCGGCGGGCGTCTGCTTCCTGGCCGCGATCGTCAACGGCGTCGCCGAGCTTCTGGAGTTCACGCGCGCCAACGGCTGGGAGAGCTTCGACACCATCCAGATCGACCTGTCGCGCCTGTCGATCGACGGCACGATCGTGGGGCTGGTGGTGGCCTCGCTGGTGCTGACCTTCCTGGGCGCGATCTGGCTGGTCGCCGCCCCCGCGTTCGGCTTCATCAGGCTTGCATCGGAGCGGGGGATCGGTCACCACGCCGGGCCATGAGCCTGCCCCCCCTCGCCGCCTACCCCGCCCTGCGCCTGCGCCGCCTGCGCCAGGCCGACTGGATCCGCCGCCTGGTGCGCGAAACGGTCCTGACGCCCGCCGACCTGATCTGGTCGATGGTGGTGCACGAGGGCGAGGGGCGCGTGCCGGTGGGCTCGATGCCGGGCGTCGAGCGCCTGTCGGTGGCCGAGGCCGCCAAGGCCGCCGTGGAGGCCCGCGCGCTGGGCGTCCCGGCCATCGCGGTCTTCCCGCACATCGACGGCGCCAGGAAGGACGCCCTGGGCACGGCCGCGGCCGATCCCAACGGCCTGGTGGCGCGCGCGGTCAAGGCCATGAAGGACGCCGCCCCCGAAGTCGGGATCATGTGCGACGTGGCGCTCGACCCCTTCACCGACCACGGCCACGACGGGGTGCTGGAGGACGGCCGGATCCTCAACGACGCGACGATCGAACGGCTGGTCGCCCAGGGGCTGATGCAGGCCGAAGCCGGCGCCGACATCCTGGCCCCCTCCGACATGATGGACGGCCGCTGCGGCGTGCTGCGCCGCGAGCTGGAGGCCGCCGGGCTGCAGGACGTGATGATCATGTCCTACGCCGCGAAGTACGCCTCGGCCTTCTACGGGCCGTACCGCGAGGCGATCGGCTCGGGCAAGCTGGGCACGGGGTCGGTCGAGAACCCCGGCGACAAGAAGACCTACCAGATGGACTCGGCCAACACCGACGAGGCCCTGCGCGAGGTGGCGCTGGACATCGCCGAGGGCGCCGACATGGTCATGGTCAAGCCGGGCATGCCCTACCTCGACATCGTGCGGCGCGTGGCCGAGACGTTCTCCATGCCGACCTTCGCCTTCCAGGTGTCGGGCGAGTACGCCATGCTGATGGCGGCGGCCCAGAACGGCTGGCTGGACGAGGAGCGCTCGATCCTGGAGAGCCTGGGCGCGTTCAAGCGCGCCGGGGCGGCCGGCGTCATCACCTATTTCGCGCCACGCGCGGCCAGGCTGCTGGGCGCGTGAGCCCCATCGAGGTCGTCACGGCGCTGATCCGCGACGACGAGGGCCGGCTGCTGGTCGTACGTAAACAGGGCACGCAGAGGTTCATGCTGCCGGGCGGCAAGCGCGAAGCTGGCGAACCCGACGAAGCGACCCTTACGCGCGAACTGCGCGAAGAACTGGGCGTGCGGGTGGCTCACGCCGCCCCTTTCGGGCGCTTCGAAGCCCCGGCGGCGAACGAACCGGGCCGCCAGGTCGTCGGCCACGTCCACCTGGCCCGGATCGAGGGCGACCCCAGGCCGGCCGCCGAAATCGCCGAGATGCTGTGGATCGCGCCGGCGCCGCCCTACGCCGTGGCGCTGGCGCCGCTGCTCGAGACCCGGATCCTGCCGGCGCTCCTCGCCGGCGCCTGAGCTCAGTCGAGCATCTTCGACAGGAACACGGCGAACTCGCCCTCGGCCTCGGTGCCGTCGTAGAGCGTGAGGTCCAGGCCGGTGATCTGGAAGCCCATGGCCTTGTAGGCCTCGATCCCCGGCAGGTTGCGGTTGCTGGTCTCCAGCCAGATGTGCAGCGCGCCGAGCTTCTCTGCCTCAGCCTGGACCGTCTCGACGAGCCGCCAGCCCACGCCCTGCCGGCGATAGGACGCGTCCACATAGAGGTGCCAGATCACCATCCGCCGGTTCCAGGGCTGGAAGGCGGTGGCGGCGAAACCGCAGATGTAGTCGTCCTCGATCGCCACCCAGGCCGTGTCCCAGGGATGCCCCTCGGCGAACACCTCCTCGAGCGGGAAGCGCTTCACCGCCCGATCGCCCATGGTGATGAACTCAAAGCCGGTCTCGCCGGGAATGGCGGCGAGGATCGCGTCGGTCTCCACCGAGGCGTCGAGCGCCTCGACCGCGTCGGCGTCCTGCGGCAGGCGGATCTCGCGGATCTCGGTCACGGGCGTTCCAGTCGGGCCACGAGGCTGGAGGTGTCCCAGCGGGCGCCGCCCATGGCCTGCACCTCGGCGTAGAAGCCGTCGACCAGGGCGGTCACGTCCAGGCGCGCGCCGTTGGCCTGGGCCTCGTCGAGCACCAGGCCGAGGTCCTTGCGCATCCAGTCCACGGCGAAGCCGAAGTCGAACTTGCCCTGCGCCATCGTCTTCCAGCGATTGTCCATCTGCCAGGACTGCGCGGCGCCCTTGGAAATGGCCTCATAGACCTCGTCCGGATCGAGGCCGGCGCGCCGGGCGAAGTGCAGGGCTTCGGACAGGCCCTGCACCAGGCCGGCGATGCAGATCTGGTTGACCATCTTGGTCAGCTGGCCCGCGCCGGCCTCGCCCATGCGGCGCACGGCCTTGGCGTAGGCGCCGATCACCGGCGCGGCGCGGTCGTAGGCGGCCTGGTCGCCGCCGCACATGATGGTCAGCTGGCCGTTCTCGGCGCCCGCCTGTCCGCCGGAGACCGGCGCGTCGACGAAGGCCCGGCCCGATTCGGCTGCAAGGGCGGCCATCTCGCGCGCGACCCGGGCCGAGGTGGTCGTGTGGTCGACGATCACCGCGCCCGGCGCCAGCGCCGGCAGCGCCTGGGCCACCACGCCGCGCACGTCGTCGTCGTTTCCGACGCAGAGGATCAGCATCTGGGCCCCCGCCGCGGCCGCCGCGACCGAATCGCCGGCGCGCCCGCCATGCGCCCCGACCCAGCGCTCGGCCTTCTGCGGACTGCGGTTGAACACCGCCATCTCATGCCCGGCCCCGGCCAGATGCCCGGCCATGGGAAAGCCCATCACCCCCAGGCCCGCGAACGCCACCTTCATCCGTCTCTCCAATCCCACGACTGCAACCGCATCTTAACGAGCCGCGCGCACCTTGCGCTCCGAAACACGCTTAACATCGAGTCAAGGCATGGCGCTCAGCAGCGAAGCCCCGATCGTCATCAAGAAGATCAAGAAGGGCGGCGGCCACGGCCACCACGGCGGCGCCTGGAAGGTCGCCTACGCCGACTTCGTGACCGCCATGATGGCCTTCTTCCTGCTGATGTGGCTGATCAACACCACCAGCCCGGAACAGAAGCGCGGCATCGCCGACTATTTCGCGCCGGCCAGCGTGTCGGAAACCACCTCCGGCTCCGGCGGCATCCTGGGCGGCACGGCCCTGGGCAGCGACGGCGCCAAGGCCGCCGGCTCGATGTCGATCATCGAGGAGATGCAGCCCGAGGTCGTCGATCCCAGCGAGGGCAAGACCCAGGACGCCTCGTCCTCCGCGCTCAACGAGTCGGCCACCGACGCCCTGCGCGAAGCGCTGCAGAAGCGCGAGCAGGCCGCGTTCGAATCGGCCGCCCAGTCCCTGCGCCAGGCGCTGCAGGACATGCCGGAGCTGGCGGAGCTGTCGAAGAACATCCTGATCGACCAGACGCCCGAGGGCCTGCGCATCCAGCTCGTCGACCAGGAGGGCCGCTCGATGTTCTCCGAGGGCTCCAGCCAGCCCAACGAGCGCGCGCGCGTCCTGCTGCGCGCCGTGGCCAAGGTGATCAACCAGTTGCCGAACCGGATCACGGTCTCGGGCCACACGAGCACCAGCTCCAACGGCGCGCGGGCGGACGGCGACTGGCCGCTGTCGGCGGGCCGCGCGGACAATGCGCGCAAGGTGCTGCAGGCCGCGGGCGTCGACGCCGACCGCATCTACCAGGTGGCCGGCAAGGCCAATTCGGAGCCGCTCTACGCGGACGACCCGACGCTGCCCGGCAACCGGCGCATCGCCATCGTCCTGCTGCGCGAGGCGCCTGTTCTTCCACCGGATCACGGCCTGTGACGCCTGTGGCGTTACAGCGCTTGCGCAAGCTTCACGCATGACGCCTAATCGGGCCAGGGCGTATTGGTTCGAAGGCGATCGCAGGTCCGTGACGCAACACTTCCCGACGCGACAGCTACGGTTCTTCCTGACCGCGCCCTCGCCGTGTCCGTACTTGCCGGATCGACATGAGCGGAAGGTTTTCGCGCACCTGCCCCTCTCCGACGGCGCCTCGGTGAACGATTCGCTGACCCAGGTCGGCTTCCGGCGCTCCCAGAACATCGCCTACCGGCCCGCCTGCGAGTCCTGCCAGGCCTGCGTCTCGGCGCGGATCCCGGCCAGGGACTACGTCTTTTCCCGCTCGGAGCGGCGCACGCTCGCGCGCAACGACGACATCGAGCGCCACTTGGTCGAGGCCGAGGCGACGATGGAGCAGTTCGACCTGCTGCGCCGCTACCTGCTGACCCGCCACGCCGACGGCGGCATGGCCGAGATGACCTGGCCCGACTATGTGGCGATGGTCGAGGACACCGCCGTCCGCACGCACATCATCGAGTACCGGCAACGCTCGGAGGACGGGGGCCCCGGCGACCTGATCGCCTGCGCCCTGGTCGACCTGATGCACGACGGGCTGTCGCTGGTCTACAGCTTCTACGACCCGACGGCGCCGCGCCGCAGCCTGGGCTCGTTCGTCATCCTGGACCACATCATCCAGGCCTGCCTGACCGCCATGCCCTATGTCTACCTGGGCTATTGGGTCAGGGGCAGCGACAAGATGGACTACAAGATCCGCTTCTCCCCGATCGAGCTCCTGCGGCCGGAAGGCTGGAGCCTCATGTCGGCGCGGGATCGCGGGCCCGGCCGCGTTCCGGAATAGCGCGCTTCTCAACAGGATGTTCCGCACTGGGCCGCGACCGTCCCCAGGCGCATGCGTCCGCCGCGTCGACCGGAGCCGGCGGCGTGCTAGATTGGCCCAGATGGGACTCAGCGGATCAAAGGCATGGCGCGACAGCTTCGACTGACGCTCAGACGCCCGCCCTCGTTCCGGCGCGACGATTTCGTTCAAGGCCCGTCCAACCTCCACGCGCTTGAGCGGCTCGACGCCTGGCCGAACTGGCACCTGGGCTGCCTGGCGCTCTACGGCCCCGAAGGGGTCGGCAAGACCCACCTGGCGCGCGCCTGGGCGGACGCCGCCGGCGCCGTGGTGCTGGACCGCGAGACGCCCGATCTCGCCGCCGCCGCGGGACGGCCGGTGCTGGTCGAGGACGTCGACCGCGGAATCGACGACGAGACCCTGTTCCACCTGATCAACATGGCGGGCCGCGAGGGCGCGGGCCTGCTGCTCACCGCCCGGACGGCGCCGGCCGCCTGGCGCGCGCAGCTGCCCGACCTGCGCTCGCGGCTCAACGCCCTCCCCGCGGTCGAGATCGAGGAGCCCGACGACCAGGTGCTGGAGGGCGTGTTGCGGAAGTTCTTCCGTGAGCGGAGCATTCGCGCGCCCCGCGACGTCTATCCCTACCTGATCCGGCGCATGCAGAGGTCAATCCCTCACGCCCGAGAGATCGTGCGGCGCATCGACGAGGCCGCCG
>Ga0209066_10004383_pt1 | contig 15443 bp, 11 predicted proteins | sample All_14_2_FD_187198 | JGI IMG/M metagenome (GOLD analysis project Ga0209066, IMG submission 187198) | Freshwater microbial communities in response to fracking from Pennsylvania, USA - Allegheny Zone_MetaG_DW_15 (SPAdes) (version 2) ...
CGCCGAGCGAGAGTCCTCGACGCGACCGCCGGTCCGCGCGGCCTGGACGTGGTCTGCCAGGACGTCGGACGCGCGCAGCAGGATCTTGGCGACTTCGTCGGTGAAGACCATGTTGCCGGAGCGCAACTCGTCCATCACCGTCTCGAAGACGTGTGCGAACCTGATCAGGTCTTCCAGACCGAAGGCCCCGGCCCCGCCCTTCACCGAGTGAACGGCGCGGAACACGGCGTTGATGGTCTCGGGATCGTAGTCGCCAGCCTCCATCGCCAGCAGACCCTGCTCGGCGTCGGTCAGGAGTTCGTCGCACTCCTGGAAGAAGGTGGCCTTGATACTCTCGAGCGGATCCACGGCGTGCTCCGGAACTTTCGATCTGATCGGTCTAGGCGGCGACGCGACGCACGGCGTCGATCAGCTTGTCGGGATTGAACGGCTTGACGATCCAGCCCGTCGCGCCGGCCTTGCGGGCGCGGTCCTTCTTGGTCGCATCGCTCTCGGTGGTCAGCACGAGGATCGGCGTCGCCCGGTGGTCCGGGTTGGCGCGGACGCCCTCGATCACGCCGAAGCCGTCGAGGCGCGGCATGTTGATGTCGGTGATCACCACGTCGGCGCCCTCGGCGGCGAGGACTTCCAGGCCCTCGACGCCGTCGACGGCCTGAATGACGCGATAGCCGGCCTGCGCCAGCGCCAGATTCAACATCTCACGCATGGTGCGCGAGTCATCGATGGTCAGTACGGTCTTGGTCACGGATGCCCCCCTTTAGGCCTGGACGTGAACTTCGGGATTTCCGAACGCCGCCATCTGTTCGAGGAAGGCGTCCGAAGGTTGGTCCACGCTCAGGGGAAGGCCGTCGGCCATCCATGTCGCGCGGGCGGAAAGCAGCACTTGCAGACAAAGGCCGCCCATGCGGGCGACCTGAGACGCGTCGATGTCGAGCGGACGGCCGCGCAGCGCCAGGATCTCGGCGCGCAGCGGGTCGGCCGCCTGGAGGTCGAGGACCGCCGGCAGGCTGACGGTCGCGGCGGACAGGCTGTCGTCCGTCATCAGTAGTCCTCCCATTCATCGGATTGGGGACGGCGGGCGGCGGAGACGCCGCGGCCGCCGGAGGTCTTCATCGCTGTGACAGGGGCGTGCGCGCGGGCCGGCCTCCGCATGGGCGCGGCCGCGACCTTCGCAATCCGGAACCGGGCGACGCCCTGCACCAGCATTTCGGCCTCCTGCTCCAGCGCATGGCTGGCGGCGGTCGACTCTTCGACCATGGCCGCATTCTGCTGAGTGACTTGATCCATTTCGTTAATGGCGCGGTTGACCTGAACGAGTCCTTCGGACTGTTCCTGGGAGGAATTGGCGATTTCCGAGACGAGCTGGCTGATTTCGGCGACTTTGCCGACCATCCGCGACAAAGCGTCGCCGGTGCGGCCCACGAGCTGGACGCCCGAGCCGACCTGCTCGCTGGAGGCCGTGATCAGGGCCTTGATCTCCTTGGCGGCTTCGGCCGAGCGCTGGGCGAGCGCCCGCACCTCGGACGCCACGACCGCAAAGCCTCGCCCAGCCTCGCCCGCGCGCGCCGCCTCGACCCCGGCGTTCAGCGCCAAGAGATTGGTTTGGAAAGCGATTTCGTCGATCACGCCGATGATCTGGCTGATCTGGCTGGCCGAGTTCTCGATCTGGCTCATCGCCGAAACGGCGTCGCGCACGATCTCGCCGCTCTCTTCGGCGTCCGCCTTGGCGGCTCGCGCCGCGGCGTCGGCCTGCAGGGCGCCTTCGGTGGCGCGCTTGACCGTCGCGGTGATCTCGTCGAGCGCGGCGGCGGTCTCCTCCAGGCTCGCGGCCTGCTGTTCGGTGCGCCGAGAGAGGTCGTCGGCCGCCTGGCCGATCTCTCCCGCGCCGGCGCGAATGGCGCCGACATTGGCGTTAATTGCAGCGACCGCGTCCTCGAGTTCGGAGATCGCATTGTTGAAGTCGTCGCGAAGCTGAACGTAGGCCGGCGGGAAGGCCCGCTGCACGCGATAGCCCAGGTCGCCGTCGGCCAGCCTGGCAAGGCCTTCCTTCAGGCCATCGACAACGATGGCCTGGTCTTCCTGCAGGCGCTTGCGCTCGACCTCGGCGGCGAGGCGGTCGCGCTCGGAGGCGTCCTGATAGACGGTCAGGACGAGGCTCATGTCGAGGAGCGCGGCCCGGATCAGCGCGCCGACGCCGTCCAGCGCCTTGTCGCGCTCGCGGCCGTTGACGCCCAAGCCCCTGGGCCAGGCCTGTTGCAGGACCGCACGGACGAGCTGATCCAGGATCAGGCCGTAGCCGTTCACGTACCAGGCGGGTTCGAGGCCGATCCGGGCGTGGGCTTCGCCGATCTTGGTCGCTGCGCGAGCGTAGTGCTCGTCGAGGCGGCCGGCGGCGATGGCGCCCCAGTGCTCGATCTGCCGGCGACCGGCCGCTTCCATGTGGCTCTTGTCGGTGAAGAACCGCCGCGTTTCCTCGAACTGCGACAGCTGGTCGTAGAAAGCGGCGATGGCGGTGGGAAGCGCGGCGTCGACTCGAGGCTTGACGTCGGCCAGGCGCGAGCGCGCCGCCGGGTCCAGCCGCAGGAACTCAAGATGACGCTCCAGGGAGAGACCCCCGTCCTGCGCCCTATCCGCACTCATACCCCCGCCCCCTACTCAACAAACGCCGAAACTCGCGAGGCAATTGCCAAGTGATTTGGTTTCAAAATTCTTCCCAACCATCGGCTTGGACTTTCGGCGCCGCTGATCCGGACCTAGACGTGGTGCGCAATTGGGCGACGGCCGGCCGGGGCGCCCCGGAGGGGGCGTTTCGGGGCGCGCGTGCAGCCGGCGGCGCGCCGATCTGGAAGCGGGCGACGGAGCTGCTGAGGCTGTCGGCCTCCGTGTTGAGCCCATGGGCGGCGGCCGTCGATTCCTCGACCATGGCGGCGTTCTGCTGGGTCACCTGGTCCATCTGATTGACCGCGATGTTCACCTGGGCGAGGCCGGAGGCCTGTTCCTGGGCCGATGCGGTGATTTCGGCGACCAGGGTGTCGATCTCGGCGACCTGGGAGACGATGCGTTGCAGGGCCTCGCCGGTCTTGCCGACAAGGTCGACGCCGGCGCCCACCTGTTCGGTCGAGGCCGAGATCAGCGCCTTGATCTCCTTGGCGGCCTCGGCGGAGCGCTGGGCGAGCGCGCGCACCTCGGAGGCGACGACCGCGAAGCCGCGGCCGGCCTCGCCCGCCCGGGCCGCCTCGACCCCGGCGTTCAGCGCCAGAAGGTTGGTCTGGAAGGCGATCTCGTCGATCACCCCGATGATCTGGCTGATCTGGCGAGAGGACTCCTCGATCTCGCTCATCGCCGCCACCGCGCTGGCGACGACCTCGCCGGAGGCGTGAGCGTCGCCGCGGGTGCTGACCACCACGCTGGACGCCTGCTTGGCGCCCTCGGCGGTCTTGCGCACGGTCACGGTGATCTCGTCCAGGGCCGCGGCGGTCTCCTCCAGGCTTGCGGCCTGCTGCTCGGTGCGCCGGGCGAGGTTGTCGGAGGCCATGGTGATCTCGCTGATGCCCGAGCGGATGCCCGCCACGTTGCTGACCACCACCGTCATCGCGTCCTGGAGCTGGGCCATGGCCGCGTTGAAGTCCGTCTGGAGCTTCAGATAGTCCTCGGGGAAGGCGTCGCTCAGGCGGACGGTCAGGTCGCCCTGGCTCAGGCGCTCCAGGCCCTTGGCCAGCGCATCGACCACCTTGGCCTGAGCCTCGGCGGCGGCGGCCTTGGCGGCTTCGTTGCGCGCCCGTTCGGCTTCGGCCGCGCGGCGCTGTTCCACGGTCTGGCCTTCGAGCCGGAGCTTGGCGATGGCGGCGTCCTTGAACACTGTCACGGCTGTCGCCATCTCACCGACCTCGTCCCGGCGACCGGCGGCCGGCACCTCGACGTCATGGTCGCCGTCGGCCAGGCGGCGCATGGCGCGCGTCATCACGGACACCGGCGCGGCGATGGCGCGGGTCAGGGCCCAGCCCAGGAAGATGGCGATCAGCAGCACGACCGCGATGCCCGAGAGCATGACCGTGTAGGCCGTGCGCGTCGTAGCCAGCTGCTGGGTGTTGATCGTCTCCATCTTCTTGGCTTCGATCTCGGCGATGGCGTCCATCGCGTCCTCGGCGGGTGCGATCAGTTCGTCGGCGACGCCGTCGGGACCGACAAGGTCGATCGCCTGCTGGTGGGTGGCGGGATCGGCCGCCAGGCGGGCGCCGTCCTCCACGATGCGGGCGAACCACTTGTCCGCGGCGGCTTCGGCCGCGACGGCCTTGGTCTCGACCACGGAGCCGTCGGGCGCGATGTCGCGGAGAGCCTTCATCCGCGCCTTGAAGTTCGCGCGGTGCTTGTTGGCGCGCTCTATGTAGTAGGGGTCGATGCTCAGGAGATAGCCGCGGAAGCTGTTTTCCTGGCGGGCGAGAAAGAACTTGGCGTCGGAGAGGGCCAGCATGGTGTCGCGGCTTTGGGCCGTGGCCAGACGCGCTCTATCCAGGGCGTGGAGGTTGAGCAGGGTCACCCCGCCCATCGCCCCGATGGTCACCGCCATGGTCGCGAAGCTGATCGCAAGCTTGCGTGAGATCTTCAGGTTGTCGAACACCATGGGTTCCGCTCCGTCGCGGCGCAGTTACGCGCGCCATCACAAGGCAAGGCACTACGGTCCGACTCGCGTCGCCGAACGCCCCCACGGCCGGCCGCAACCCTCCGTCCACGGAGGGGGGTCGATGGATTCCGTCATCGTCGACCGGCTTCAGACCTAGGCCTTGCAGCTTGAAGAAATGGTTACCCAAACCGATACGATTGGCTGTCGGCGCAATTTTCCGTGTTTTTCTTCAAGGTGTTACGCGGGGCCTGCGTCGATCTAGCGCAGTTCGCAGCCCGCCAGGCGCGAGTGATCGCCGATCACTCGATCAGCGGTCGAACTTGGTCGAAAGCACGATCGACGAGTTGGTTCGCTCGACACCCCCGATGGCGCCGATCTCGTCGATCAGCGCGTCCATCCGCTCGACGGACGGAGCCTCCACGGCGGCGATCATGTCGAAGGGGCCGCTCACCGACTGGAGCCGCCGGACCCCCGCGAGCCGGCGCAGGGCGGCGGTGACGGCCGACGCCTGCTTGGGCTCCACGGTCAACATCACGAACGCGTGGATCAGGCCCCGTTCGGCGGCCTCGGAAAGGCGAACGGAGTAGCCCGACACGACCCCCGTGCGCTCCAGGCGCGCCAGGCGGCTTTGCACGGTGGTGCGCGACAGGCCCAGCGAGCGGGCGAGCTCAGCGACGGGCGCCCGCGCATTTTCCCGCAGCCGGGCGAGGAGGTGCTGGTCGACGTCGTCCAACTGACGATATGCCTGCCTTACCATTCAGAACGCCGAAACTATGACGTCATATCGACGAAATGACAATTGAATCCGACATGGTCCAGCGAGACCCTTCCAGCAAGCCAATGGCTGGAGGAGACGTGGGAATGCGCAAGGTCGCCGTGGTCGGCGCCGGAAAGATCGGATCGACGATCGTCGACCTGCTGGTCGGCTCCGGCGCCTATGAAGTCACTGTCCTGGACCAGTCTGCGGCCCAGCTCGTCGGGCTCAACCCGCGCACGCCGGTCCGCAAGGTCGCTTTGGAGATCGACGACGCGGACGACCTGGCGAAAGCGCTCGCCGGCCAGTTCGCGGTCGTCAACGCCGCGCCCTTCCATCTGACCACCCGCGTCGCCGCTGCAGCCAAGGCGGCCGGCGCTCACTATCTGGACCTCACCGAGGACGTGGCTTCCAGCCGCATCGTCCACGAGCTGGCCAGCGGCGCGAAGACGGCCTTCATTCCGCAGTGCGGGCTGGCGCCGGGCTTCATCACCATTGTCGCCGCCGATCTCGCGCGGCGGTTCGACGAACTGCACGACGTGCGGCTGCGGGTGGGCGCGCTGCCCCGCTATCCGTCCAACGCCTTGAACTACAACCTCACCTGGAGCACCGACGGGGTCATCAACGAGTACTGCGAGCCGTGCGAGGCCATCGTCAACGGCCGCCTTCGCGAAGTTCCCGCGCTGGAGGAGTGCGAGGAGTTCGCCCTCGACGGCGTGACCTACGAAGCCTTCAACACCTCCGGCGGCCTGGGCACGCTTTGCCAGACGCTCGAGGGCAAGGTCCGCAACCTCAACTACCGCACGATCCGCTATCCCGGCCATGCGGCGATCATGAAGGCGCTGCTCAACGACCTGAACCTGCGCAACCGCCGGGCGCTCCTGAAGGACATCCTGGAGAACGCCGTGCCGGCGACCATGCAGGACGTGGTCATCGTCTTCGTCACCGTCAGCGGCCTGCGCGAAGGCCGCCTGATGCAGGAGACCTACGTCAACCGCATCTACGGCCAGGTGATCGGCGGCGTGCTGCGCTGCGCGATCCAGGTGACCACCGCCGGCGCGATCTGCGCGGTGCTCGACATGCTGGCCGAGGGCGAGCTGCCGCAGAGCGGCTTCGTGCGCCAGGAAGAGATTGCGCTCGAGAACGTCCTGAACAACCGCTTCGGCCGGTGCTATGCGCCGGAAGACGCCGCTTTGCGCTCCGCCTGACCTCAGTTCCGGGACCCGTCATGACGATTCAGACTCCGATCGCTTCCGCCGCCGCGGAGGCCGCCGCCGTTCTCGACCGCCTGGGCGTCGCACCCGCATTGCGCGCCGGGGGCGCCAGGCCCGTCCGCTCTCCGATCACCGGCGAGACCATGGCGGCGGTCCAGGACGCCACGCCGGAAGCGGCGCGCGCGGCGATCGACGCGGCCCACCAGGCGTTTCTGGCCTGGCGCAAGGTTCCCGCGCCCCGCCGCGGCGAGCTGGTGCGCCTCCTGGGCGAGGAGCTTCGCGCCGCGAAGGACGACCTGGCCCGCCTGGTCACGCTGGAGGCCGGCAAGGTGACGTCCGAGGGCCTCGGCGAGGTCCAGGAGATGATCGACATCTGCGACTACGCCGTCGGCCTGTCGCGCCAGCTCTTCGGCCTGACCATCGCCACCGAGCGGCCGGAGCACCGGATGATGGAGACCTGGCATCCGCTGGGCGTGGTAGGGGTGATCTCGGCGTTCAACTTCCCCGTCGCGGTCTGGTCCTGGAACGCGGCGCTCGCGCTGGTCTGCGGCGACGCCGTGGTCTGGAAGCCGTCGGAGAAGACCCCGCTCACGGCGCTCGCCGTGCAGTCCGCCTTCGAGCGCGCCGCCGCCCGCTTCGGCCCGGATGCGCCTGCCGGACTGTCGTGCGTGATCCTGGGCGGCCGCGAGATCGGCGAGGCGCTCGTGGACCATCCCAGGATCCCGCTCGTCTCGGCGACGGGCTCGACGGCCATGGGCCGGGCGGTGGCGCCCCGCCTCGCGGCCCGCTTCGCCCGAGCGCTCCTGGAGCTCGGCGGCAACAACGCAGCCATCGTCGCGCCCTCGGCCGACCTCGACCTGACTCTTCGGGCCGTGGCGTTCGCCGCCATGGGCACGGCAGGGCAACGCTGCACGACCCTTCGCCGGCTGTTCGTGCACGAGGACGTCTACGACGCCTTCCTGCCGAGGCTGAAGGCCGCCTACGCCTCGGTCCGTGTCGGCGACCCGCGCGCGGCGGGCGTCCTGGTCGGGCCCCTGATCGACCCGTCCGCTCTCGAGGCCATGATGCAGGCGCTGGACGAGGCGCGCGGGGCCGGGGGCGAAGTCACGGGCGGCGCGCCTATCGCCGACGGCGGCGGCGCCTACGCCCGTCCGGCCCTGGTGGAGATGCCCAGCCAGGCCGCGGTGGTTCTGCGCGAGACCTTCGCGCCGATCCTCTACGTCATGAAGTACCGCGATCTCGCGCAGGCCATAGACCTGCAGAACGCGGCCCCGCAGGGGCTGTCCTCGGCGATCTTCACCCTCGACATGCGCGAGGCCGAGCGCTTCGTCTCGGCCGAAGGCTCCGACTGCGGCATCGCCAACGTCAACCTGGGCCCGTCAGGCGCCGAGATCGGCGGGGCCTTCGGCGGCGAGAAGGAGACCGGCGGCGGACGCGAGGCGGGGTCCGACAGCTGGAAAACCTACATGCGCAGGGCGACCAACACGGTGAACTACGGCGCCAGCCTGCCGCTGGCGCAGGGCGTCGTCTTCGACATCTGAGCGGGGCCTGCTCAGAACCGGAAGTGCGCAGCCAGGCGCAGGTCGTAGACGGCCAGGTCGTCGCGCATCTCCGCCCCGCCCTCCACGGCGAAGGCCGCGCCGACATCCTCGCCCTTGACCGCGCCGCGGATCACCGCGCCCGAGCCCGTGACTTCGTCGGCGAGCAGGGTGAAATCGTCCGTGCCCGAGACGAAGCGGCCGATGGTCTTGCCGTTCTCGCCGCTGAGCGTGCGCCAGCCGACCTGCATCTCCGGGCCCCACCAGCCTTCGTCGCCGTAGCGGGCGCCGCCGGCCAGGCCGACGAAGCCGTCGAGCCGGTGCGAGGTGCGGTCCTCGACGCTCAGATCGACCGCCTCGCCCCCGCCGCTCTCGGTGTAGCCGCCCTCGCGCAGCCAGAAATAGTCCAGGCTGGCGACCGGGCGCAGGTAGTAGCGGCCGAAGCGGGCTTCGTAGCTCGCCGAGAACCGGCCGGTCAGCGCCGCGCCGGACCACTTGCCCTTGGCGTTGCGGAAGAGGATCCGCACGTCGTCCTCGTCATAGACCGCGATCGCGCGCTGATTGGTGACTCCCACCCAGGAGCCGGCGCCCCGCGCGTTGAGCGCGAGTCCGCCTTGCACCAGCCGCCAGTAGCCGCCAGCCTCGACCGTGTTGACGACCATCGAGTCTCCGGAAACGTGGTCGCCGTTCTCCACCTTGCCGGACGTGCCCGCCAGCGTCGCGCCGACGACGCCAAGCGGGAATCGGCCCGTCTCGGCGCCGGCCACGAGGCCGAGGGTCCAGGCGTTGTAGCCGGGGTCGTCCGTCGCATCGTCGCGCACGACGGCCACCGCGGTCTCCTGCACCCAGAATCCACCGGCGTCCGGGCCCTGCCGATCCTCGACGGCGCGGCTGACGGCCTTGCCGCCCGAGGCGACCAGCTCGGCGACCGCGCCCTGGTGGTCCGGCAGCATCTGGCTGTAGACGCCCATGAATCCCGAACGCGTGGTCTGGGCCAGGAAGGCGTCGCGAACCTCGGTGTCCAGGTCCAGCGCCGAGATGATCGGCTCGTAGGCCGAGGTGACGGCGGAAGGCAGAGCCAGGTCTGTCGCGCTCTTGCGGTCGAGCGTCAGGTTCACCTCGCCCGCGGCCGTGTCGGTCACCAGCGAGGCGTTGTAGAGGTAGGGGATCTCGCCCAGCAGGCTGGAGTCCAACGCCCCCGAGGTCAGTGATCCGGCCTGGATCAGGGTGTAGGTCGCCTCATCCTCCAGGAACGAGGTCAGCTGCACGCCCAGCTTCGCCCCGTCGGCGATCGTCGCAGCGCCCGCGACGTCGAGCTGGGTGTAGGCGCCGGCGTCGGGGTCCACGGTCAGGACGAGCGTCGCGCTGGACCCCAGGTTCAGCGTCTCCAGGTCGATCGCGTCGGTGTTGGAGATTCGCAGGTCGCCCGTTCCGATCGTCAGGGCCAATGTTCCGGCGTTGGCGGTGATGGCCCCTTCAACGCTCGCGCCGCCGTCGATGAAGAGGCTGTTGTCGCCCGCGCCGAAGGCGATGTCGCCCGCCACGGTCCCGTTGAGGATCTGAACGTCGTCGTCGCCCGATCCGAAGTAGATCGCGCCGACGATCGAGGGCTCGTCCGTGTCGTCGACGCCGTCCTCGTCCTCATCGTCGTCGGCTACGTCGTCGTCGCCGTCGTCGCCGTCGTCGACGCCGGTCTGGACGAGTTTCACCCCGGTGGTGTTGGCCGACAGGTCCAGGGCGATGGCGCGGCCGGTGACGGTCTCGTTCGTGGTGTCCGTATCGTCGTCGTCGGTGTCGTCGTCATCGTCGGTGGCCGTCACGGCCGCGCCGATCGCGCCGGTGTTGCTGATGTTCGTGAGGGTCCCCGAACGGTCGATGATCGCGATCGCGTCCCCCGTCTCGCCGGAAACGGTGGCGGTGATGGCGCCGGAGTTCGTCAGGGACGATGCGGTGGCGCCTTCCTCGATGACGATCGCCGCGGCGGTGTAGTGATCTTCCGAGATGATCGACGAAGCCACCGCGCCGTCGATGACGATCTGGGGGACGATCGCGCCGGCGTTGAGGTGAAGGCTGATCGCGTCGGCGTCGTAGGCCGAGGCGCTCGCGCTGCCGGAGATCGACAGTCCGCCGCTGAGGTCCACCGTCCCGCCGCCGTCGACGCCGATGCGCAGCGCCTCGGCCGGCACGCCGTCATAGACGCCGTAGGCGCCGACGACGCCCTTGATCACCAGGCCGTAGGCCTCGTCGCCGTCGCCCACGTTTCCGATCGTGATGTCCTTGCCGACCGCGCCGATCACGATCGCGGGCGCCGCGCCATAGGAGGTGACGTAGGCCGTGCCCTCCTCGTCGTCGTCGGTTCCGTCGCCGTCCTCGTCGTCGACGTCGTCGTCCTCGTCGCTCGGCGGCGTGTCGAGCAGGACGCCGCCCTGCACGTCGCCCGAGATGGAGAGCGCGGCCCCGCCTTGCAGGAGGTCGTCGCTGTCGAGCGCGTTCAGCGTGTCTTCGTCGCTCGGCCGGGTGGTGTAGCGGTAGCCCGTCGAGGTGATGCTGCCCTGGATGGCCACGGTCCCGCCGACGAGCCCCTGCAGGTCCACGCCCTGGGCGTCCTCGCCGATCGCGCTGACCGTGCCGGTGATGCTGACGCCGCCGGTGACGGTCCCGGTCGTGCGCAGGCCGACCGAGCGATCGCCGGTCACGCTGATCGTGCCGGAGTTGTCGATGGCGCCGGAGAGGTCGGTCTCCACCGATACGCCGGCCGAATCCTCGCCTTCGACGGTGATCACTCCGGAATTGGTGATGGACCCGCTGAACGCCGAATCCCCCGTCACGCGCACGCCGTACCGGCCGGAGCCCGTGGCGAACGGCCCGTCATAGTCGCCGTCGTCGTCGTCGTCCTCGATGTCCGTCGTCTCGTCGATCGTGATCGAGCCGGAGATGTTGACCACGCCCGTCGTCCCGCCCTGCACCGCCACGCCGACCGCGCCGTCCGCGTCCTCGATGGTGATGGCGCCGGCGTTTGCGACGGTGTTCGAGCTGTCGAGGGTCACGGCGGTCCCGCTGTCGAGCGTGATCGAGCCCGCGGAGGTGATCGTGACGTCGTCGGCCGCGCCGTCATTCGCCGTGGAGGTCGCCACGGGCGTCGTCCGCGCGCTCGCGATCTCGGTCTCGGCGTGCGCCTCGGCCGCGAGCAGCAGCGACGACAGGCCGAGCAGGGCCGGCTTCAGAGGGGGGCGCCGCATTCAAGGACCTCATGTGCGTGAGGCTCCTTGGTCGAGGCGGCGTGTTGCGCGTGTTTTGCCGCGGCGTGCGGGTTGTCTGCGGCAGCGCTTGAGGTGTGTTACAAATGCGCGCGTTGCGGCGCTGAAATGTAACAAAGACTTGCGTCGAGCCTACGATCGGGAAACGCGGGGGCCAATCCAGACTGAGATGGAGGCGTCCATGGACACACAAAGGCAAACCGCCGGCGCCGGCTCGGTCCTCGTCGTCGACGACGATCCCCGCATCCGCGACCTGCTCACCGAATTTCTGAAGACGCATGGCTTCCACGTACGCACCGCCGTGGGCGCGACGGCGATGGATCGCGTGCTCGCCGAGGAGCCGGGCATCGAGGTCGTGATCCTCGACGTCATGATGCCCGGCGAGGACGGGCTCAGCGTCTGCCGGCGCCTCGCGGACCGCAACGGTCCGGCGATCATCATGCACAGCGCCATGGGCGAGGAGACGGACCGCGTGGTGGGGCTGGAGCTCGGCGCCGACGCCTATCTGGCCAAGCCCTGCAGCCCGCGCGAACTGCTGGCCCAGGTGCGCGCCGTACTGCGCCGCCAGCGCGAGCCCGCGCTTTCGCGCTCGCCCTCGCATTCGCCCTACAGCTTCGAGGGCTGGCGGCTCGACCCGATCAGCCGCAGCCTGACCGCGCCGGACCAGGTGGTGATCCCCCTGGCCAATCGTGAGTTCATGCTGCTCAAGACCTTCCTGGACCAGCCGCAGGTCGTGCTGTCCCGCGAGCAGCTGGCCGAGGCTATGCAGGGCACCGGCGAAGCCGACGGCCGCTCCATCGACGTGCAGATCAGCCGCGTGCGACGCAAGCTGGGCGATGGCTCGGAAAGCCTGATCCGCACCTTCCGCAAGGCCGGCTACATGTTCATGCCGAAGGTCGTGCGGGGGTGAAGTTCGGCAACCCCTTGCGGCGGGGAGGCGCGGTAAGCCTTTTCGCCCAGGTGCTGGCGATGCTCCTCGGCCTCGTCGTGGTGGTCCAGGTCGCGAATGCGGCGATGGTGCTGATGGTGCCGCCGCCCCGCCCCGACATCTATCGCCTGGAAGACGTCGTCCAGGTGCTCAAGGGCGACAGATCGGCCAAGGCCCTCGAGGGCCTGAAGGTCGAAGTGCGAACCCGCCCTCCGCGCGCCACGCCGGCGGGCGAGGAGCCTTCCGGATTCGGTCCCGGCCTCGACCGCATGATCGTGGACTCGCTCGCCCAGCAGCTCGGTGTCCCCAAGACCCATGTCCAGCTTGAATCTACGCGTTCGCTGCCCCTGATCTGGCGTCTGCGCCAGGCCGTGCGGCGCCCGCCGCCGGGGTCGGACGGCGCGGCGGGGCGCGACGTGCGGTTTCGGGGCCAGCAGCCCGAGCGGTTCTTCGTGGTGGGCGGGCAGGCGGCGCCGGCGCCGGGTGGCCCGCCCCCGGTCGCCGTCTTCGGCCCGGGCCCGGGCCAGGGCCCTCGCTTCGCCGTCTCCGGCGGCGCGCCCCCGGTGATCGCGCCGTTCAAGATCGGCCTCATGCAGACGGACGGGAGCTGGCTCGTGGTCGAGAGTCGGCAGAGTTTCCCGACGCCGTGGCAGCAGCGGGTCCTCCTGTGGCTGGCGATCACCGCCTCGCTCTGCGTGCCGCTGGCCTGGGCCTACGCCCGCTGGCTGGCCGCCCCCATTCGCCGCTTCGCCGAGGCGGCCGACCGGCTGGGAGGCGATCCGGGCGCCTCGGAGCTCGAGGTGTCGGGTCCGGCCGAGGTGCGGGTCGCGGGCGAGGCCTTCAACCGGATGCAGGAGCGGCTGCAGCGCTACATCGAGAACCGCACGACGATTGTCGGCGCGGTGGCCCACGACCTGCGCACGCCGCTGGCGCGGATGCGCTTCCTGCTGGAGACGCCCACCGAGGACCTGCGCGCGCGCCTGGCGCGGGAGATCGACGAGATGGACGCCATGGTCGGCGCCACCATGGCCTTCGTGCGCGACTCCACGGCCAAGGCGGCGCGCTCCGACATGGACCTGCCCTCGCTTCTGGAAAGCCTCGCCGACGACGCCACCGAGGAAGGTCACAGCGTCCGGACGGGGGAACTGGCGTCGGCCGTCGTGCACGGCGACCCGGTGGGCCTGCGCCGGCTGTTCGACAATCTCATTCGCAACGGCGTGAAGTTCGCCGACGAAGTCACGCTGGAGCTGCGGATCGAGGAGAGCGACGCCATCGTCGAGGTGATCGACAACGGCCCTGGTCTGCCCCCCTACGACCTGGAGCGCGTGTTCGAACCCTTCTATCGCGGCGAAGCTTCGCGCAATCGCGAGACGGGCGGAATCGGGCTCGGCCTGGCGGTGGTCCGCTCGATCGCCCGCGCCCACGGGGGCGACGCGGTGCTCGTCAACCGCTCCAGCGGCGGACTGATCTGCCGCGTGCGGCTGCCGCTCAGACCCTAGCGCGCTCTGCGGCCGAGGGCGGTCAGGCCGATATGCGGAACAGGACGCGCATCTGCCGGCGGCCGATCTCGGCCAGCGCGGCGTTGCGGGCGGCCGGCGGCAGCATTCGAACGCGCCGCACGACCGCCGACATGCTGAGCGACCAGATGAAGGCGTCCAAGGGGTCGGCGTCTGCGGCGCCCGACCCGCGCAGGACGGACAGCGAGGTCGCGCCCCGCGTCGAGAGGATGTCCCGGGCCAGTGGGCGAAGGGCCTGATCGCGAACGGCGGCGCGGTGCAACGCTTCCATGGCGCGAACCCGCCAGCCGAGCGTGCTCTCGGCGTCGAGGAGGCCGCGCGGGCTGAACACGTCGTCGCCACGAGCGAACTCCTCCAGCACGTCGCTTCTCACCTGGCGGTGCAGTTCGTTGAAGGCGGCGTGCAGCAGGTCGTTCTTGGTGCGGAAGAAATAGGTCGTCGCGGCCAGCGACACGCCGGCGGCGGCGGCCACGTCGCGCTGGGTGAGGCGGTCGACGCCCCGTTCGGCGACGACGCGCAGGGCGGCGTCCAGGATCTTGCGAGCGCCTTCCGAGCCCGGAGGGGCGGCCAGCTGCTCGCTCGCCGCCAGAGGCGTGTCGGGGACGGCCGCGGTCGCCGCGCCCCGCAGGCGCGAGTCGACCCGCGCGACGGCGTCGAAGGTCCAGGCCGCCCGGCGTGCCGGGTCCGCCTCGGCGACGAGGCCGGCGGCGAGGCCTTCGGCCAGGTTGGCCCAGGTCTCGGCGGCCTCCGGCTCGGCGCCCGCGCGCCGCGCGCCTTCCAGCCAGAATCGATGCATCGCGGCCACTTCGCGCTCGACGTCCTCATGCAGGCCGCCAGCGTCCAGTTCGCCTTCGGCCTCGAGCTCCCAAAGCAGCGCCAGATGGAGCCGCCGACGCTCAAGCAGGTCGGCGAGCGCCGCGGTGACCCAGGCCGGCGGGCTCAGCCAGACGGGTCGGCGCTGGTCGAGCAGGTCGCCGATCTCCGTTCGCCATGCGGCGAGTTCGGTGTGAGCCCGCAGCTGGAGCTCCCGGACCAGGGCGGCCCGTCCGCCGAAGTGGTAGGTCATGGCCGAGGCGCTGAAGCCGGAACGTGCGCCCAGCGCGCGCGCAGACAGCGCCCCCAGCCCCGCCTCGAGGCAGAGCTCCATCGCCGCATCGGCGAGGCGTTGGGCCGGCAGTCGCCGGGAATCGTCCGGAAGTTCGACCATGCGGCCTTTTCGCCCCGGAGCGCGAGCGTCGCAAGATGTACATGTGTGCGAAAATTGCCATCTCTGAATGGGCGCGCTTCTCTAGTCGTCTGAGATTATCAATATAATCAGCTGAATAACGAAAACGTCGTTGAAATTTCTAACAAGCTTCACGCTGTACAATTGTACCAGGTGATACCGACGCGCCGCATTTCGACGAGGGGGTTGAACGGTGCGTAAGCTCATTCCGGCGGCCAAGGCCGTCCTGCTGGCCACAGTCGCCAGCCTGCCGCTGGCGGCGCCCGCCGCGGCGCAGACCATCCAGACGGCGGCGACCGCGACGGTGCGTGGCCGGGTGGTCGACGGCGCCGGCGCCTACCTGGCCGCGGCGCGCGTGCGGGTCCCGGCGATCGGCGCGGCGACCAGCG
>Ga0209066_10004384_pt1 | contig 15440 bp, 14 predicted proteins | sample All_14_2_FD_187198 | JGI IMG/M metagenome (GOLD analysis project Ga0209066, IMG submission 187198) | Freshwater microbial communities in response to fracking from Pennsylvania, USA - Allegheny Zone_MetaG_DW_15 (SPAdes) (version 2) ...
TTCATGGGCCATCCGGACAACTATATCGAAGCCAACCCGCTTTCGACCCCCGCCCATATCGTGCCGGAATGGTATTTCCTGCCCTTCTACGCGATCCTGCGCGCCTTCACCGATGATTGGTGGGTGATGAAGCTGTTCCTGGGCTGGTTCATGGAAGCCAAGCTGGCCGGTGTGCTGGCCATGTTCGGCTCGCTGATCCTGCTGGCGCTGCTGCCCTGGCTGGACACCTCCAAGGTACGGTCCTGCAAGTATCGCCCGATCTACAAATGGTTCACGGTGATCTTCGTGCTGAACTTCCTGGTGCTGGGCTATGTGGGCCAGATGCCGGCGGAAGAGCCCTATGTGACCATCTCGCAGATGGCGACGCTGTACTATTTCATCCACCTTCTGGTGATCACGCCTCTGGTTGGTTGGTTTGAAACGCCAAAGCAGATGCCTGCCTCGATCCACGCCGCGACCCTGAAGGGCTCCGCCCCGGTGGCCGCCGGCGCCGCCGCGAAGATGGAGAAGCCGTGATGCGCAAGCTGATCAAAACCGTAGTCGCCGCGGGCCTGTTCCTGGGGCTCGGGGTAAGCAGCGCCTCGGCCGCCGAAGGTATTGCGGTGCCGAAGCAGAGCTGGTCCTTCGATGGTGTGTTCGGCAGTTTCGACCGCGCCTCGCTGCAGCGTGGCCTGCAAGTCTATAAGGAGGTTTGCGCCTCCTGCCATGGCGCCAAGCTGCTCTACTATCGCAACATCGAGGACATGGGCTACACCCCGGAACAGGCGCGCGCCTTTGCCGCCAATTACGAGGTGACGGGCGGTCCGAATGACCAGGGCGAAATGTTCCAGCGGGCGGCCCTGCCGTCCGACCATTTCGTCTCGCCCTTCCCGAACGAGCAGGCGGCGCGTGCGGCCAATGGCGGCGCCTATCCGCCGGACCTGTCGCTGATGGCCAAGGCCCGCCCGAACGGTCCGGACTATATCTATGCCTTGATGACGGGCTATGGCGAACCGTCCGCCCACTTCAAGGAAGAGTATGAAAAGCTGCACAACGCCCCCTTCGAACTGGCGGACGGGCAGCATTTCAACGCCTATTTCGCCGGCAACAAGATCGGCATGCCGCAGCCCCTCTATGAGGATGGCGTGACTTTTGCCGACGGGACCAAGGCTACGATTGCCCAGCAGGCGCATGACGTGGCCACCTTCCTGATGTGGGCAGCGGAACCGAAGCTGGAAAACCGCAAGTCGACCGGTATTGGCGTGATCCTGTTCCTGGTGGTGTTCACCGGTCTGGCCCTGGCGCTGAAGCGTCGGACCTGGGCCGCGATCCACTGACCCCGCCTACAAGGTTCGAGCTGACGTGATGCAAACGCCCGCCGGTTTCCGGCGGGCGTTCTGCTTTTGGGGCGACAGCGCAGGGTTGTGCAGCATGCGCCATCTAGGTAGAATTTTTCTTGTTCAAATCGCGCCATGGAGCGACGACCTCGAATGCAGGGATAGACGTCTAGAGAAAGAGCCTGACTTATGCTTACCATCCGGCTGCCGGAGGACATTGAGAAGCGTCTGGATGCCCTGGCCAAGGCCACGGGTCGCACCAAGACCTTCTATGCGCGCCAAGCCATTCTGGAGCATCTGGACGATCTGGAAGACTTGCATCTTGCCGAACAGCGCCTGATTGATATCCGATCAGGCAAGCGCGGCACACAGGACATGGAATCCATGCTGCGTGAAGCTGGTTTGGAAGACTGAATGCGAATTCCTATCCTTGTCCTGATCGCGTTGCTTATGGCCGCCCCTGCCCCCGCCCATGCCCTGGACGGTGCGACGGTCCAGCGCCTGATGGCGGCTGGGCAGGCAGCCGAAGCCCGTAGTCTGGCCGTGGAAGCGGCGGCGCAAGGAGATTGGCGCGCGGCTCATTTCGCGTCCTGGGCCTTGCTTGGCGGCGTTGGCGGGCCGGTTGATCGCGACCAGGGGCTGGCCTTGGCGGAACAGGCCGCGGCAAGCGGCGACTGGATCGCACGCTACGATCAGGCCAAGGCCCTGTCGGACGATGTGGTGACGATGCCCCAGGCGCGGGCCCTGTTCACGGCGCTGGCGGGGGAGGGCTATTCCCCCGCCATGCTGCGTCTGGCGGATGATCCGGCCCTGCCGGAGCTTGATCGGGCAGGCTGGATCGAACGGGCCGCCGCGCTGGGCCACCCGACCGCGTTTGCGATGATGGCCGCACGGCAGGATGATACGGTGGCGGCTGGTCGGCTGCTGCGGCAGGCTGCCCTGTCGGGTCACCTGGCTTCGGCCCTGACCCTGGCGGAGCAGCAGCGTCAGGACAAGGCGGAAGCGGTGTCCTGGCTGATGCTGGCTTCGGCCAGGCTGATGGGCGGCGATTATTATTGCGGCGAACGGGTCGATCCGGACCGGCTGGCCGAGATGGTGCGCGGCGTCCTGCCCCTGCCGGAACCGGCGGTGCTGCAACCGCGCATCGACGCGCTATTGGCCGCCTATGCCCGGGCACCCTGGCCCTGCAATCTGGAATGCGAGCCCTGGCGCCCGGAACTCTGGTGAGTTACTGCGCGGCGGCGAGCGCCGGAGAGGCTTCTGCCGCCGCCTCGGCCATATATTCCGCCGCGGCATCCAGCGCGCCCTTGCCATGGGGAATGCCCAGATGCGACAGCGCCATCTGCACCCCAGCCAGGGCACCCAGGATCATGGGCGCATTCATATCGCCCAGATGGCCGATGCGGAAGGCGGAATGGCGGATATCGCCCAACCCACCGGCGACGGAGGTGCGGAACATCCGCCTTGCCGTCGAACGGATCAGATCGGGATCAATCCCGGCGGCGACCCGGATGGCGGTCACGCCGACCGCGCGTTCGGCCGGGTTCAGCGCATTGATTTCCAGCTGCCCCGCCTTGCCCCAGGTCTCCACCGCCACATGCACGGCGCGCGAAATCGCATGATGCCGGGCGAAGATCGCGGGCAGGGTTTCTTCCGCGATCAGGTTCAGCGCCTCGTCCAGGGCGAAGATGTGATGTTCCGGCACGGTGCCGCAGAAGCTGCGATAGCCTGGGCCTTCGCCGCGCAGGGTCCAGTCCCAATACAGCCGGTCGCGCTTGGTTTGCCGATGCACCTCCAGCGCCTTGTCATTGGCAGCAACCACGGCCATGCCGGGCGGACCCATCAACCCCTTCTGCGAGGCGGATAGGCAGACATCGATATTCCAGCCCTTCATGTCCACCTTGGTGGTGCCCAGCGTCGCCACCGCATCCAGCATCAACAGGGCCGGATGGTTGCAGGCATCCAGCGCCGCGCGAGCGGCGACCGGGTCATGCGTCACCCCGGTGGAGGTATCGGTATGCACCAGCATTACCGCCTTCACCTTGTGCTGCTTGTCGGCGGCAAGGCGGGCGGCCAGCTTGTCCATCGGGAAGCTGGTGCGGATGTCATGCGGCAGGATTTCGCAGACCACGCCATTGGCTTCGGCGGTTTCCACCCAGCCGGCGGAAAACTGCCCGGTCTGCGGCACCAGCACCAGATCGCCGGGGGCGAGCACATTGGCGATGGCTGCCTCCCAGGCGCCATGGCCATTGGCGGAATACAGATAGACCGCCCCACCTTCCAGGCCCAGGATCGGGCGCAGGCCCGCGAAGCAGCGACGCACGGCGTCCTCCAACTCCTCATCCACCAGATCGATGGCCTGGCGGCTCATGGCGCGGATCACGCGCTCAGGAATGTTGGTCGGGCCTGGTGCATTCAGGAATCCGCGTCCGGGGCGGTACATGATGATTGTCCTTAGACGTCTGATAGAATAGGTCAGCGATTGATACCCAACCCTGGCTGGCAAGGCAATGCTGGGGAAGCAAGCGGGGTTGATCCGGCGTGCGTCTTGCTCTAGACCCGCGCGACGCTTTCGTCCAACCGAGACAGAGGAACGGGTCACGCCATGCGCGCGGAAATCCAGACCGCAGTCGAAGACCTCAAGCAGTCGCTGGAACTGCTGAGGAGGTCTCTTTGACTGGGATACATCCACAAAACGTCTGGCCGAGCTGAACGACCGGGTCGAAGACCCCTCGCTCTGGAATGATGCCGAAGCCGCGCAGAAGATCATGCGCGAGCGCGCCACGCTGGAAGCCAATCTTGGCGGCTTCAAGGCCCTGGAGCAGGGGCTGGCGGATAATCTGGATCTGCTCGAACTGGCCGAGATGGAAGACGATGCGGCCATGATCGCGGATGCGGAATCCGCGATTCTGGGCCTGCGCGACAAGGCGGGCAAGCTGCAGCTGGAAAGCCTGTTGTCCGGCGAGGCCGACAATAATGACTGCTTCCTGGAAGTGCATGCCGGGGCCGGCGGCACGGAAAGCCAGGATTGGGCGGAAATGCTGTTGCGCATGTATAGCCGCTGGGCGGAATCGCGCGGCTACAAGACCGAGTTGATGGAAGAAAGCCCCGGCGAAGAAGCCGGCATCAAATCGGCCACCATCAAGATTTCCGGCCCGAACGCCTATGGCTGGCTGAAGACCGAAAACGGGGTGCATCGCCTTGTGCGCATCTCCCCCTATGACAGCCAGGCTAGGCGCCATACCAGTTTCTCCTCCGCCACCATCTATCCGGTGGTCGATGACACGATCGAGGTGGAGATCCTGGACAAGGATCTGAAGATCGACACCTATCGCGCCTCGGGCGCCGGCGGGCAGCACGTGAACCGGACCGATTCGGCCGTGCGCATCACCCATCTGCCCACCGGCATCGTGGTGCAGTGCCAGAATGATCGTTCGCAGCACAAGAACCGCGCCACGGCGATGAGCATGCTGAAGGCCCGCATCTATGAGGCCGAACTGCGCAAGCGCGAGGAAGCGACAAGGGCCGAGCATGACGCGAAGTCGGAAATCGGCTGGGGCCATCAGCTGCGTTCCTACGTGTTGCAGCCCTATCAGATGGTGAAGGATCTGCGCACAGGCGTGGAAACGTCGGACACGCAGGGCGTGCTGAACGGCAAGATCGACGCGTTCCTGGAAGCCTCCCTGGCAGCCAAGCTGGATGGCGGCACGACGGTCGAAGTGGGTGATCTGGACTAGAGCGTGATGACTTTAGATTGAATCCATTCTGTTTCTCGATTGGCGAGATGGGCCTGTGCGTGAAACGGGCGAAGAGCGATGCGGGGCATCGCGCAACACCGTTTCGCCGCAGAACAACCGCCAATCGGAAACCCCCAAACCGGGGAAAAGGGGGGGACGGGCAGTTCCGCCCGATTTCGGCGTTGCTCGTCCTCGAATATGCTTTGGCATGTCATTCGTCCTCGCGCCTTGAACTCGGGCCAAAACTGCTCCGTCAGAATGCTTCAATCTAAAGTCATCACGCTCTAATCACCCACGCCGGGCTGCGAAGGCCCAGGCGATGGCCGCTACCGGCAGGCCGAGCGTCAGCCAGGACAGGATGTCCCACCAGCCAGCCCCCAGCAGGGCTGAAATCAGCCCGGCCAGGCTGACCAGGGCAAGCAGGGCGGGAATCTGAAAAATCTGTCGGGAGGTCAGGGGGCGGTCGATCTTCATTCCGCCGCCTCCGCCTGCGGCTGGAGCATCGCCGCGCGTCGTTGCAGGAACCGCTCGGTATCGGTCGCCTTGCCGCGCTTTTTTAGCCACAGATACAGCCCGCTGCCCAGAATGACGATGGCGATCAGATCCAGTATGGCCCAGAGGATTTTCATCGGCAGCCCGCCATAATCGCCGAAATGCAGCGGCTGCGACAGGCGCAGCGCCAGCATATACCAAGGCATATGGCTGATCGCGCTCAATTCACCCGTGCGGGCATCGATCAGCACGGGGGTATAGATCAGCTCCGTCGCGGGGGTGGCTCCGCGCAGCCAGACGGCATAGTGGTAGTTGCTGCTGAAGCGCACGCCGGGGAAGGCCACGAATTGCGGCGTGCTGCCAGGGGCCGCCGCCAGCGCCGTATCCATTGCCTGCTGTAGCGAAACCCATTCGCGGTGATCCGGTACCGGCTGGTCGCGATAGGGGGCGACCAGGGCACGCAGTTCCTGTGCGCGCCAAAGGTCGACCAGCGGCGTGGACAGGGTATTCACCACCCCAGTCAGCCCCACAACGCTGGCCCACATCAAGGTGGCGATGCCGAGCAGGTTATGGATATCCAGCCATGTGGCCCGGATGCTGCGGCTGGTGCGCACCGTACCGAAGCGCAGGCGCCGCATGAAGGGCGCATAGACCACGATGCCGGAAATGATGGCGATGACGAACAACAGGCCCATGCAGCCCAGGAACAACTCACCCGGCAGGCCGAGGAACATGTCGGTATGCAGTTGCAGCAGAAAATGCATTACCCCGTCATCGTCGAAGCTGCGCACCGGGTCCATCGTGCGCCGGTCGAGCGAGGTAAAGACCATATCCTTGATGCCCGCCGCCGCATTCGGGCCGGTGGTGACATTCAGCACCGGCTGGTCGATATCGAAGCTCATATACAGCGGAATGGTGCCCGGATGGATCGCCATGGCCTTGGCCGTGGCGTCATCCAGGGACCGGAAGGGGGTGTCGGCGGGAAGGGCGGCGATGGGACGGTCCCCGTCGATCCAGTGTTCGATTTCCTCGTGAAAGATCAGGGGCAGGCCGGTCAGACACAGCATCAGCATGAAAGCGGTGCAGATCAGGCTGGTCCATTTATGCACCAGATACCAAATCCGGATCGTGCGGGTCGTCATGCTGGCTTCTCCCGGCCTGCCCTGTTGTCTTCTGTCTTTAGAAATCGGCCGTGACGGAAAGCTTTGCCGTCAGCGGCTTGCCCTGGTTGATGTAGCCGCCCATGGCCGAGGCCCAGTAGCTTTCATCCGTCACATTCTCGATATTCAGGTTGAAGCTGACCGGCCGCTCCTCGATCTCGGTCGCATAGCGGGCCGACAGGTCCAGCCTGGTCCAGGACGGGATTTCCTGCGTGTTGGCCGCGTTCACGAATTGCGACGCGGTATGCAGAACGCGCCCACCGATGGTGACGCCGGGCAGGAAGGCCAGATCATATTCCGCCCCCAGATTGAGCTGATAGTCCGGCACGCCGATGGCTGCATTGCCGTTATTGGTGCCGCCAGCCGTCTTGGTCAGTTCGGCATCCAGAAGCGTGATGCCGCCCAGCGGGCGGAAGCCTTTCACCGGCTCGCCGAACAGCATCAGCTCCACGCCGCGATTCCGCTGTTCGCCATCGACATTGTAGATATTGCTGGTCGGATCGGTGAAACCCACCGGCTGTTCGGTCTGGAAGAAAGCGAGCGAGGCACCGAAATTCCCCAGGTCGATCTTGCCGCCCACCTCATACTGGGTCGAATCATAGGGGGCGAAGATTTCCCCGGAATTGGCGGCGGTGGTGGGGGCCGTCGCACCCTGGGCAAGACCCTGGATACGGTTGCCATAGACGGATGCCCAATCGGTCACCTTCACCGTCAGGCCCGCGACGGGGGAGATTTTCGACTTGTTGTAGTTTGAAGTCTCGTTCCCGCTGGCACGGTCATAGCCCATGACATGAATGGTCTGGTCGCGCGCACCCAGCGTCAGCAGAATATCGTCGTCCAGGAAGGACAGCGTGTCTGACAGCATGAAGCTGTGCAACTCCGTCTTGCTGACCAGTGGCAGGTCGGTCAGGCTGCCGCCGCCAGCGGTCGCGGCGGGATAGGCAGGCGAAACCGGATTGTAAATATCGATGGCCGAAGTTCCAGACCAGGACCAGGAATTCCGGTTTTCCTGATGGATGGCGGAGGCCCCCAGATTGACGGTATGACCGACCGCGCCGGTTTCGAATTCGGCTTCGATCCCGGTCTGGCCGCTCATGCTCTCGTCCTCGCGCGGAACATACATACGCCGCACGGTGCCGATGCCCGAGGAATTGACGGTGGGTGTGGAATATTCGCCATCTTCCCGCATGGTCCGGGCGCCGCCGACGATATAGGCCATCACATTGTCGGAGATGTCGTATTCGAAGCGCATCTGGGCCGATTTATCCTGCAGCTTGGAATAGGTCCAGTCGCGGGCATAGTTGCTGCTGGCATCCGGAGCGGAAGGCGCGCCGGTCCCCGACAGCAGCAGCATCGGGCGGGGTTCGTCAATCGTCTGTTCCTGATGCGACAGATCCAGCGTCACACGATGGCGTTCGCCCTTATGGTCCAGCGCGACCGAACCCAGGATCAGGCTGCGCTCCTCATCCTCGATGGAGGTTTCGCCATAGCGGCGGGCCAGGTTGGCACGCAGCCCGAAAGCCTTGTCCTCGCCGAAGCGTCGGCCGAAATCGACATGGGTTCCGACCTGGCTGTTCATGCCATAGCCCAGGGTGACGCGTGACAACGGGTCGTCCTCGGCCCGTTTCGGCACCAGATTGATGCTGCCGCCGATGCCGCTGCCGGATGGTGGAACACCGTTCAGGAAGGCGGAGGCGCCCTTCAGCACCTCGACCCGTTCAAAAGGTTCCGTGGCCACGATCTGGCGCGGTGCGTTGCCATACAGGCCATCGATGGAAATATCTTCGCCGTTCAGCGGGAAACCGCGGATGACATACATTTCCCCGGCAATTCCATAGCCGGTCGTGGTGCGCACGGCCGGGTCATTGGCCAGCACCTCACCCACGGTCTGGGCCTGCTGGTTACGGATCAGTTCCTCGGTATAGCTGGTGACGGTGAAGGGGACATCCATCATGTCCTGATTGCCCAGCGCGCCCAGCCGGCCGCCGCGCGAAACCTGCCCACCGGTATAGGCCGGCGGTGTGGGATCGCCCGTTTCAGCCTCGGCCTCGCCCTCGACGGAAATCGCCGGGAGTTCAAGCGGTTCTGCCTCGGTGGATGTCTCGGCCTGCGCCGCTGCACTCTGGGTCCAGGCGGTGTGGCCCGCAAGGACCGACAAACCAATAGTGCCCAGCAGCAGGGCGCGGTGCAAAGCGGTCCTGCTTCGATCGAATGAATCGCGTGAAAACATGTCTGCCCCCAACCATCGCTCAAGCCGGACCGAACTGTCCGGCTCCTTCGAGTCTGGGCGCATTAATGCAAATAAGAGTTACTTGCAAAACGATTCCTTCCGCAATGCAGCACGTGGAACCGTTTGTAAGGAGCATGTCGGGCTATGCCTGCAACAAAAAAGCCAGCCGTATCAAACGGCTGCCTGCATACAGCTGGGAGTGCGGCATGTCCGATTGATTTTTTCGATGGCGCCGGAAATATCGCCCCGCCGATCGTCAAACGCCCGAAGAGCGGGTGTCCTCACTCTGCGCGAATGCCTGACACGTCAGCAGGAAATGGTGTCCGGTCCGCCCATCCTGGGTGGAGGAATGGGACAGGCGCATGCCGATTTTCGCCGCCACGCGCTGGGAGGCAATGTTGTCGGCATGGATCACGGCGGACACCCGCGCAAGGCCCAGCGTGCCGAAGGCATGTGTCAGCAGGGCGGATGCCGCCTCGGTCGCGATGCCCTGGCCCCAGGCGTCAGGGCGCAGGCGCCAGCCGATTTCGATCTCCGATACCTGCGCATCCTCGGGGATCAGCAGTACCCAACCCAGGAATACGGTGGGAGCGCCCACGCCAAAGATACTCCAATAGCCCATGCCGTCCGGCCAGGGGCCGCGCGTACGATTGTCGATGAAGCGCCTGTGGTTGTCCTCATCCATCAGCGGCAGCCGGATATAGTCCAGCACGCCCTCTGTCCGGTCCATGGCAAGGCAGGCAGGGATATCGGCAGCAGCACGTGGCCGCAGGATCAGACGTCCGGTGCGGAAGATCGGCTGTGTGCCCATGCCCATCCTCCGTTCCGTGCATCAGGCTTGCAGGAAAGGCAGCAGCGCGGAGAGCGTCTCGACCGGAGATTCCTCCACCAGGAAATGCCCGCCGGGGATGGCTACGGCCTGCACCTCCCCGGCCTTTTCGCCCCAGATCACGGGAACATCGTAGTTCCGGCCGACGATTCCGGCGGCACCCCACAGCACCAGAAGCGGGCAGGCGATGCGCTGCCAGGCATCGGCCCGGTCATGCACAAGGTCGATGCCGGCGGCGGCGCGATAATCCTCGCAGGCGCAATGGATCATGGCCGGATCGCGCCAGGCCGCCCGATACTCCGCCAGGGCGTCTTGCGCGAAGGCATCCAGTGTGGAACCCCAGCCGCCCAGGCAGCGCTCGAAATACAGATCGGGATCGGCCCGGATCAGCCATTCCGGCAGGGGGGCCGGCTGGATCAGGAAGAACCAGTGGTAATAGGCGGTCGCCACCGCCTGGTTGATCGTCTCGAACACCGTGCGGGTCGGCACGATATCCAATATGGCCGCGCGCGTGACGCGTGCCGGATGGTCCAGGCAAAGCCGATGGGTTACCCGCGCGCCCCGGTCATGGCCGACCACACGAAACTGATCGAAACCCAGAATGCCCATCAGCCGGGTCAATTGTTCCGCCAGCCTGCGCTTGGACATCTGGGCATGGTCGGGCGCGTCCTCGGGCCTGGATGACCGGCCATAGCCCGGCAGGTCGGGAATGACGAGGGTGAAATGCTGCGCCAGCCGCTGGGCCAGCGGCGCCCACATCGCACCGGTCTGCGGAAAGCCGTGCAACAGCAGCAGGGCCGGGCCGGAACCGCCGATCCGCAGGAAGATCTCCGCCTCGTTGGTGGCGACGGTCTTCTCCTCGAAACCGGGAAACAGGCTCATGCGACATCCGTCCCTTCATCCTGCACGACACTGGTGTACAGCGCGGGCGGGAAACCCGCCCTGCCGCGCGCCTCTTCATTGAACGGCGGCTTCACCCGTCCGGGAAAGCGCGCCCTGACGATGGCGGTCCAGCTGGCTTCGACCGCTACCCCGCGCCGTTCGGCCAGGAAGCGGAACCAGCGCATGCCGATCGCCACATGTCCGACCTCGTCACGATAGATGATTTTCAGCGCCTCGGCGCTGGCCCCATCCCCCACCGAGTTGAGTTTTTCGATCATGGCGGGGGTGACGTCCAGGCCGCGCGCCTCCAGCACCAGGGGGACGATGGCCAGCCGGGCCAGCAGATCGTCGGTAGTGTCGATGGCGGTCTGCCACAGCCCGTCATGGGCGGGCATCGCCCCGTAATGGCTGTCCAACTCCGCCAGCCGGTCGGCCAGCAGCAGGAAATGTGTGCCTTCCTCCCCCGCCACCTGCAGCCAGTCATCCAGGAAGGCGCGTGGCATGTCTTCCGCCGGGAAGCGGATCAGCATGTCCAAGGCAAGATCGATTGCATTCAGCTCGATATGGGCGAGCGCATGCAGCAGGGCGGCGCGCCCGGCCGGGCCGGGGCCGATCTTGCGGCGCGGCACCTTGGTCGGCGGCAGCAGTTCCGGCCTGTCCGGTCGGCCCGGACGTTCCGGTGCATCGACCCGGCCGATATCGGCTATACGCCCGGCCCGCCAATCCCGGGCCAGGGTCAGGGCCGCCTGCGCCTTGTCACGCGGATCGGCTGTCAGCAGTGCCGCGCGGGTGCGCCACGCTAGGCTGTTGCCGTCAGTCGACGGATTTGGCGAAATAGACGCGGTCATAGCCCTGCTCCATCCTGCGATCCGTCTGGCGATAGCCAAGCCGGGGGTAGAGCGCAAGGTTCTCCGTCATCAGCGCATTGGTGTAGAGCCGGATTTCGGGCAGGCCCAGACGGCGTGCTTCCACCTCCGCGAAAGCCATCAACCGCCTGCCAACCCCCTGGGCCTGGCAGGCCGGATCGACCGCGATATTGTCGAGCAGAAGATGATCCTCGCGCGGCAGCAGCACGATGATCCCGGCCAGCCTGCCTTCGGCGCCATCCAGAACGTGCAGGCTGGCGATCGTCATGCGGGCCGCGTAGTCGTCCAGCATGGGGGCGGGTGCGCGCCCCATGCGCAGCATATAGGGCAGATAGGCCGCACGGACGATCCGCCGGATTTCCGGCAGGTCATCCGCTATGGCCGGCCTGATTGTCACAGCGCCTTCAGTGCGGTCAGCACGTCATCGGCATGGGTGGCGATTTTCACCTGCGGCCAGATCGCCGCGATGGTGCCGTCCGGTCCGACCAGGAAACTCGCGCGCTGAATACCCATATAGGTCCGGCCATACATGCTTTTTTCCACCCAGACGCCATAGCGTTCGCAGGTATCCGATTGTTCGTCGGAGGCCAGGGTGAAGGGCAGGGCGTATTTGGCCTTGAACTTGTCGAGCTTCTTCACCGGATCCTTGGAAATGCCGATGATTTCCGCTTCCAGTCTGGCGAAATCGGGCATCGCCTCGCCGAAGGCGCAGGCTTCCTTGGTGCAGCCGGGCGTGTCGGCTTTCGGATAGAAATAGACCACCACAGGCTTGCCCTTCAGCGCCGACAGGCTGATCTCGCCCCCGCCATCCTTGGGCAGGGTGAAATCCGGGGCGGGGCTTCCGATGTCCAGGCTCATGGTGTTTTCTCTCCTGTCTCCATGGGCGGAAGGGCCGTGGCTGGTCCTTCCACGATAGCCTCATATACGGCGCGGACGCGAGCGGCGATCACATCCATATGTTCCGGCAGAACCTCGAAAGCGATGCCGCCGGCCGCCTGGGCGATCAAGGCGCGCTGGCCCTGGGGCGAACTGTCTGGGCGGAAGCCGCCATTGGGGCAGGTCAGGCGGATCATCGCCTGGATGTCGCGCCATAAGGTCAGGCCCGCGATCAGGTCGTTGCCCTGCTCCTGGTCGATCAGCCCGGCTTCGATCAGCCGGGGCAGAGCGGTCAGGGCGGCCGGTTCCATGATTCCGGGATGGGCGGCCGCATGGCGCAGGATCAGATATTGCACTGTGAATTCCGCATCCACCATGCCGCCGGGGCGATGCTTGACGTCCCAGGGGTCATTGCCCGGGAAGCTGTCGCGCATCCGTCGGCGCATGGAGGCGGTTTCGCGCAGAAGCCTGTTCAAGTCGCGCGGCAAGCCCAAGATGGCTCTGCGGGTCGCTTCCATCCGCTCCAGCATCTGGCGGGCGCCGACGGCGGCCCTGGCCCGGGTCAGGGCCAGGAACTCCCAGGTCCAGGCCTCCTCCTCATAATATTTCCGCCAGGCATCAATAGGGGTGGCGATGGAACCCTTGTTGCCATGCGGCCGCAGCCTGGCATCGATCTCGTAAAGCTTGCCCTCGCCGGTCATGCTGCTCATCGCGGTGATCACGCGCTGGGCCAGGCGTTGGAAATAGAGGGAGGGCGGCAGGGGCTTTTGCCCGTCCGAATCGGCGGCTTCGGGTGCGTGATCATACAGAAAGACGATGTCCAGGTCGGAACCCGGCGACAATTCCCGCCCGCCCAGCTTGCCATAGGCCATCGCGGCCAAGGTGCCGTCTTTCACCCGGCCATGGGTGCGGGCGAAATCGCGTTCGACCTCATGCAGCATGGCTTCCAGGGTCAGATCGGCCAGATCGCTCAACGCCGGGCCGGTGGAGGAGCCGGAGAGCCGCCCCTGCAGCATCTGCATGCCGATCTGAAAACGCCGGTCATTGCTCCAGCGCCGGGTCATGTCCAGCGTGTCTTGCAAATCGCGAGCATCGGCCAGCGCCATGGCAAGATCGGTGCGCAGCCGTGGCTTGGGCGGGATCGGTTCGAAAAATCCTTCCGACAGCACCGATTCCAGCAGCACCGGATAGCGGGCCAGCCGGTCGGCCAGCCGTGGTGCGTCGCCCATGATGCGGGCCAGGAATTCCACGATATCTGGGTTCGACTGGATCAGGGACAGCAGCTGGACCCCGGCGGGCAGCGCCGACAGGAAGGCGTCGAAGCGCATGAAGGCCTCGTCCGGGGCAGAATGCTTGCCGAAGGCCTGCAATAAGGCCGGGATGATTTCGGTCAGTATTTCCCTGGCGCGCGTGCTGCGGAAGGCGCGATAGCGCCCCGTATGCCAGGAGCGGATCACGGCGGATACGCGCGATGGGTCCTCGAATCCCATCTGTTTCAGATTGGCCAGAGTGTCGGGATGGTCCTCCCCCCCGGTGAAGACCAGCGCTCCACCGCCGCCCAGATCGGGCGATTCTTCGAACAGGGCGGCATAGTGGCGCTCGACCCGTTCCAGGGTTGCGCGCAGGGATCTGCGGAAGGCATCGGCGCTGTCGAAACCCAGGAAGGCGGCCATGGTCGCAATCCCCTGTTCCGTATCCGGCAGGGTCTGGGTCTGGGCGTCCTCCAGCATCTGCAACCGATGCTCCACCCGGCGCAGCACGTCATAGGCCGCGGTCAGGTCGGCCACCGCCTGTTCTTCCGCATGGCCGGTCTCGGCCAGCATGGCCAGCGCCTTCTTGGTTTCGCGCAGGCGCAGTGCCGGCTGGCGGCCACCCCAGATCAGTTGCAGTGTCTGGGCGTAGAATTCGATCTCGCGAATGCCGCCGCGCCCGATCTTGATATCATGCCCGTCGACCGCAATGGCTGCTCCCCCGCGAAAGGCATTGATCTGGCGCTTGATCGAATGGATGTCCTGGATCGCCCAGAAATCCAGATGCTTGCGCCAGATGAAGGGGCGGATATGGGATAGAAAGCCTTCCCCGGCCTTCAGGTCACCGGCCACAGGCCGCGCCTTGATCATGGCGGCGCGTTCCCAGTTCTGGCCCATGCTTTCGTAATAGGTTTCGGCCGCCGCGACGGGCATGGCCACCGGCGTCGCCCCTGGGTCGGGTCTGAGGCGCAGATCGGTGCGGAAGACATAGCCGTCGGCGGTGCGTCCCTGCATCACCGTCACCAGGGACTGCGTTACCCGCACCATGGTCTGGCGCAGTGCATAGGGGTCGTCGCCTGCCGCCAGCCGGTCGGGCTCGTACAGCATGATCAGGTCGATATCGGAGGAGTAGTTGAGTTCGCGTGCCCCCAGTTTGCCCATGCCGATGGCGGTATAGCCGCACTGGCGCAGCGCATCGGGACCTTCGGCGAAGCGCAGGGCACCACGCGCCGCGAATTCCTGCAGAATTCCGGCCATCGCGGCATCCAGCGTCATTTCCGCCAGGCGCGACAGCCCGCCCGTCACCTTCTCCAGCGGCCAGCCGGTGATATCCCCCCAGGCGATGGCCAGCGCCGCGCGCCGCTTGGCCTGGCGCAGAGGACGCATCAGCCCGGCCTGGGGCAGCCTCGCATCGCGCAGGGCCGCCAGATCGTCGAACACGCCATCCAGCGCGACATCGGGGCCGACCCCGCAAAGACGCGCCAGGGTGTCGGGTTCCTTGAAGATACAATCGGCCAGATAGGGGCTGGCGGAAAAAATGCCGTCCAGCAGCCGCCCGGCCACTGCATGCTCTTGCAGTGCGTCGAAAAATCGCTTGTCATCCGGCTGCCGGGACCACAGTTCCGAAAGGCGGTCCCAGCCCAAGGCCACGCGCTCGGGGTTGATCGCGCAAGGTAGAATGTTAGCGGGTACGGATGACAGATAGGCAAGCATCGGCCGGGCCTTCCACATGGTTTCGCCGCAAGCTGCCGCGAGGCGATGGGGAAGGTCAACCGCCAGATGATCAATCCCCGCGCAGGCGC
>Ga0209066_10004385_pt1 | contig 15439 bp, 12 predicted proteins | sample All_14_2_FD_187198 | JGI IMG/M metagenome (GOLD analysis project Ga0209066, IMG submission 187198) | Freshwater microbial communities in response to fracking from Pennsylvania, USA - Allegheny Zone_MetaG_DW_15 (SPAdes) (version 2) ...
CTGACGGTCCCGCTGATGGACACCCCTGCCTTGGCCGACGAGGAGGCGCCGACCTCCGAGACGGGCCTGACGCCGCTGACGCCCTTTACGGGCAACGGGCGCACGCCGACGGCGCTGCACGGCGCCACGCCGACCACGGCGGTGAGCACCCCGGCGGGCCGCCAGAAGACCTCGACCCTGTTCCTGATCCTGGTGGCGGTCCTGCTCGCCGCGGTGATCGCCGGGCTGCTGGTGTTCCAGCGCAGCTGCGAGCAGCGCGCCGAGGCCCGCCCCGCGCCCGCCAAGACGCTGGAGAACGCCCCCCAGCCGCAGCCGCGCGCAGCCGAGCCGCGCACCCTCGAACCCGAAAACTAACCCCGCGCCCCCCCTTTTCTACCCTGCATGGACACTCCTCAAAAAGAGCGCATCGGCGATTACGAACTCGTCGGCCTGATCGGCGACGGGGCGCAAGGCCGCGTCTACAAAGCCCGTTTCGCCCCGGATCCCAACGCGCCGTCCGACTCCCGCACGACGATCTCGGAGGCCCTCCAGCCCGGCGACCTCGTGGCGCTCAAAGTCGTGCGCATCACCGGTGAGGACGAGAAGCTCCGCCTGAAGTTCCAGGAGCAGGCCGACATTCTGCGCCGCCTCACCCACACCAGCATCGTGGCCTACCGCGACTGCTTCTCCTGGCACGCCGGCGAATGGGACGAATCGCAGTGCCTCGTCATGGAGCTGCTCGAAGGCGAATCCCTGCAGGACCGCCTGAAGAAGGCCTCGTCCGGGCTGCCTTGGCCCCAGGTGGAAGAGATCTTCGAGCAGTGCCTCGCCGGCCTGATCCACGCCCGCGAACGGGGCATCACCCACCGCGACATCAAGCCCTCCAACATCTTCCTGACCGTCACGGGCCAGGCCAAGCTCATCGACTTCGACATCGCGCGTCGCGACGATTCCGGCCAGATGTCCACCGCCGGCTTCAAGGGCACGTTCGATTATATGGCGCCCGACTTCATCACAACGCCGGGCTTCCGCGGCGACGAGGTCTCCGACATCTTCTCCCTCGGCGTCTGTTTCTACCAGGCCCTCACCGGGTCCTTGCCCTTCGAGGCGCTCGGCGAGACCGCCCACATCGGCTACCTGAACCGCTGGCGCGACAACGCCAACCCCGCGCCCTCTTTCAGGCCCGGGGTCTTCCGCGTCCTCTCCAACGCGAAAGCCGTGGTCGCTCGCTGCCTCTCCGCGCGCCGCGACCAGCGCTATCCCACCTTCGCCGCCCTGCTCGAAGATTTCCGCAAGATCCGCTACCGCCGCATCCGCCACAAGAACAAGGAGGAGTACGAGCTGCTCTCGGTGCTCGGCCGCGGCGGTTTCGGCGAGGTTTTCAAAGCCCGCCGCGTCTCGGACGGACTGCTCGTCGCCGTCAAGTACCTGTTTTCGGAGAAACAGTCCGACCGCTTCATCCGCGAAGCCAAAATCCTCCAGCAGTACTCCCACCCCAACCTCGTCAAGTACGTCGATTTCATGGTGCTCGAAGGCGCCACCGGCGAGAAGCAGTTCTTCCTCGTCATGGAGTTCCTCGAGGGCATGCCCGGCTGGACCCTGCGGCCGCGCCTCAAGAACGAGGGCAAGCTCGAGGTCAGCGAGGCGGTGCCGCTCTTTTCGGCCTACCTCTCGGCCCTGCAGTTCCTGCACGAGAACCCCAAGCCGATCATCCACCGCGACATCAAGCCCGGCAACCTTTACGCGCCGGTCGGCCAGCCCGAGAAGGGCAAGATCTTCGACCTCGGCGTGGCCCGCGACGTCACCGGCACCGTCACCGTCGGCGGCGTGCCGGGCACCCTCGACTACATGGCCCCCGAGTTCGCCGAGGCCGGCGGCGACCGCGGTTCGCCCCAGTCCGACCTCTACGCCCTCGGCCTCTGCCTCTACGAGGCGCTCGCCGGCAAGCCCGTCTTCGGCCGCCTGCCCACGGACCTCAACTCCGCCTGGGTCGCGTTCCAGGACCGCATCCGCACGCCCCCCTCGGTCACCTTCGACGCCGACGCCTTCGTCCAGTTCCCGCGCCTCAAACAGGTGATCCTCACGGCCTTGGCGCCCGCCCCCTCCAACCGCTACGGCAGCGCCGCGGACATGCGCGCCGAGCTCCAGGCCGCGCTGCGGCCGATGGCGCTGGAGACCCATGCGTCGGCCGGGTTTGACGCTCTGGACGTGACCATGGCGACCTCGCCGGCCGACCTGCCGAACCCGCCCGCGCCGGCTGACGCCGCCGTGACGCTCGGCACGCGCCCGCTCGCGCCCGCCGACCTGCCCGCCGCCGTGGCCGCCCTGCGGCCTGCGGCGGGAGACCGCCGGCCGGGGCCCGAACGCCGGCCGGCCGCAGCGGGCCGCCGCCTGCCGCTCATCGGCAGCCTCGCCGCCGCCGCGGTGCTCCTCGGCCTGGGCGGCCTCTGGCTGATGCGCCGCGGCTCCGGCCAAGACCCCGCCTCGGCCCAAGCCACGCGGCCCGCAGAACCGGCGGCCGACCTGCTCGCCGTGCCGTCCGGCACCCGGCCGGCCGACGCCGGCGCGGCGACCAAACCCGCCGATGAGCCCCGGCCGCCGGCAACGGCCAAACCCGCGCGGCCCGCAGAAGAGCGCCCGCCCGCGGCGGCGGCCGTCAGCCGGCCCCAAGCGCAGGACGTGGCTCCGGAAGACGATCCGCTCTTCAAAGCGCTGCGCGACTCCCTCCCGACCCGCGTGGACAATCCTGCCGAATGGAGCGCCTGCGAACTGGCCTTGGCCCGGCTCCAGGCCCAGGAGAACCAGCCTTGGCCCGGGCTCGACGCGACCGAGATCAGCCATCGCCTCGGCCTGCTCCGCCGGCTGCTCGCGTCCCGCGCAGTCACTTATCTGGAGCGCAACCGCGACGCGGCGCTCGCCCTGTATGCGGACAACAAGGACGGCGCCGCGGAACGCGAGCGCCTGGTCCAGCTCTTCAGCGAGACGCCCCAGCTGAAAGCGCTGCTGAACCCGCCCTATACCGAAGCCTTGGAGCGCATCGACGCCGCCCGCACGGCCTATGCCGTCCGCACCACCTTGGCCGACCTGCCCGCGCGCATCGCCAAGACCGAGAGCGCCGAGCAGCTCCACACGCTGGTCGCCGCCTTCCTCAAGCTGGAGACCACGCCGGGCGTCTCGCTGACGCCCGAGCAGATCGGCGCCGTCGAACAGGCCTTCACCGCGCGTTTCCTCGCGCTCGCCCAGAGCCTCGCCAAGAAGGCCGAGGCCGCCTACGCCGCCGACCGCCCCGCCGAGGGCGACCCCGCCTATCAGGGCCTGGCGGCGCTCGCCGGCGCCGTCGCGCCGCGTTTCGGCCAGACCGCGCTCGCCGCCCTCGAGCAGGCCGCGGCCGCGGCCCGCAAAGCGTCCGAGACGCGCGCGGCCGCGACCGCGGCCCGCGCCCGGGCGGTGAGCGACGCCGCCGGCCGCCTCGACACCCTGCTCGCCGCGCTGACCACCGGCACGGCCGGGGCGCCGGCCGCCGTGTTGCAGACGCTGTCGTCTTCGATCAAAGGCCTCGCCGCCTTTGCCCCGGAGCAGCTCGCCGACCCCGCGGTCAAAACCAAGTGGGAAACGGCGCGCGACACCTGTTCCGCGCGGCTGGAACAGCTGCTGGAGCAGACCGAACCCGTGGAGGCCCGCCCCGAAAGGCTGAAAGCGGTCGGAGGGTGCCTCGCGATCCCCGAAGCCGACCCGGTCCTCGGCAGCCGCGCCGAGACGCTCCGCAAAGCGCACACCCGGCAGCTCGCGCTCTGCCTCTTGCGCCTGACCAATGAGACCGGCGCGCCCGTGACCGTCTCATCCGCCGAGTTCCGCCGCACGCCGCTGGCCCCCGGCGAGGTCAAAGAGTGGTTCCTGCCCGTGGCCGGCGAGACCGCCACGCTCTCGATCGCCGTGGACATGGGCGACCGCAACCGCTCGCGCATCGAGACGCTCAAGCTTCAGCGGGCGGGCGGTCTCGAACGGGTCATCGGCGAAACCGGAGCCGGCCTCGTCCGCTCCGCGGCCGCCCCTGTGGCGCCGGTGACGGCGGCCCCTCCGCAACCGGCGGCCTCAGCCCCGGCGGCCGGCGTGCCTGCGGACCCGGCCGGCTTCTTCGAGATCACGGTCGCGCCGAAGACCGCGGCTGTGCTGGTAGACGGCAATCCGGCGGCTGCGGGCCGCGTGGAGGTGACCTCCGGCGAGAACCACAAGGTTTCCGCTTCGCTCAAGGGCTACAAGCCGGTCGAGCAGTATTACAAGGTCAAGGCCGGCGAGACGCGCAAGATCGACCTGCTGCTCGAAAAAGAGAAATCGCGTTCGCTCTTCGGGTTCTGAGCGGTAGGCAGGATTGACGGAGTTTTTCAAAGATGCCCGCGTCCTTTAACAGAAACGATGCGCTGCCCCCCAATCGTTGGAAAGCCTTAGTCCTGGTTTTTTTATGTTCGGCATGGGCGCAGGGGGCTGAGAATCCGGACGTGTGGTATCGGCAGGTTAACGAGGATGCCGTCTGGCGCTATGGGCCGGAATTCGGCGTGGCCGTAACCCTCATGCCCAACCTTCCCGCAAACCCCGCAGCCGTGTGGGACGACGCTTATCGGCTGGTTGCCGCATACGTCCTCGGAGAGGAGACCGGCAGCCTGCAACTGTCCGCGCTGAAAAAGCCGATTTCCGCCACCGACACACCTCTGACAACGTGGGGCCGCCGGGACGTGCCGGCACCGTGGGGTGAATACTGGCTGTTTTTCGCGGACGACGCCCCATCCGCAAACTGGGCGCACCCGTGCCGCTATATCTTCGTCGCGCGCGACCTCTCTGCCATTGCGGTCCAACGCGCGCGGACCCCCCTCAGCATGGATCTGGCGGTTGTGATCCCGTACAAGCCGCCGGTTCTTCCCGAAAAGAGAATGGCCCCGGCCGCCCGCGCCCCAACCGTGTTGCGCGAGGAAGGATCGGTCTCGAACTGTTATGCCTTGATCCTGTCGGGGGGCTTCAATCATAGTTACAACGCCACCCGCTACTGGAATGACGCCGCCGCTGTATACAGCACGCTGACCTTGACGTACGGTTATCCCAAAGCCAATATTTTCACCTACATTTCCGACGGCACCAACTCCGCCGCCGATGCTACGGACTATGTTCTCGGCGATTATGTCAACTCCCCCGTGGACCTGGACGGCGACGGCCTGACGGACACGCTGGGAGAGGCGAGCGCGGCGAATGTCAGCAACGCCTTTCTTCACCTGCAAGCGGTGCTGCAGCCCGACGACCAGCTTTTTGTCTTTGTCACGGATCACGGGAATCATACCGCCGGCGGGGCGGAACGGGATTCGAGTCTGAATCTGTGGGGTGAGGAGGTGCTGCGCGATTCCGATCTGGAAGCGCTGACCGCCCGCATCTCCTGTCCGGTCCTGTTCGTGATGGAGCAATGCTACAGCGGCGGATTCATCGACAATCTGGGCCAGCCCTTGCGCGTCATCGCCACCGCAGCCGATTATAACAACACGTCCACCGCCGGAGACATGTTTCTCTGGTACGATCAGTGGTGCTATGAGTGGATTGCCGCGATGCGCGGTTTTTATCCCGTCACCAATCAGCCTTGGGCCAACGGCATGCCCTGCAACGGGGATTTCAACGGCGACGGCCTGGTCTCGTTCCGCGAGGCCTCGTACTACGCCGACCTCCACGCCCCCGACGGCGACACGCCGCAATATGACGACCAGCCCAAGCACCTCGGTAGCCGGCTGTTCCTCATGCAGCCGACCCGCCCCATTTCCAATCTCACGGACTGGGTGGAGCTGGCGCCGTTTAAGACCCCGCTTGTCACCCATGAGCCGTTCACCGCCCGGATCACGGCGCGCGATCCGCTGGGAGCCGTTGTAACCGATTTCACCGGGCCGGTCACGCTGGAAGCCGTGGCCGACGTTGTCGAACGCGGCAAGACGGCGGGCACTCCGGCTTATTCCGATCCGTATCTTCTGCGCACCGACCACCGCACCGTCCGGACTCAGGCGATTTATCCTGCGGACATGATGGAGGGCCCCCGCGACATTGACCAACTCTCCCTGCTGGTTGACACGATCCCGACTCAAACGCTGCACCGGTTCACCATCCGGATGCGGCATACGGATCTGGACGTTTATCCGCTCGCGCCGACGCAGGTGGTTTGGGAAACGGACTGGACCACCGTGTACCAAGAGGACCGGGATATCACGACCAACGGATGGGTCACGTTCCCCTTCACCAACACGTTCGCCTACGACGGCATACACGGCCTCATGGTGGACTTCAGCTTCAACAACGACTACACCACCGAGAGCGCCACCATCACGTTCGGCTTTGACTGGCCCACCATCTATCGATCCGTTTATTCCAACCGTGACGGCGAATACGGCGATCCGCTTGCCTGGTCCGGCATCGAGCCCCCGCCTGTCCGGACGTATAAATACCCGTACGTCCATTTTGGCCCGTTTCCCTATCAACCCGTGGTGACCATCGAGCCGACCAACCTGACGGACTTCACCGATGGCGTTTGGACCGGCGCGATCACGACTTTCAACCCCGCGGAAAACGTGCGCCTCTTGGTCAAGACCACGAATTCCTATTGGAACACCGAGTCCGAACGCTTTCCGATCCGCGAGTACCGCTTCGAGTTGGGAAAGCCGCAGTTTTTGAACGACGGCTCATTCGTGATGAGCTGGGGGAGCGGCGCCGGGCACACGTATCGTGTCATGCGGTCCACCAACCTTCAGGCCGGATTCACCGAGGCTGTGGCCACGCATCTGGCGGCCACGCCGCCGTTGAACACCTTCACGAACGTGCCGAACTCGGCACGGTCCGCTTTTTACCGCGTGGAAGAGGAATAGTCTCGCCCGAGGACAAGCCCCATCGTCCAGCAAGGTTCCGTTGCTTCTCGGAGACGGGAAGGCGGGAACCGCATTACTCCTTGCGGGTCTTGGGCGCCTTGACATAGGAAGAGGCCTGAGGCCACTCCTTCGGGTCCGCATAGCGGTCGTCGTCGCCCAGCTCCTTTTTCAGGCGGCTGAGCTCCGCTTTGAGCGCCGCCACCGTTGGCTGGGCCGCCGGGTCGCCGTAGATGTTCTTCAGCTCTTCGGGATCGTGGACGAGATCGTAGCACTCCCACTGGTCCTTCTTGTCGAAGTACATCAGCTTGTGCGTCTCGGTCCGGACCCCGTAATGGCGCGCGGTGTTGTGGTCGCCGGGATCGTGGTAATAGCGGTAGTACATGCTTTTGCGCCAGCCGTCCGGGCGCGTGCCGCCCAAGAGAGGCAGCAGGCTCTTGCCCTGCATCTCGGCGGGCACTTCGGCGCCGGCCAAGGCCAGGAACGTGGGCGCGAAGTCGCAGTTGATGGCGATCGCGTCCTGACGCGTGCCGGCGCGGACGCCCTTGGGCCAGCGCATCAGGAACGGCATCTTCAGGCTCTCCTCATACATGAAGCGCTTGTCGTACAGGCCGTGGTCCCCCAGGAAGAATCCCTGGTCGCTGGTGTAGATCACGACGGTGTTCTCGGACAGGCCCTGCGCGTCGAGCTCGTCGAGCACCTGCCCCACGCTCTCGTCGATGCCCTGGATGCAGCCGAGGTAGTCCTGCATGTAGCGCTGGTAGAGCCAGCGCGTGCGCGCCTCGCCGGTCAGCCCCTCGGGCACGTCCCTTTTGACGTCGCTTTTTTTCAGGTCGCGCGCGATGCTCTGCTTCTGCTCGCGGAGGGCGTCGGCGCGCCCGGCATAGTCATCGAACAGCGTCGGCGGCTCGGGGATCGTCTTCTGGCTCCAGACGGCCTTGTGGCGCGGTGCGGGCTGCCACGGGCGGTGGGGCGCCTTGTGGTGCATCATCATGAAGAACGGCTTGTCCTTCGGCCGGTTGCGCAGCTGGGCGAGGGTCAGCCGCGTGACCACGTCCGTGGCGTGCTCGCCGGCGTACTTTTTCGAGCCATCGCGGGAATAGAGCACGGGGTCGAAGTATTCGCCCTGGCCGGGGAAGATCTCCCAGAAATCGAAGCCCTGCGGGTCGCTTCCCAAGTGCCATTTGCCGATCATCGCGGTGTAGTAGCCCGCCTGCTGCAGGCGGTGCGCCACGGTCGTCTTCGCGGGGTCGAGCTGATTGAAGACCGGGACGCCGTTGACGTGGCTGTACTGCCCGGTCAAGATGGAGGCGCGGCTAGGCGTGCAGATCGCGTTGGTCGCGAAGACGCGGGTGAACAGGCACCCCTCCTGCGCGAGCCGGTCGAGATGCGGCGTCTGGATCAGCCGGTTGTCGTACGCGCTGATGGCATGCGCCGCGTGGTCGTCGGACATGATGAACAGAATGTTGGGCCGCCCGCGAGCGGGCTCCGCCGCCCATCCGCAGCACACCGCCGTGCCCGCACCACTGAGCCCGGCCAAGAATCCGCGCCTCGAAATCGTGCCCATGCGTCTCCTTTTTACACGCTTGTCGTTATTTGAGGAAATATGATATAAAATAGGTGTTCATTCGGAAAGGCCGTTTTTCAGCGTGTTTCGAAGCGGACATGCGGCCTTTATATACGTGCCGTCTGAAGGAGTGTGAGCGTGCTGCTGCGCCTGCTAAGATTTCTGATCGGTCTCTTGCTGTTACCGCTTTGCGTCGCGGTGACGTTGGCCCTGCTTGATACGCTGCGTACCATCACGTCCGCCTCCTCCCTGATCTCGCCGGAAACCACCTGGCTGCTGACCGGCTTCTTCATCTGGCTCGGGATGTGGTTCTTCCTGCCGACGCCGGTGCGCACCTACGTGGTGGCGCACGAGCTGACGCACGCGCTGTGGGGACTCCTTTTCGGCGCTCGCGTGCGGAACCTGCGCATCACGCCGACCGGCGGCAGCGTCAGCATCTCGCGCCCCAACCTGCTGATCACCCTTTCGCCCTACTTCTTCCCACTCTACACGGTCGTCATCATCCTGGTTCGCGCGCTGCTCGGGCTCGTCCTGCATCCGGTTCCGCTGCCCCTCCTCTGGCTCTTCCTCGTGGGGCTGACCTGGGGCTTTCACGTCTGCTTTACGGTGCAGAGCCTGATGACCGAACAGCCCGACATCCATGAGTACGGCCGGCTCTTCTCCTACTCGGTCATCTATCTCTTCAACCTGGCCGGCGTCGGTCTCTGGGTGGTCTGCACCACCTCGGCCGAGTTCGCGGCCTTCACGGGGGTCCTGCTCACCCACACCCAGAACGTGTATGCCGCCGTGCAAGACGAGCTCCACGTCCGCGTGCTGTTCCTGAAGCAGAACCTGCTGCCGCCGCTCATCGAGCTGCTGCACTACCGCGGCACCTGAGGGCCCGCGCCTGCGAAACCGCGGCGGCTCACTCCAAGACGAGCTCGCCGAAACAGGCGGGCAGATGGAAGTTCAGGGCCGTCACCGGCGACCAGCTGAGCCAGTGCGGGTGCGAGGTCTTGTCGCCGCACTTGTAGAAGTTGGCGCGCCACACCGGCTCCGAGGCCACGCCGCCGCCGACAAACGCCTCAAACAGCGCCAGCGGCACCTTGTAGCTCACGTGCCACGTCAACGGCTCCGTCCGCTCAGGCTCCACCACCGGCGGCAGCGACGAGCGGATCTCCACGCGCCGGCCCCAGGCTTCGGGCACCGGCGTGAAGGCCGCCAGACCCTTCTCGGTCCGCGTCGGATCCTCCACGTAGTAGAGCAGCAGCGTGCCTCCCGCGTTGACCTCGAAGTTGAAATACCCTTTGCCGGCCCGCGGCTGCACAAAGAACTCCACGCAGCTGTCCGTGCAGACCGGGGCCTGATAGGCGGTCTGCACCGAACGCACATACCGGTCCCGCACCTCGAAGCGCAGGTAGAGATGGGCCCCGTCGTGCAGCACGCGGAACGTGACGCCCGGACGGTGGTCGCTCGACTCCGGGCGCACCTGGTCCACCTGACCGACCTCGGCCCGCTCGAACGCCGCCTGCTCCAGCGCCGACGCCTCGATCCGCCTCACCGTATATCGCCTCATGCCCTCAGCCTCCCCCTGGAGCGCCGCCCCGGCCAAACCGGCCAGCAGCGCGACAGCCTTTCTGGATCGTGTCACCATGCCCCGCAGTATACCGCGCCGCCGCCGGCCCTGCCCAGCCCGAAGTCGCGCACGCCCGCGCCGTTCGGATTGCGGTTGTCAGTGTGCCTCGCTCCTTGGTACACTATCTCACTAATGGTAAACCTGTCGAACAGAGCACGCGGTTCCGCCGACCCCCGATCCGGGCAGGTCATGGTGGAGTACGTGGTCGTGTTCGTGGCGATGCTGGCCGTCGTCTCGATCATGGCGCTGTTCCTCTATTCGGTCAGGCAACAATCCAACAGGACCCTGGACCTCGTCGCCTCGGAATATCCGTAAGGCCGCGGGTCCCTTCGTGGTGAACATCGGGAGACTCTCATGAAATCACGCGCCAACCGCCGCAGCGGGCAGACCATGGTGGAGTACATCATCATCGTCGTGCTCATCGCGATCACGCTGCTCGTCCTCTTCTCGCGCCTCAGCAAGGCCACCGGCACGAAGATCGCCGGCGCGACCTCCGCGCTCGACGCCGACGCCGGCTCGGAAGCCCAGACCCTCGCCGACGAAATCGACGAGAACAAGGTCAAGAACCTGAAATCGGACGGCACGTTTCAGTAACCCCGAAACGGAAACCGCGTGAACGCACCCGACCGCCACGTTCCGGCGTGCGCTGCGGCGTCGCCTTTATTCTCGAGTGACCGCCGTCGCGGGCAGGCCATGATCGAATCCGTTTTCGTGATCATTCTGGCCTGCCTGTGCTTCCTCGCGATCTTCCAATACGCCCACCTGTTCGCCTGCAAAGCCGTGCTGAGCCACGCGGCCACGCGCGCCGCCCGCGCGCGGGCCGTGGGCTTCAACCACTGGATGGTCGAAAAAAGCGCGCGCGTCGCCGCCATCCCCGCCTCCGGGCGCCGCATCACCCCGGGCAGCGCGGGCATCGACCCCGCCCTGTCCGCCGCCCTCAATCAGAACCGGGTCGGCGACATCTGGGACCTCGCGCTGCGCTCCTCGGCCCGCTCCCCCGGCGCTCAGCTCGAACTCGCGCGCGTCCCCGACTACATGGACAGCGACAACGACCCGACCGCCGAGAACATCCTCGACTATGAGCTCTGGGACGCGCTCACGGTCGACATCGAGGAGCCCCTCGACCTCGACGGCACCACGCCGGGAACCCTCGGCGTTCAGGTGCGGCAGCGCCATCCGCTGCTGATCGCGCTGGCCCCGCTGCTCGACGGCGAACTGCGCGACGCCCAAGGCGAGGACCTCGCTTTGGCCGGCGAATACTGGATCGAGAGCCACTACCCCCTCTATCTGGAGGACATGAACTGGTGAGGCGGCCACACAGAGAGCGGACGCCGCTGGCCGGCGACCGGCAGCCCGCGGCGAACGAGCCCCGCGCGACGGCTTCGGCCCGCCGCTCCGGCCAAGCCGTGGTGTTCCTGCTGCTGATCCTCACCTCGCTGGTCTTCGTGCTGCTGTTCAACGTCGACCTGCACCGCATCATCCAGCGCAAAGACCAGGCCCAGAACGCCGGCGACGCCGCCGCCCTGGCCGCCGCGCGCTGGCAGGGCGCCTCCCTCAACCTCGTCGGCGAGCTCAACCTGATGCACGCCCTCGCCCTGGCCAACAGCCAGCCCGCCGCCGTCGACGCCATCACCAACATGCAGGCCCGCCTCTGCTTCACCGGCCCCATGACCGCCCTCTTCGCCGCGCAGATCGCCGCCAAGAACAACCACATCTACGTCGACCCCGACATGACCGCGCTGCTGCAGGAGCACGCAACGCTCGTCCGCACGCAGTACACCGCCCTTTTCGACGGCGCCATGTATTTCTCCGAGCCCTGGCCCGGCGCGTGGGCCGAATATGCGGACATGCTCGCGCAGATCGCCGCCGAAGGCCTGGCCGCCGGCCCCGACAACGCGCAGTTCTTCATGGATCCCTCGTCCGGCCACCCGCTGATGGAAAAAGCGTTCTACGAGGCCGTCGACGGCAAGAACTGGTGCTGGTTCCACCTCTACTCCTCCGGGCTGCTCAGCAGCTACTCCTCGTATCACGACTGGCCGCCGCTGCCCGAGACGGATATCGCCGACTACGCCGACGCCGAAATCTTCGGCCTCGGCCTGCGCCCCTTCACCGCCCAGCTCCGTCACCGCTTCTCGGCCGACGAGCTGGAATCCGCCTTCCACAACGCCGGCTTCACCGCCGTCTCCGCCGCCATTCTGGCCGCCACGAACGTGATGGACGCCTTTGAGACCTGGTACGTCTACAACCCCGGCGACTGGAGCGAGTGGTCGCGCATCAAGCCCGACGGCGGCAACGCGTTCCCCATCACCGGCCAGGTCCGGCCCGAGTATGACGTGGCCGGTGCCGATGCGGTGGTCCGCGTGTACGCGACCGTGGACCGCATGACCCCCGCGCTCGACGGCGGCGTGCGCAGCGACAAAGTGGTCTGGACCGCCGCCGCCAAACCGTTCGGCTACCTCGATTCAGACTCCTCCGACAAGCAGCGCGCCACGGCCGCAGCCGAATTCGTGCTGCCCGCCTTCCGCGACGTGCGCCTGATCCCGATCGATTCGGCCTCGGGCTCCGAAAACAGCTCCTCCGACGTCGAGTGGGTGCGGCACATCCGCAGCCACCTCCGGCCGTATCTGATCGGCGGGCCACAGGCCTCCAATTGCCGCTACTGCCGGGCGCTCGCGACCTGGGAAGACCCCGCTTTCCGCCAGGAGGGCATCGACTGGCTCGCGCTCTATTCCGACCGCTGCCGCGTGCCTTCCGGCGGCGGCACCCGCCGCGGCGGCGGCAGCCGGAGGGGACACTGATGAACCCTGAGATCAGAGGACCGAGGACGGTGGGCCGAGGACGGTGGGCCGAGGACGGGCAGGCGACCATCGAGTTCGTCGCCGGGCTGCTGCTCCTGCTGCTCGTGCTCACCGGAATCGTCCACATCAACCGCATGGCGCGCACCTCGCTCTTCCTGCACGCCGTCCTGCGCGGCAACGCGGGCGAACGGGCCATGGAGAGCGGCGCCCTTTCCGTCTCGCCCCCCTATATTTCCGACTGGGACCCCGGCGCGGACGGCGCGCGCTACACCGCCGACGACCGGCCGATCCAGAACTCGCTCGTGCTGCCGTCCACCCTCTCGCTGTTCTGCAACTACTCGGTCAAAAACCCCGGCGACTGGTCCTATGTGGCCTCCGACACGCAGCTGCCCGTCTCGATGATCCGGCTCAGCACCGCGCCGGCCGCCGGCGCCCTCCTGGGCTTCACCCGCGCCGAAGAGGACCTGCACGTGCCGGTCGACCCCGTCATCCGCCAGCTCGTCTACGGCAAGGACGAGGTCACCATCCGGGAAACGGTTTGGATGCCCCTCATGGGAGGGCTCTACTGATGCGCCGCTCACGCCGTCGCGCCGTCGCGGGAGCGCCGCCCGGGCCCGCACGCGCCTTCAGCCCGAAGCCCCTGCTGGCCTGTGGCCTGTTGCTCTGCGCCTGCGGCCTGCTCCCGCCCGCCCTCCGCGCCGAGGTCTTCTGGCGCCTGCCGAAGCGGGCGGACACGGTGCTGCAGCAGATGGGCGGAGCGCGCGTCTACGCCACGGACGTGGAGCTCAACGGCGCGCCCGGCGCGCTGACCGCCTACGCGTTCGAGCGCTCCGCTTCCGAGATCGGCTCGGAGCTCGCGCGCCGGCTGGGTCTGCCCGCGCCGTCGGCGTTCGGAGCCACGATGCTGACGCACGCCGAGAAGGAACGCCTGCTGCGGGTTTTTGTCCTGCCGGCCGCCTCCGGCAGCGGCGGCAGCGTGGTGCTCTCTTTCGACCAGCCGCTCCGCGAAGCCGAACGCTCCCGGCTGACGCCCCCCGAATGGCCGGCGAACCTCCCCGCGCTCAGCGCCACGCCGCTTTTCACCGCCGTCTGCACCCAGACCCGCAGCACGTTCGTCACCGCCGAGTCGGCCGCCGAGCCGGAGGCAGCGGCGCAGGAGGCCGCACAGCTCCTCGCCGGCGCGGGCTGGAGCGAGGCCCTGCCCTCCTCCGCCACCTTCAAGCTGTTCGCCGCGGGCCGCAAACAGTGCGTCCTGTTCGCGAGCCGCAACCCCGAGACCGCGAAGACGACGATAAGCCTCTTGCAAAGAGAGGGCGCTACCCCCTAAACTCTCCGCCGTATCCTAACACGAAAGACTCCCCATGAAGCAGAAACTGATCCTCATCATTTCGGTCGTCATCGGCCTCTTCGCCGCGTTCCTGACCCGCTCGTATCTGGGAGCCAAGGACCGCGAGGTCGCCAAATGGAAGGCGGAGTTCGACCGCAAGAACAAGAAGATCGAGGTGATCGCCGTCAAGAAGGACTTGCCCAGCGGCACGGTGCTCACCATGAACGACATTGGCTCCATCACGGTGATCGAGGCCTCCGTCAAGGGCCACGTCGTCAAGGTCGAAGACCATCTCGCGCTGATCGGCCGGAGAACAATCCGCCCGCTGCAAGAGAGCGCACCCGTGTTCTGGTCCGACATCGAAGGCGGCGAGCCGGGCTCGCGCGGCCTCGCCAACGACATCAAGACGCGCATGCGCGCCATCTCGATCAACGTCAGCGGTGCGGCCTCGGTCAGCGGCATGGTCAAGCCCAACGACCACGTCGACGTGCTCGGCACCTTCTCCTTCCCCTCCAAAACGGTCCAGGGCGAGATGGAGCTCGTGACCCTGACCATCCTCCAAGACGTTCTGGTGCTCGCCACGGGACGCGAGACCGCAAAAACCCAGCTGCTCACCGACGCCCGCAGCCAGAGCTCCTACAACATGGTTACGCTCGAGGTCACCCCGCGCGAAGCCGAGATGCTGGTGTTCGCCGAGCAGATCAAGGGCCGCATCTCCCTGGCCCTGCGCAACCCCGAGGACGTCTATTTCGAGAAAACCCTGCCGCGCGTCGATTTCAAGATGATCCAAGCGGAGATCGAGTCGCTCAACACCTACCGCCAACAGCAGATCCTGCGCAAGCGCGCCGAGTGACGCCCCCCGCAACTCATCCCTCATCCTTCATCCTTCTTCCACATGACCTTCTTCCTCGACATCGCCAATCCCGGGCAGGAATCGAACCGCTTCGAGCTGCCGACCGGCATCTATACCATCGGACGCGGCGACGCGTGCAAGATCCGGCTGCGCCATCCCGAAATCAGCGAGCGCCACGCCCTGCTGACGCTGCGCGAACCCGGCGTTTTCATCGAAGACCTGCACTCCAGCAACGGAACCACGGTCAACGGCATGCCGGTCCAGGAGCCGACCCTGATCCACGAGGACGACGTGGTCGAGCTCGGACCCTGCCTGCTGCGCGTCTCGCGCTCCGGCGAACGCAGGGACAGCCCGCCCCCCGGCGCGGCCGCGGCCGCGCCGGGGGGCGGGCTGTCCCTGCGTTCGCCGGAGCGCGAGAC
>Ga0209066_10004386_pt1 | contig 15428 bp, 14 predicted proteins | sample All_14_2_FD_187198 | JGI IMG/M metagenome (GOLD analysis project Ga0209066, IMG submission 187198) | Freshwater microbial communities in response to fracking from Pennsylvania, USA - Allegheny Zone_MetaG_DW_15 (SPAdes) (version 2) ...
AGGCCATCTCAACGGAGGTGAAGCACCTTCGTGGCGTGGAACGCCCGGCGATCATCCAAGCCATTGCCGAGGCGCGTTCGCATGGCGATCTTTCCGAGAATGCCGAATATCATGCCGCGCGCGAGCGCCAGAGCTTCATCGAAGGCCGCATCGCCGAGCTGGAGGATAAGGTCAGCCGGGCGGAGGTGATCGATCCCGCGAAACTCTCCGGCGGCTCGATCAAATTCGGCGCCACCGTCACCCTGGTCGATTGCGACACGGATGAAGAGGCGACCTACCAGATCGTGGGCGACATCGAATCCGACATCAATAACGGCTTCCTGGCGATCAGCGCGCCGCTGGCCCGCGCCCTGATCGGCAAATCGGCGGGCGACGTGTTCGAATTCACCACGCCGCGCGGCACCAAGGAATACGAGGTGCTGAACGTGGTCTTCAAGTAAGCCGTCCCGGCGGATGGCCTTCAGGAGTTGTAAAGGGTCCGGGCCTAGGCTTCGGACCCTTCGCTTTTGTGGCAATCGGTCGTCCTTGGACAGAGACCGCAAGGACCTTCATCCGCGAGCTGTGGAGAGGCAAGACGTCATCCCGGCGGGATCGGTCGACCGCTATCTGAAATCCCTCTCCGCCGACCAGTTCGACAAACGCGAGGATGATTGGCACTGCCCGCAAATCCGGCGGCCTTCGGCCTTGCTTGCGGGGCGTCGAGTTCTTCAACCATGTCCGCGATGCCTACCGGCTGGCCTATCCCACCACCAGCTATGACATTTCGGGCCGGATGAGCGATTCCCCGCCGGTCGCGATCCCCTTCATGCCCTGGGGCGAGGCCAAACCCCGCCCCCCACAGGCCATGACCACCAGGGCCGAAACCGGCATGCCGGGCATCCTCAAGGCCAGCGCCCCGGCGCAGGAGTTGCAGCGTTTCGCCCAACCCAGGCAACAGGCAGAGCCGGCATTGCAGGAAGAGCAGCGCGCTGAGCACAGGGCCGGAGCCGGATCAGAAAGCACCCTCGGCGACCAAGGCCCGGCGAGAACCCAGATCGCACAGGCACCCAATGCGCCGCAGCGGTCGGCTGGTCCTGCTCACACCTCACCGGCATCAGCTTCATCCACCTTGCCTAGACTGGACGATATCGACTTGGCGTTCATCCATGAGCGTGAAAACAGTGACAGAGGCAAAGCGAGAAACATGGACATTCCGCTCGACGACGCAGGGCATGTCATTGGGGACAGTGGCCCCACCATCGGGGCAGGTGTGGATTTGGGCCAACGTAACAAACGGGATTTGGCGGACTTGGTAAAACACGGGCTAAGCGCCGGTCTGGCCAAGAAGCTGGAGCCCTATCTTGGAAAAAAAGGTCCGGCGGCCCTGAATTTCATTCAGAATAATCCGCTATCTATTACGGATGCTGAAATCGACGAATTGTCCGATGCCGCCTATCGCCAAATTCGATCAGTATTGGAATCAAAGTTCGATGCCGCCATGCAGGCCAAAGGATCGAAGGTTACATTTCAGAATCTCGACCCGGCCATGCGGACCGTAGCGATGAGTGTAGCCGTGCAGTACGGCGGTAATCTGGACAGTAAAACACCCACCTTCTGGACGCATCTCGTCGACCAAAATACAGCCGCCATGCATAGCGAGCTTATGAACTTCAAAGATAGTCACCCGAAAAGAAGAAAAGCGGAAGCGGACTATCTAAGCAGGAACTGGAAGGGTCACGCGACCCCATAGGCGTTCGCCGCTGTCGGGTGCTTGCGAACAGAGACCCGGCAGCGGCTTTACTCACACTGCAGTGCATAGAAACGGGTCGGTTGGGGGCAGGGCTCATCGGAATATCTGCAAACCGCCGCCAGATTGATGCGGTTGTGCAACCAATCCTCAATCACCGGGTCGATTGCCGAGACCATCTCGACCGACATATCAGGCGTCAGGAATGCCGAAACATAGTTGTAGGAGTTACCAACTGCGGGTCTTTCGTCATACCTATGTACCCAGGGAAACCCGTGTAACAATACGGGAATGATGCGCTTGGTCTGCCGGTCCAAAATCCACATGGCTCTCTCATCCGCCGAGTGAACCCGATACCCATGCAGCACCATGAAGCGGTTGGAAAAATGATACCCTCCCAGGGTCATGGATTTTGCGGTACCTACATCGTCTGCCAATGTCCAGCCACGGTCAAAGTTGCCCGACGCATCGCTGCGCATGCAACCCAGCCTTCTCTCATAAATCTCGGCGCTGAACGGCTTTTCATAGCTTCGGTAATTCAACGCCCCAAAGGCGTTACCATCCGCTTCCACCGCCTCAATGAAAGCCTTTTCCATCTCGAGAAGCGAGGGACCCGTTTGCCCTTCCACCGCGAAAGCCAATCCAGCGCCCCAGGTCCACCATGCCAGCGTCACCACCACGCCGAGCGCGCTCAACCGCCTTGTCGTCATCGCAAGCACCTTCCGCATTCCCGATCTTCCCGCGACAGTAGCGCAGGGGAATGGGGCAAGGCCATGGCGTAATGGTTGTGAAGTGATGCGCGCCGGCACAGCTCGGGCCTTGCCATGCCCCGTTACAGCGCAATCCCGATCTGATCGGTTGAAGGCGGGCGGGCCGGTGTTACTGCGCGAATTCGGACATGCGGAAGCCCTGGAAGTACAAGAGCGCGGTCAGATCGCCATGGTTGACCCGGAAGCGCGCCTTTTCCGCCACCACCGGCTTGGCATGGAAGGCAACGCCCATCCCGGCCGCCTCGATCATGGCAAGGTCGTTGGCGCCGTCGCCCACCGCCAGCGTATCATCCGGCGCGAGCCCGAATTTTTCGCGCAGCTCCACCAGGGTGGCGAGCTTGGCTTCCTTACCCAGGATCGGCTCGGCCACCGTGCCGGCCAGCTTGCCTTCAGCAATATGCAGGACATTGGCGCGGTCCTCGTCAAAGCCCACCGTCTCGCGCACATGGGCGGTGGCGAAGGTGAAGCCGCCGGAAACCAGCGCGGTATAGGCGCCATGGGCGCGCATCGTCATCACCAGACAGCGCCCGCCGGGGGTGAAGGCCAGGGCCTGGCGCACCTCCTCCAGCACGGCGGCATCCAGCCCTTTCAGGCGGCCGACACGCTCACGCAGGGCTTCCTCGAAATTCAGCTCGCCATTCATGGCGCGGGCGGTGATCTCCGCGATTTCCTGGCCGATGCCCGCCTTGGCGGCGATTTCGTCAATGGTCTCACCCGTGATCATGGTCGAATCCATATCGGCGACTAGCAGATGCTTGCGCCGGCCCTGCGCATGCTGCACGGCGCTGTCGAAGCGGTGCATGCGCACGCATTGCCGCGCCACGCCATGGGGAATGCCGGTGAAGGGCATGTCGCAGGCGATGCCGTCGGCCAGCCAGACCGGCTCGCCCAGCTCCGCCCCGGCATTGGCCAGGGCATCGGCGACATAGGCCATGTCCTTCAGGCGCAGATCGGCCCGTTTCGGGTTCGCGACCAGGGTCAGCACGCTGTCCAATTGGGCTTCCTCGTATTGCGGCATTGCTTCATACCGTGCAGGTGATTGGTTTGCGCGGGGGGTGGCACCCGCTGTTGCCGTGTTATGCTGGACCATAGGGATTTTCAAGGTTTGGGCAAATGACGCTTTGCGGTCGGATGGTGATTTTTGCAATTGCGGGTTTTGCGGTCCCGGTTCCGGGCCGGTTCGGTGCACGGTGAGCGGCGATATTCCGGTATTGGTCATCTATGGCCCCACCGCCAGCGGCAAATCGGCGGCGGCGCTGGCGGCCGCGTTGGAATTCGGCGGCACGGTGATCAACGCCGATTCCATGCAGCTGTATGCCGATCTGCCGATCCTGTCGGCCGCGCCGTCCGCTGCCGAGATGGCGCTTGCCCCGCATCGGCTTTACGGCGTGCTGGATGCGGCGGAGGCGGCTTCGGCCCAGCGCTGGCGCGATATGGTCGTGCCGGAAATCCGCGCGGCCAACGCGCAGGGGCGCCTGCCCATCGTCGTTGGGGGCACGGGGCTGTATCTGAAGGCCTTGATGGCGGGGCTTTCACCCATTCCCGACGTGCCGGCGGATATCCGCGCTGTCGTGCGTGCGCGCATGGCGGATCACGGGCCGCAGGCAATGCATGCCGAACTGGCCGCGCGCGATCCGGTCACGGCCGCCGGGTTGCGGCCTAGCGATCCGCAGCGCATTTCCCGCGCACTGGAGGTGCTGGAGGCGACCGGCCGGCCCCTGGCCGAATGGCAGGGGTTGCCGCCGGATGGCCCGCCCCCCGACATGCGCTTTCGCGTCGCCGTGATCGCCCCGCCGCGCGCGCAGGTCTATGCACGCTGCGATCACCGGCTGGAGCTGATGGTCGAGCAGGGCGCGCTGGAGGAGGTAGGGCGGCTTGGCGCACGGGACCTGGACCCCGCCTTGCCCGCCATGAAGGCCTTGGGTGTTCCCGATTTCCTGGCCCATCTGCGTGGGGACATCGACCTGCAGTCGGCGCTGGCCGCCGCGCAGAAATCCACCCGGCACTATGCCAAGCGGCAGTTCGTCTGGGTAAATCATCATTTTATTACCGATTTTTTTCTAAGTGAGCAATTTTCGGAAAAAGAGAGGCCTAAATTTTTTGCGTTTATTCGCGAAAGCGGGTTGACGCAGTGCACACAAGGCCACTAATGTCCGCCCCCGCCGGCCATTTGGGCCGGCTTTGCCATTCGGGACGGTCCCGGATGGCGGATATGGCGAACAGAATGAAGGAATGCGGGCGATGAGCACCCAGAGGATGAACGGCGCGGCAATGGTCATCAAGGCGTTGGTGGACCAGGGCGTCGATGTCGTCTTCGGCTATCCGGGCGGTGCCGTCCTGCCGATCTATGACGAGCTGTTCAAGCAGAACCATATCCGGCACATCCTGGTGCGGCACGAGCAGGGCGCGGTGCATGCTGCCGAAGGCTATGCGCGGTCAACCGGCAAGCCGGGCGTGGTGCTGGTGACGTCGGGTCCGGGCGCCACCAATGCGGTGACGGGGCTGACCGATGCGCTGCTGGATTCCATCCCGATCGTCTGTCTGACTGGCCAAGTGCCGACCCATCTGATCGGCAACGACGCCTTCCAGGAATGCGACACCACGGGTATCACGCGGCCCTGCACCAAGCATAACTATCTGGTGAAGTCGGTGGAACGCCTGCCGCGCACCCTGCACGAGGCCTTCTATGTGGCAACCACGGGCCGGCCGGGTCCCGTGGTGGTGGATATTCCGAAGGATGTGCAGTTCGCCGAGGGCATCTATCACGGGCCGGAGAATGTGGAACACCGCACCTATCACCCGCGCGTCAAGGGCGACCAGAGCGCCATTGAAAAAGCGGTGGAGATGCTGGCCAAGGCCAAGAAGCCGATCATCTATGCCGGCGGCGGGGTGATCAATTCCGGCCCGCATGCCAGCCGTCTGCTGCAGGAATTCGTCCGCATGACGGGCTATCCCTGCACGCTGACGCTGATGGCGCTGGGCGCGTTGCCGGCGTCCGATCCCCGCTTCCTGGGCATGTTGGGCATGCACGGCACCTATGAAGCCAACTGGGCCATGCATGACTGCGATGTGATGATTGCGATCGGGTCGCGCTTCGATGACCGCATCACCGGCCGGCTGAATGCCTTCGCGCCGCAGTCGAAGAAGATTCATATCGATATCGACCCGTCTTCGGTGAACAAGAATGTCCGGGTCGATCTGCCGATCATCGGCGATGTTGCCCATGTGCTGGAGGAGATGATCCGCGTCTGGAAGGCCAAGGGTCATCAGCCCAACCAGAAGGCGATGGATGCCTGGTGGTCGCAGATCGAGGAATGGCGGGCAGTGAACTGCCTGGCCTATGGCCCGTCCGACACGGTGATCAAGCCGCAGCATGCGATCCGCCGGCTGTATGAAAAGACGAAGCATCTGGATACCTACATCACGACCGAGGTCGGGCAGCATCAGATGTGGGCGGCCCAGCATTTCGGCTTCGAGAAGCCCAATCACTGGATGACCTCCGGCGGGCTGGGCACCATGGGCTATGGCCTGCCGGCCGCCGTCGGCGTGCAGCTTGCCCATCCCGATGCCACCGTGATCGATATCGCGGGCGAAGCGTCCATCCTGATGAACATCCAGGAAATGACCACCGCCGTGCAGTACCGTCTGCCGGTCAAGGTCTTCATCCTGAACAACCAGTATATGGGCATGGTGCGCCAGTGGCAGGAATTGCTGCATGGCGGGCGCTATTCGGAAAGCTATTCGGAATCCCTGCCGGACTTCGTGAAGTTGGCGGAAGCCTATCACGGGGTCGGCCTGCGAATTACCAAGCCGGGCGATCTGGACGGCGTGATCGACGAGATGCTGGCGGTCAAGGATCGGCCCTGCATCGTCGATGTGGCGGTCGATCCGAAGGAAAACTGCTACCCGATGATTCCGTCGGGCGCGGCCCATAATGACATGATCCTGGCCAGCGCCGCGGAGAAGGAAATCTCCGCCGCCGGCAAGGTGCTGGTGTAAGCTTCGGCCCAGGGGATCAACAGGATGAGCAAGATGAGCAACCAGCCCGGTTCCGCCTATTCCATCGTGACCCAGGACGACAAGGTGGAGCGTCACACCTTCGCCGTTATCGTCGATAACGAGCCCGGCGTGCTGGCGCGCGTCATCGGCCTGTTCGCCGGCCGGGGCTATAATATCGAAAGCCTTACGGTTTCCACGGTCGCCGCCGATGGCGAGACCAGCCGGATCAACATCGTCACCACCGGAACGCCGATGGTGATCGAACAGATCAAGGCGCAGCTCGCCCGTCTGGTGCCGGTGCATGACGTGCACGACCTGACCCAGGAAGGCGCGCATGTGGAAATGGAGCTGGCCCTGGTCAAAGTCCGCGCCAAGGACAATGCCCGGCGCGAAACGCTGCGCATCGCCGATGTGTTCAACGCCCGGGCGGTGGATACCACGCTGGAAAGCTTCGTCTTCTCGCTGACCGGCCCGTCGGAGGAGATCGACCGCTTCCTGGAGCTGATGCAGGCCCTGGGCGAGGTGGAGGTGGCGCGCTCCGGCGTCGTGGCCATCTCGCGCGGGAAGAAGGTCATCAAGGCCTGAGGGCGCTTATCTAATCCTTGTCACCCCGGAAGCCCGTAAGGGCTATCCGGGGTCTTCCTTTTAAGCGGGTGAAGATCCCGGCTCCTCACCTTTGGTTCGGTCCGGGATGATGCCCAAAAATGCTGTCACCTTGGGCGACCGGCCCGGCCAGCAAGTCCTCGATCAGCAGGGATAGAAGCTGGGCGCGGTTCGAGACGCCTGCCTTGGCATAGACGCGGGTCAATTGCGCCCGCACCGTACCTTGGGCTGCCCCGCGCAGATCGGCGATATCGCCTGTTTCCAGACCTTTCAGTGCAAGCAGTGCGACATCGGCCTCCGCCGGGGTCAGCTGCCAATGTTCGAAATATCCCTGGATCACCTCCGCCAGCGCCCCTGAGGCCGCGGCAATAGCCACCTCGCCTCGGCGAATGCGTTCGATGGCGCGGCGCATTTCGATGGCGCCAAAGAACACGCCAATGACAAGCGCAAGGGCGATGCCTGCCTCGAACACCAAATGATAGTGGAACCGCTCCAGGCGGAAATCAGCGACCACATCGCCCAGGAAGAATACGGCCGCCAGGGATTGGACGACCAACATGCCGGCCAGCAGGCCCGGGCGGTATAGCTTGGCTGCGAAATGTGGACGCTGTTTCGCCATTGGTCTCGGTCTATTCCTGATGTTTGCCGCTGATCATGGGTTTCAGCAGATTGCGGCCCGACAAACGGCTTTCCAAGGCTACCCCCGCGATATGCAGCGCCGCCAGTAGCAAAAGCAGATTGGCGGAGATTTCATGCAGCTCTTCCAGGAATTCGTTTTCCTCTCCACCCTTGTCTCTATCGTCATCGTCGGTCTCTTCCGCCTCATGCAGCGACAGGTAAGAGACCCCGCCGTTGAATGGTATGGAGCGCAAAGGGGAGCCTGCCATGCCGATCCCGGTTGCCGTGACGACAAGCAGCATGGCCCATAGCGCATAGACCATGAGGCTGCCTAATGGGTTGTGCGAGCGGTATTGACGGCGCCGTCCTGCAAGCATGTCCGATACATGGGTCCGTGCCGCATGGATGCTGAGCGGGAAGGAGGCGAACCGCGCCTCCTCTGTTCCTATAAAGCCCCAGATCAGCCGCAGTGCCAGCAAGGCGACCACGCCATAGCCGATCCAGATATGCCAGTTGGAGCCCCCTTCGTTGACCAGCCCATTCACCAGGACCGCTGCCGCAACGCCCCAATGGGTCATACGGATCAGCGGGTCCCAGCGCGGTCCGGCGGCGGAGGCCTTCTCCGCCTGATCATGCGCCGCCGTCATCACCGGCGTTCCTGTTGCAGGATTTCGCCACTGCGCGGGTCGATCTTCAACTTCCAGCGCGCGCCATCCTTGGTCGCATAGACTTCGATTTCGCCATGTTCGCGCTCGTATTTCTCAACCGTGTAACCCTGATCGCGCAGGCTGGTGCGGATCGCCTCGTCATCCATGCCCGGGCGGGTTTCCGGGCCGCGACGCATGCGGCTATCGGCGACCACCACCGCGCCGGTCGCGGCGTCCAGCTTCATTTCCACACGGCGGTCTTCCTTCACCGCATTGACTTCGATCTGGCCGGCCTTCTGCTCGAATTTGGTCATGTCATAGCCGCTTTCCTTCAGCGCGGCGGCGATGGATGCGGCATCGGTACCCAGAACGGCACCCAGTTCGGGTTCCACGGCCAAGGCGGGGCCGGCCAGCAGCATACCCGCCAGACCGACGGCGGCGAACGCGTTACGAAGCATGGGAATCTCTCCTTCTCGGGTTTTCGGCGCGGTGCAGCCTGCATGTCGCAAGGCACCGCCCGATGACCGGGAAGATGATCCGCCCTTTCTCGCCGCTCCATCGCCGCGGCGCTTATAAAGGCCTATGTAAGCGTGTGCTTATGGGGGCGGTTCAGCCGAATTTCAGCAGAAACCGAACGATCTTCTTTGTCTTCTCGCTGAACAGCTTCGGGGTGAAATGGCTGCCGGCGGCGCGCTTGCCGATCTCCCCCAGCGTCGGATAGGGCAGCATCAGCGACGCCATGGCGCCCAGCTTCAGGCGCTGCTGCACGGCCAGGCACCAGGGCGCGATCAACTCACCCGCATGTGGTGCCAGAATACTGGCCCCCAGGATGCGTCCCTTGCGGTCGGCGATCAGCTTGATCAGGCCATGGGTGGCGCGCTCGGCCTGGGCGCGGTCATTCTCCCCCAGGCTCCAGCGCAGGATTTCCACGCTATCCGCGCCCGCCTTTTCGATGGCCTGGGCCTCGGTCATTCCCACCTGCGCCAGTTCCGGATCGCTATAGGTGACCCAGGGCAGGGCGCGATAATCCGCCTTGGCCCAGACCATGCGGAACAAGAGGCGGCGGATCAGCACACCGGCATGATAGCCCGCGACATGGGTGAATTGCGGCCCGCCCGCTGCATCGCCCATGGCGAAGATGCGTTTGTTGCTGGACCGCAGCCCGGCATCGACCTTGACCCCGCGCCGGTCGAAGGCGACGCCCGCCTTGTCGAGGTCGAGCTTGTCCAGATGGGGCACCCGCCCGGCCGCCACCAGGATATGGCTGCCTTCCAGCACAAGCGACCCGTCTTCCCCCTGGGCTTCGACCTGCACACCGTCCGGCGTCGAGGCGACGCGCGTCGCTTTCACGCCTTCAAGCAGCCTGATCCCTTCGGTCAGCAGGCGACGGCGCAGCAGTTCCACCGCTTCGGCGTCATCGCGCGGCAGGATGCGCCCCATCTCCACCACGCTGACCTCGGCCCCCAGGCGGCGGTGGGCCTGGGCCAGTTCGATCCCGATCGGGCCGCCGCCCAGCACGATCAGATGGCGGATCGGCGCATCATTCGCGAAAATGGTCTCATTGGTGAAATGCGGCGTTTCCGCCAGCCCCGGAATGGGCGGGACGGCGGGACGGGAGCCGGTGGCGATCACGAAATATTTGGCGCGGATCACCGTATCGCCGGCCTGCAGGCGCTCTGCGTCCAGGAAATGGCCGAAGGCCTGGATCACCGTCACGCCCAGCCCTTCGAAGCGCGCGACGGAATCATTGGGGGCGATGGCCGCGATCACGTGATCGACATGCGCGCGCACCCCGGCCCAGTCGATGCCCGGTTCGGTGGCGGCGATGCCGAAACGGGCGCTTGACCGCTGCGCCTGGGCGGCATGGGCGGCGGCCAGCAGGGCCTTGGACGGGACACAGCCGTAATTCAGGCAATCCCCGCCCATCCTGTGGCCTTCGACCAACACCACGCGCGCGCCCATCTGCGAGGCGCCCGCAGCAAGGCTGAGCCCGCCGGACCCGGCCCCGATCACACAGATATCCGTCTCGATCCCGTTATCCACGCCGCCACCCCTGCCCGCATTCAGCCAGCATCATAGATAGCGTGTGCGGCAGGGCAAGGCGCCTGACATCGGCGCACAAGCGCGTGAAGGCGAGGATGGCATGGAGGGGTATGGTTATCCCTGTACGAACAGAACGCCCCTTGATTACAATTAACGGAAATGTATTCCACCGGAGAGGGAGGGGGCGGATGAAGGAGGCAGGTCGTGACGCGACGCTGATCGTTATCCTTCGGGGTTGGGGTAAGGTGGGGCTTCTGCCCGACGGTTTCCGTCAGATGGTGGCCAATGGCGCGGAGAATGTGGTCCTGCGCGTGGCCAATCTCGACATGGGCTATCTGTCGCTCGCCGATCCCTGGCGATTGGTTGATTGCGCCTTTCGGCAGATCGATGATTGGGTGCGGGAAATCGATCCGGTCCGGATCATCCTGATCGGCTACAGCGCGGGCTCGTTGATTGCGCGGGGTGTGGTGCTGCGGGCCCATGGCAGCCTGCTTCGCGGCGATGCCGATGCCTTCCCCGATCCCTGTGCCTGGGCAGGGCGGATTGAGCGCGTGGTCTATCTTGCCGGCATTCTCAGGGGCTGGACGATCTCCTCCGCCACGCCGAAGCTGCAGCGTTTCCTGCATCCGGTTGCCAGTGCGCTGGTTCGTCTGTATGGCGCTATCCGTGGCGCAACACCCTTCATCCTGCGATGTGAACGCGGTGAAGCTTTCGTGGTGGATCTGCGCCTGCGCTATCTTGCCCTGCAGCGCAGCGATGCCCGGCTGCCCCTGTTCGTCTTTCTGTTGGGCACGCAGGATGAGTTTATTTCCCCTGCCGATGCCCTGGATGTGCAGGTGGGGCCGGGGATGGCCTTTATCGAAATTCCCGGGTCGAACCATGGCGATATCGGCGAGGTCATGCGCGATGGCGAAACGGCATCGGTTCGGCGCGACAGGCTATCGCGGGCGATCTTCGATACACAGCAGATGCTGGCGGACTTCGCCGTGCACCATGAGGATATCGACGATTATCTGGAACCGATGGATCGCCGGATGACCAATCCCTATGACCCGGAGGTCACGGATGCGGTGATTGTGCTGCACGGCATCCGGGACGAAGGCTATTGGACGAAACGCATTGCCCGTGCGATCAAGGAAGAAGGAAACCGCATGATGGTGCGGGCGCCTTCGCCGAGCTATGGCTATTTTTCGATGTGGAATTTCCTGTCGCGCTCGGCCCGCATCGGAAAGACAAAATGGTTGCTGGAGCAGTATTGCGACGTTCTGATCTGCTTCCCCAATGCCAGGATAAGCTTCGTCGGCCATAGCAACGGGACCTATCTGTTGGTCAAGGCGCTGGAATTGTGCCAATCCGTACGCTTTCATCGCATTTATTTTGCGGGCAGTGTCGTGCGTCGCGATTTCCCCTGGCGGAACTATGCAGGCAGGGTAGGTCGGCTGGTCAATGTCACCGCCGGCGATGATGTCGTCGTGGCCCTGTTTCCGGGCTTCATGGAAGCGCTCGGCCTGCGCCGGCTGGAGGTGGGGGGCGCCGGGCATCGTGGCTTCGACCGGGGTGACCAGCCTGATTTCGTGACCTCGATTGGTCCGCTGCGCGGCGGGCACGGGGCCGGCGTGTCCGAAGCGATGTGGCCCGGCATTGCACGGTACATTGCAGACGGAACGCTGCCCACGGTGCCGGAACGCTTGCGTGGGCGCGACCCTGCCGACCCGCCCCTGCGCCTGAAAGTGCTGACGGGCCGGCTGTTCCTGATGCTGGCGCCACTGATGCTGGGCTTCGGCGTCTGGGCCGTTGCGATGCAATTCGGGCTGACCTTGGGGGTGGTCCTGGGCGCGGCGTTCGTCTGGCTGATCTGGCGGGTGGTGCGGTTCTACTGACGCTCCGGACCTGTGCCGGAATGCTTGCCGGCCTCCCAACCCACGGGGCCGATGCTGCGTTCGGCGACGTCCATGGCGCGTTCTTCCAGATCGGTCGCCATGGTGTCGTTCCAGCGGTTGAGGTAGCCGAACAGGGCTATAGACGCCACGATCTCCACGATTTCCGCCTCGCTGAAATGCTGCTTCAGCGCATCCATGTCGGCAGCTTCCACCGCATTGGGCAGGATCGCCCCCTTATAGGCGACGGTCAGGGCGGCCCGTTCGGCCGGGCTGAACAGCGGGCTGGTCTGGAACTCCCACACCGCCTGGATTTTCGCGTCGGAGGCTTTGTAGATGGAAGAAAGATTGGCCATATGGGCCTGACAGTAGCGGCAGCCGGCGGCCTGGCTGGCGATCAGGCTGACCAGCATCTTAGGCTCTTCCGGCACGGTGCCTTCATAGAGCACGGCCCGGTTCAGCTCCATGAAGGCTGCCGCGATGGCAGGCCTGCGCGCCATGGTGCGAATGGAGTTGGGCACGAAGCCGCGTGTGTTCTGGTAATGCTCGAAGCGCTCGCGAAATTCGGGCGTTTCTTCGACGGGTAGCGGGGCCAGATGCGCCATGAATGATACCTCCCGGGTGTTGGCTGCCGTTTTCTGCTTTAAGCTTAGCCTTCCTAATCTATTGCATTCGTTGGACTGCTTCGGCAACACTGGCCCTGGAAACAAGGATAAAAAATGGAGGGGAGGGTGGTGAGCGCAACGCCCGATGGAGTGGAAGCGGAAGGCAAGGCGATGTCGGATCAGGCGATGCGGCTGGGACGGCTGGGTGGTGTGGCGGGCTTCCTTGCCCGGCGTGTTTCCAACGTCTTCGTCGCCACCTGGGAGAAGGATTTTCCCAGCTTCGGCATCCAGGTCACTCCGGTCCAGGCCGGCATTCTTATCCTGATCGACGAGAACCCCGGCATCACCCAGGCCGAAGTTGCCCAGATCCTGGCGGTGGAAGGCCCGACCCTGGTGCAATCCATCGCCAAGCTGGCCGATGCGGGGCTGGTGTCGAAATCGCGCCGGCCGGAGGATCGACGGGCCCTGGCGCTGGAGTTGAACGACAGCGCCCGTCCGCTGTTGGAGGATATCGGCCAGCGCCTGCGCAAGCGCGAGCAACTGGTTCTAGCCCCGCTATCGCCGGAGGAACGCAAGACCCTGATCGGCCTTTTGCAGCGCGTGATGCTGAACGGGCCGTCGCGGTAGGGAAGGCCGGGGCCTGTGCAAGCGCCCGTCGTGCTCGGACGCCTGTCCGCGGGCTTGGCCCGTGGATGATCCGAGGACCTCTTTCCACATGGATGAAGGTGGGCGGGTCGAGCCCGACCAGGACGATGATCTATAGTCGCACCGGGCCGGGTTTGCCGTCGATCAGGGCGCGGTCGCCGTCCAGCACGGCACGCCCCTGGGCCAGCCAGCCAAGCGCCTTGGGATAGATGTCATGCTCGCGCGCCAGGACGCGGGCGGCCAAAGCATCCTCGGTATCGCCGGGCAGGATGGGCACCAAGGCCTGGGTGATCGCCGGGCCTTCATCCAGCCCGGGGGTCACGAAATGCACTGTGCAGCCATGTTCTTTAGCCCCGTCCGCGATGGCGCGGGCATGGGTATCAAGCCCGCGATAGGCCGGCAGCAGCGATGGATGGATGTTGATTGCCCGCCCGCGCCAGGCTTCCACGAAGCCTTCCGAGAGGATGCGCATGAAACCCGCGAGGCAGAGGAATTGGCAACCCGCTTCCCGCAACGCCCGGTCCATGGCGGCATCAAAGGCCGCCCGGTCGCCGCCATAGCCGCGATGGGAAATCACGGCAGTGGGAATTCCGGCGGCCTTGGCGCGTTCCAGCCCATAGGCATCGGGCGTGTTGGACAGGACCAGGGCAATCCGGGCCGGGAAAGCCGGATTGGCGGCGGCATCGATCAGGGCCTGCAGATTCGATCCGCGGCCCGAGATCAGCACGCCGATGGCGGGGCGAGCGTCGGTCATTTCCAGACCAGTGGCCCACCCGTGCCGCGCGTGGCGATTCGCCCGATCCGGAACACGGTCTCGCCCGCCAGGCCCAGCGCGGTTTCCGTTTCCTCCAGCAGGGTCGGGGCGACGATCATCACCATGCCGATGCCGCAGTTGAAGGTCGCCAGCATCTCCTCCTCGGCGATGCCGCCGGCCTCGGACAGCCAGTCGAATACGGGCGGGCGGCTCCAGCTTCCGGCTTCCAGATGGTAGGCCAGATGCTCCGGTAGCACACGTGGCAGGTTTTCCGGAAAGCCGCCGCCGGTGATATGGGCGATGCCCCGCACCCCGCCGCGCGCTATGGCAGCCAGGGCAGAGGTGACGTATATGCGGGTGGGCTCAAGCAGTGCCCGACCCAGCGTTTCGCCCGGCGCGAAGGGGGCGGGATCGTTCCAGCCCAGGCCGACCTTGGCGGCGACCTTGCGCACCAGGGAATAGCCGTTGGAATGCACGCCCGACGATGCCAGCCCGATCACCGCATCGCCTTCCTGGATCGCCGCGCCGGTCAGCACCTGACCACGTTCGACCGCGCCGACGCAGAAACCGGCCAGATCATATTCGCCCTCGGGGTACATATCGGGCATTTCGGCGGTTTCGCCGCCGATCAGCGCGCAGTTGGCGCGGCGACAGCCTTCCGCGATGCCGGCGATCACCGATTCGGCAATGTCCACATCCAGCCGGCCGCAGGCGAAATAATCCAGAAAGATCAGGGGGGTGGCGCCCTGCACCACCAGATCATTGGCATTCATGGCGACCAGGTCGATGCCGACCGTGTCATGCAGGCCGGCATCCTGGGCCAGCTTCAGCTTGGTGCCCACCCCATCGGTGGCGGCCACCATGATCGGGTCCTTGAACCCGGCCGCGCGCGGATCGAACAGGGCGCCGAAGCCGCCCAGCGCGCCATCGGCACCCGGGCGCGCGGTGCTGCGGGCCAGCGGTTTGATACGCTCCACCAGGGCGGCGCCGGCTGCGACGTCCACCCCTGCGGCACGATAGGTTAAACCGCCATGACGGTCGGAAGTCCGGTTGCTGTCGGTCACGGGAATGCCTATGCTCTGAGCCCATGAAATGGATGCGCAACATACAGCCTCGCGCCCGGCATGCAATGGCCGCGATG
>Ga0209066_10004387_pt1 | contig 15426 bp, 30 predicted proteins | sample All_14_2_FD_187198 | JGI IMG/M metagenome (GOLD analysis project Ga0209066, IMG submission 187198) | Freshwater microbial communities in response to fracking from Pennsylvania, USA - Allegheny Zone_MetaG_DW_15 (SPAdes) (version 2) ...
GATCACTTCCAGCGGGTCGGCGCTCGCGACGGCCTTCCGGATGGCTGCCCGGTCGAGCCCTTCGATGACGGTCTTGCCGCCGTCGCCGCCGGGTGCATGTGCTTGTCCTACGACGGCGGCGGCAGCCGCCGGAGTACTTCCCTTTCCTATTTCCCCTTCCCTTTCCCCTTCCGCATATGCTCTAGCTGATGCTTGAGCATTGCTTGAGCATGTGCCATTGCGCTTACCCCAGCGGGCCATGGCACCAGCGGTCGCACGCCTGCGCCCACGGATGACCTCGGCCTCCTTCTCAGCGCTATACCCATTCACCACAACATCTTCCCCATCAAACCGGATCAGCCGATCAGCCGCCCGCAGTTCGCGGATCGTCACGGCGCACAGCTGCTGCCACTGCCGATCCTTCCACAGACCCCCTCCGACGATGCGCCCGCCGTTCTCTTGCTCGTAGCAGTATCCGAGGACACGTACCCACGTGCCAACCTCCGCGGGGCTCGACCCTATCGCCTCGGGAGAGCGCAGCTGCTTAGCGATATGGAGGTTCAGCCATTCCATGGTTAGGCCTTCGTCGCAGCGGGTTCGTTGGAGCCAATCCGGAGCGCCGCGCGGGCCTCCCAAGCCCTGCCGTGATCGCGCCATGACTTCGCCATGGCAGCGCAGCACAGGGCGCACCAGCGATAGGTGGCAATGCTGCCATCGGTGATGTCGGTGCGGCGGCGGATCCATTCGCCCGGCTTGATGTTCTGGGCGCATTCGTGACACTCGCCGCCGGCACAGGCTATGGTGATCTTGTCAGACAACGTGCGATCACCGGGCGAACCGAAGTCCCCTTCGAATGGGTCAACGTGTAGGCACTTCTCTGCGCTGAATGGTGGCTTGTGCTTCATGGTTTCCCCTCTGCGGTGATGCCGGTCGTCACCCCCAGCGGCTTCCGGTCGGTGACGTAGCAGGTCAGCGTGGTGTCGGCGCTGGCGTGGCCGAGCAGTTCCTGCACCTGCTCGATCGAGGCCCCACGCAGCAGCAGCTGCGTCGCGGCGGTCTTACGCAGATCGTGGCTGGAGATCTCCAACCGCCGGCCGACCACCTCGGCGGCTTCCTTGGCCCAGCGCTGCACGCTGCGCCGGCCGTAGTGACCGCCGCCCGGTGCGACCAGCAGCGGACCGCGCTCGCCCTGCCGGCGGCGCTCGGCGACGTAGCGGCGCCAGGCCGCGACGGCGATGGGCTCCAGGCGGACGCTGCGGGTGCGCTGGCCCTTCCCTGGCACGGTCAGCGTCACCAGGCCTTCACGCTCCACGAGGTGCCGACGCTCCAGCGCTGCGACCTCCTGGCTGCGCAGGCCGGCGGTGACCTGCAGCAGCACCGATAGGCCGGCTTCTGGCGACGTGGTTGGCGCTAGGGCCCATTGCGCGACGCGCTGCGCCTCGGCCAGCGTCAGCGCCTGCCGCCGGCCGTTGGCCTTCTGGACCGCGCCGCGGTCGACCCGGTGCAGGCGGCGGATGTCGCGGGTGATCGGGCTGCGCCGGATCAGGTCGCGATCGAACAGCCAGGTGTACCAGCTGCGGAGCGTCTCGCGGTAGGTGACGATCGTGCGCGGCGCCCGGCCCTCGGCCTCAAGGGTGTAGAGCCAGTCGGCGACCACGCGCGGCCCGGCATCGGTCTGCGCCGACAGCGAACGGCGCCCCGTGTCGCGCACCCAGCGCCACAGCCGCGTCGCGTAGCTCGACCAGCTGTCCTCGCTGTGGCATGTGCCCAGCATCCAGCGGTACAGGGCGTCCTGCAGATAGGCCTCGCAGTTCAGCGCCGCAGGAGTCCCCGCGGTGCGGCTGCCGAACAGGGCCCGCACCGTCTCCCGGATCAGCCGGCGGCGATCACGGCCGGTCGGCAAAGTCGCTCCCAGATCGGCCCCGGGCTGCCCTTCCTTGTGGACGTACAGATATGCGATTTCGACGGAGCAACGCGGGCGTTTCGACGCCTCTCCCGACGATCCCGTGTCCAATAACTTGTACTTCTCGGACATCAGGCACCACCCTGCATCGCGGCAGCCGACAGGCGTTCACGGGCCATGGCTGCGTACTCCGGGTTCAGTTCGATGCCCAGGAAGGACCGGCCGTGGCGTAGAGCGACAACGCCGGTCGTTCCGCTGCCTGTGAATGGGTCGAGAACTACCCCCCCCCCTAGGACATCCGGCCAGCACGCACGGTTCGACCAGTTCATCGGGGAAGGTTGCGAAGTGGGCGCCGGGGAACGGGCGTGCGCTGATGCTCCACACGGTGCGGCGGTTGGCCGTCTGCGGGTGCTTGCGGCCGCCGTTGGCTGCCATCCAGGCGTTGACCTTCTCGCCTGCCGATCCGGTGCCATCGCCCTTCGTTGGCGCGGTGCGCACGGTCAGGGTCTTAGGCTTGATCGGCGTAGCGATGGCGCCGGCATCGAAGTGGTAGTGCTGGCCCTTCGTCAGCAGGAACAGGTACTCGTGGGCTCGGGTGCAGCGGTCGCTGACCGTCTCCGGCATCGGGTTCGGCTTGTGCCAGATGATGTCCTGCCGCAGCCACCATCCGCTGGCCCGCAGGGCGAACGCTAGCAACCAGGGCTGACCTATCAGGTCCTTCTGCTTCAAGCCGCCGGTCGAGATCTTGGTGCGCCGCACCGCACGGCTTGCGCGGCCTGATTCGATCTGCGTCCGCTTGCCGTTGATCTGGCTGTTCCAGCCCGTTCCCGTATTCGCGCTGGTGACGTAGCTGTCCCCCATGTTGACCCAGCAGGTGCCGTCGTCCCGCAGCACCCGGCGCACCTCGGTGAAGACGGCAACCAGCCGTTGCAGGAAGTCGTCCAGTGAAGATTCCAGCCCGATCTGACCGGCTACATTGTAGTCGCGTAGGCCCCAATATGGTGGCGAAGTGATGCAGCAGTGCACCGACCCCGAGGGGATCAGCCGCAGCTGTTCAAGGGCGTCGCCGATGCGCAGGTGGTGGCTCATGGCTTGATCCGATCACCCAAGGCGATGACGGCTGCGCTGCCAGGACTGGGCATCAGCACGACGTATCGGGGCGCCTTCGTGGCGGCGATCCGCACCAGACGGTCGATCCACGGCTTGGCGGCGCGCTCGTAGTCGGCTCGCAGCTGGGTCAGTTGCTGGTGGCAGAACTCTTCCTCGGACATGGGCTCATGCGGCATAGATGACCCCCTGCGTGACGCAGTCCGGGTAGGTGCCATGCCCGATGTCGCCGCCCTCGCAGGTGCAGCCGCGGGTGAACATGCCGGGGTCGTACTCGTATGCGCCGGCCTGGGCGGCGGCGAAGCGCTCCAAGGCCGCGTGGCACTCCTGGTGCATCTTGCAGGTGTTCAGCCCTTCGTCGCCGATGCAGACCCAGCGCTTGTAGACCTCGCCACGTTCGATGCGCTCGCTGCACCAGGAGCAGCGGTGCGGCTTCCTGGCCTTCACGTTGATCGGGTCGGAGTTGAACCAGGTCATGACGGCAGACCCTTCCGGCTGATCCGCACGCCCTGCGGCCGGATCTGCTCGCCGTGCTCGATCAGCCAGCGGCGCAGGGTCTGCCAGCTGTTGCCATAGGCCCTGGCCGTCGCCTTGCCGCCGTGCTGGCGGTAGTGGGTGAGGGCCGATGGTGGAATGATCGCGCGGGGGTAGCTCATCGAACGGCCTCCGCCAAGCGGCGCCGGGCCAGCGCACCGGCCAGCCACTGGTCATAGGCCGCAATCGCGACGTCGGCGCAGTAGCGGTAGTAGGCGTCGACCCGCGGCTTCTCAGCCGGCAGGAACGGCAGGTGGTTCGCGCCCAGTTCGATGGCGAGCATCCGCAGCAGATCAGCCGGTGCCTGCTGCCCGGCATCCTCCAGCGCCCGCGCACCGCGCATCAGCGCGTCCTGCTCGTCAGCGCTCAGCAGGTTCGGACCGCCGCAGGTGGTGTCCTTCATGATCGCCGCAGCGACGTGATCGCGCAGGCCGCTCATGGCAGGTTCCTGACGACCACCGCCCTGGCCCGCGTGGCACGCATGAACCAGCGGGTGATGGCCTTGCTGTGGTGCTTGGCCCGGCGGTTCCGGCCGCCGCGGCTGGCGTGCATGGCGCGGTGCTCGGCGTCGGTCCACTTGACGTAGCACCGCTTCAGTTCGTTGGTGCCGAAGGCCAGGAAGCGCTGCGTGGCATAGGTGTACCCGCCGTTGGCCTGCTCCCAGGCGTCGACCACATGGATGGCACGGGCGAAGGCGTCGCGGGCGTGGCGGCTCATGGTTTGGCCTCGACTGGCCACCAGGTCATCGATCGGTGGCCCTGCACGGTGCAGACGCGCGAGATGCCGTTGCGGACATCTCCGGCAGTGCGCAGTTCCGGCAGACGGCGGCTCGGCTCGTGACGCTCCAGGCCGATGGCCTTGGCGATCTCGGCGGCGGTCTGGCCGGGCAGGCGGCGCACCTCGGCGAGGCAGGCGATGCGGTGCTTGGTGGCCGTCCCGGTCGCATCCATCAGGATGGCCGCTTCCAGGCTGGTCCGTGGATCGGTGGCACGGGTAAGGGTGGTGATCATGCTGCGGCCTCCGATGTCTGGTGACGGTGGATGTGGCGACGCACTCGCGCGGCCTCGTCCTCGGGCAGCAGCGTCAGCGCGTCCTCGGGCACGGTCCGGACCCGGCGCACCATCGCCCAGCGGCGCGGGCACCAGTAGTCAACGGTGCCGTCTTCGTGGCACTGCGGGAACTCGAAGCCCGGCAGATCGATCAGCGCAGCTGCGGCCGCGCGCGTCGCCGACTGGAGGAAGGCGCGGACCGTCATGGCCTTGGGACCTCGTCCCACGTGCGACCATCGAAGCGTCGGCCAGCCAGCTTTTTCCCAACGCGGAACACAGCGTTGTCGTGGTCGCCGTCCTCGCCGTCGACCCAATAGGAGCCGCATTCGTCCCAATCGAGCATATCGAAGCGCGATGATTCGATTGCAGGATCAGCCGCGCAATGCTCGGCTTCGTACTGCGTGCCGGGCAGCCATTCACCCCACTGCTTGAATAGGAACGGAACATCTGCCCGTATCGCCTGCTCCCGCAAGCTGCGTGCCCATTCCTGGTGCATCGGTCGCGCCTTCGGACCGCTCTCGCCGCCGCAGATGATCCAGTGAATCCCGGGCAGCAGCGGGCTCTTGTCCGTCGCCTGGTCGACGCGCGAGAAGTACGGCGCGAGCAGCGAGCGTGGGCAGTGATTCCAGATGGCTCCGGCAATGTTAACTGGCCCAAGCAGCGGTTCACAGCTGAGAAAGCGCACACGCGCCGGCACCGAAAGCAGTGCCGGGATCCGCTCATCAGCGCGCTGCTGATCCTCGACAGTCGTTCCCAGCCAGACATTCGGCATGTGCCGCTCGAAGTCCCACAGGTCGCCGTTGCCGTTGCTGGCCGCGTCGCAGCGCTCGCGGATCAGTTCCGGCCGCTTCGTCAGCAGCAGCCAGTCCAGGTTTGGGCATGCATCGATCAGCGTCAGCAGGTCGCAGAGCCACTCGGCCGGCACCTCCGGATCGAACACGTCAGCCAGCGAGGCGCAGAAGACGCGGTCCCGGCGCCCGGCCTTAGCCGCAGCGCGGTCCCACTTCAGCGGCTGCGACCAGGTGCTGGCGGCCGTGCGCACCCGCGGCTGGCCGGCGCCCCACTTCGCCTTGCCGTAGCGCTCCATATCCCGCTCGGCGTAGCAGTGCGCGCATCCCGGGCTGACCTTCGTGCAGCCGATCCACGGGTTGAAGGTGTGCGTGGTCCATTCGATTTTGCTGTTTTCACCCATGGTTCGTCTCCTTCAGATGCGCGATGAATGACGCCCAGACAACATCCCAGAACCACGCCACGCAGTCCTTGTCCTTATACCTCAGGTCCTCGTAGTAGCAGTTACCGTAGGGGTCGGATAACCGGGCGACGTCATCCGGCGTCTCGCAATTGACCACATCGTCCCATATTTCCCGCGCCACATCAGCTGGCCAACTGTCAGAGCGGCGCTGGTCAATGATCATCCGCTTGAGGCCGTCGACCGTTTCTTCCAGGTCGAACTCCTGCAGGTCCTTCTGATTGAATAGCTTCTTCATGGCGTAATGCCGATCCAAACCGAACAGGAATGACACCAGCGAGACGCCTTCGCCGCGGTGCCTCCAGTAGTGGCAGCCGTTCAGTTCATCGTGCCACGGGCAGGAGACCGAGACGTAGCCGGTGCTCGGCTGCAGCGTGATGACTGCCTCGGCACCGATGCGGTAGACCTCGCATCCACTCATCGATTCCACCTTCAGGAGGAGATTGCCCATGGGTTCAGTCCTTCCGGTTGTTGTAGAGGCCCGCTGCGCTCGACGCGCAGAAGACCAGTTGCATGGCGACGAGGCCCCAGGCGTGAGCATCGATCGCCCAGGCGATCCAGCAGAGGTTGCTGACCAGCCAGGCGGCGAAGCCGTGCATCCGCAGGCGGGCACGCGCGCTGGCGACCAGCGGGGCACCCAACAAACCCAGGGCCATGCCGGGCCATTGGAGCAGGTCGATCATCGGACGCTCCGATTCAGGTCGGCGCAGACGGCCTTCGCGGTCGGCGTGTCGTTGAACAAGGCGATAAAGCGGACGGGGATGCGCACCCACTGTGTTCCGCCTCTGCGGCGAAAGCAGGGCGAGAAGGTGCAGCGGAAGATGTCACCGCCGCCATCCCGACGTGGGTAGAGCACATAGGGATTCGACTTCATGACCCCGCCGCCTCCGCGTCCCACTTCTCCAGCTGCCGGCGCAGCGCGTCGCGGATGTCTTGGCGGTTGCCGTTGCTGATGTAGGTCTGCAGGCTGTTGCCAGGGCTGAAGACCATCAGCAGGGCGACGTGCTCCGGCGGCAGCGCCGGGTGGACGAAGTTCTTGAACACGCGGTTCGTCAGCGCGATCTGTTCGTCGGGGCTCATGCGACGGTTGCGGCAGTTGGCGCGCACAAGGGCGGCGGCCACGGATGGGCAGACGCTGTTGCCGATGCGGCCGATCTGCTGGGCCTGCGTTCCGGTCAGAACGTAGTTGGCTGGGAAACCCTGGGCGCGGGCGAGTTCGGCCGGCTTGAGCATGCGCAAACGGATGTCAGCCAGGGCGTATGTCGTGCCGTCGATATCCACCGTGACGAGGCCATGCCGCGCCTTGCTGACGATGGTGGGCACCGGTTCGTTGACCGGGTTAGCCGTGTCGCCCCCGCTGTAGTACGTGGTCAGGAATGAGGCGCAGAGCGCGAAGTGCCCGCCTGTGAGCGGCGCACCGGCCAGCCCGAAGGCCATGCCGGGCCATTGCAGGAGGTCGATCATCGCACGGCCTCCGCGTCCCACTTCTCCAACTGGCGGCGCAGCGCGGCGCGGAGGTCCTCGCGGTAGCCGTTGCTGATGTAGGTCTGCAGGCAGTTGCCGGGGCTGAAGATCATCAGCACGGCGACGTGCTCCGGCGGCAGGGCTGGGTGCACGAAATTCTTGAACACGCGGTTTGTCAGCGCGATCTGTTCGTCAGGGCTCAGTTGCACGATGCGCCTTCCATGTTGGAGGCGGCAGGTCATGCCGTCCTCTGCATCACCGCCGGCAGCAGGTTCGCCCTGGCGATCGCTTCGGCGACGTCAGGGCAGACGCTGTTGCCGATGCGGCGGATCTGCTCGGCCTTGGTCCCGGTCAGGATGTAGGGGCGCAGGCCCTGGGCCTCGGCCAGTTCGACCGGGGTCAGCATGCGCATGCCGATGTCGACCACCGCGTATTCCTGACCCTGGATGGTGACGGTCACCAAGCCCAGCCGGGCCTTGCTGACGATGGTCGCCATCGGTTCGCGCAGGTCGGCGCTCGTCTTGCCCGAACCGTAGTAGGCGACCAGGAACGCGGCGATCAGGGCCATGCTGCCGCCACCGCGCCCACCACCTGCGGTCAGCGTCGGGACTGGCTCGCGCGCATCGACGCCCGTGCTGTGCTGACGGAACACGGACAGGTAGGCAGCGCAGAGATTGACCTGCGTTGCCACGGCGGTGATCGTCGGCATCGGTGCGGTGCATGAGGCGCCGGGCATCGGGACGCCACCGCGCTGGGTATAGTGCTTGGCCAGGAAGGCGGCGACCAGGGCATGCTTGCCGCCTCCACCGACGATGGTCCCCAACGGCGCATCGATCGCCAAGGTACGCGGCGACTGCCCTTCCCGCTCGCCGTATCCGGTTTGCACCAGGGTCGGCACGACCAGGCAGTGCTCATTCTTGCTGGTCACTGTTGAGAGCGGTTCGCTGGTCGGGCGCACCTTCCCTGCATCGCTGCCGGTGTGGCAGCACCGGATGATGAACGGATCGCCGGCAGCCAACACGAACCGGACCAGGCCGGCGGCGATGCGGCGGCAGGTGGCCGGGGCCAGCGGGCGCTTCACGCCCAGCTTTCGCGCCTGGGCGCGATCGAGGAAGATGGACGGGCATGGCAGCGAGAAGTCGATGACTTCGGCGGCGGAGCGGTGCGGCCGGCTGCGCTTCGGCCCGTGGGTCGGCTCTGGCCAGACGATGGGCTGCCCGTCGCACCGGGCGATCAGGAACAGGCGCTTGCGGATCGTGGCGGCGCCGAAGTCAGCGGCCGACAAGATGCGATGCTCGACCCGGTAGCCCATCGCCTCCAGCTGGGCGACGAACCGGCGGAAGGTCCGGCCCTTGCCGCGACGTCCGGCGGTCAGCTGCTGCTGATCGATCGGCACCTGTTCGCCGGCCGCCGCCACCGTCTTGTCGATCTTCATCACCCGGCCGGTCTTCTTGTCGCGCTTGGCGATCAGCGGACCCCAGCCGCGGAACTCTTCGACGTTCTCCATGAAGATGATGCGCGGGCGACGGCTCAACCGCCCGGCCCACTTCGGGATCATCCATGCCAACCCGCGCACCGCCTTCGACACCGGAGCGCCACCCTTGGCCTTCGAGAAGTGGCGGCAGTCGGGCGATGCCCACAGCACGCCGACCGGCTGACCGTTCGTGGCCTGTGTGGGATCGACATCATAGATCGATTCGCACCGATGCTGCGTGGCCGGGTGATTGGCCGCATGCATCTTGATCGCCGCCGGATCGTGGTTGATCGCGATGTCCGGCGAGCGGCCAAGCGCACGTTCCAGGCCGAGGCTGGCGCCACCGCCACCCGCGAACAGGTCGACGATCAGTTCGCCGGTGAGGACGCCGGCTATGCCGGGGATGCCGAGTTGCTTCACGACCGTGCCGCCATCGCTTCGCCCTGCTCGCAATCCAGCAGGTTCAGTTGGTAGCGGCGGCCGATCAGCTGGAAATACGCCAAGTGAGCAAAGATGAAGGCCAGATACAAACGGCGGCGGAGCGTCAGGGGTTTATCATTCACCCTGATGTATATATCGATACTCATGGGTTGCCCTTTCCCTTCGGCGCCGGCACCTCAGCAATGGCCTTTGCCTCCTGTTCCACGGGATCCAGCGTGGCGAGGCGCTCCAGGGCTTCGACGGCCGCTTCCTCGGGCAGGGCGTTTGCGCGGACCGGGCTGTACTGGCACAGCTTGCGGATCAGGGCCTGCCACAGGATGTCGATCAGTTCATCGTCGGGCAGCGTGTTGGCGTCGCTCCAGCCCTTCGGGTCCAGCGGCGAGATACCCGATTCGCAGAAAACCACATAGAGCTTGATCAGCTGGGCCAACGGCGGCGGTTCGGCGTCAGGCAGTTCGCGGTCGACCTGCGCGAGGCGGAATGCCAGGCGCTTGGCCAGGCGCTTCTGCTCAGCGGTCGGGGCCGGGCTGTCGGCGGTCTTCGGCGCGGTCTTCTCCGGCTCCAGGCCGAGGGCCGCGCGGGTCTCCTTCGGCGCCCAGGCCGCGACCTTGACGAAGGTCTGTTTGCCGGTCTCGGCGTCGATCGCGGGCATGGCGCCCGCGTCGCTCTTCTTGCAGTCCTCCAGGCCGATGCGGTTGTTCATCACCACCGCCTGTTCCGGCAGGTCGGCGCTGGCCTCGGCCTGGGCGCTGTCCTCGTAGTGCGTCAGCACCAGCACCTTGGCGTGCTTGCTGGCCAGCTGGCGGGCTTTGCTGGCGTTGTGCCGAAGCATCTTCGCCGCCCAGCAGACGGCATCCAGGCAGCGGTCAGCAGCGTCGACCGAGTCGCTGAACAACGTGGTCTGGCAGTTGCTGCGCTTCGGGCAGGCGGTGCAGGCGGTGGCGGTGGGCAGCAAGGCCAGATCGTCAAGCTTCCACGGAGCGCTCTTGAGCAGATGCAGGTAGCGCTCGCGGATCACATGGGCGAAGGCGGTGACCGACTCAGGGGCAAGGAAGTCCTCAGCGTAGGCTCCGGCGATCTCGCGCTGCACCTCGGCTGGCAGGCGGGCGACGTGCTCGAGGTGCGCCACCGTGGCCCAGGGGAACTTCCCTTCAGCCCGACCGAGGCGCCAGACCGGATCGAGGTCGACCAGCTTCGACCGCCGCGCCACCCACGACGCGGGCTGGCCAAGTTCAGCGGCCGCCGTCTCGTAGGTGAAGCCTGCGCGCAGCAGGTCGGCGATCCCCTCGGCCTCTTCCAGCGGATCCAGACCGGCGCGATGCAGCTGCGTGACCAGGATGATCTTCAGCGCCTCGGCATCGGTGCAGTGCTCGCGCACCTGGCACCACAGGCCGGCGATGCCCCCAACCAGACGGCCACCGGCCGTCCGGCGCTTGCCGTCGAGCACCTCGTAGGTGCCGGCCGCGGTCGGCCGCACGATCAGGTCGACCTCCTGCCCCTTGGCGAGGCTCGCGCCGAGGTCGCGCAGGGTCGGATCCGCTGGGTCGACATGCCGCTTGTTCAGCGGGCAATCGACCAGCTGATCCAGGCGCAGGAATTTCGACTCGTATTCGTTGGGCTTCATGGGTGGTTCTCGCGGTGGATGTAATGGCCGGGTCGGATGCGGACGGCGAGGCCGAGGCGGACAAGGCGGGCAAGAGCAGACCACGCGGCGGTCGGCGTCATGCCCAGATCGCGGACCAGCACGGCGGTCGTGGTCGCCCACGTGCCGCGCTGCCGCAGCCACGCCTCGGGGGAGTGGGTCACGCCGACTGGGCGAGGGCGGACAGGCGGTTGTGGTTGGCCAGGAAGGCGTCGCGGGCCCGCGTGGGCGGCATCGGATCGATGATGCACCCAGGCGGCTTGCGACCGAATATCGGGAACTCGTTATGCGACGGCATCAGCGCTTCAGCCTCGGCCTGTAGCACGCGGTTGTCGGCGACTGTGATCACGTCCCATGCCTCGGCAGGGGCGCAGATACCCAGCGCCGTCAGGATGACCGCGCGCATCTCTTCCTCGACCTGATCGACCGGAACGGGGCTGCCATCGTCGCGCAGGATGTAGAGGTTCCGCTTCCATGGCCGGGCGATGTCGCCGAGGTAGGCTTCCGCATCATCGTGGTGCAGCGCCAGCAGGGCGTAATCCGGCGCCATCTGCTCGACAGCCAGCGCCACCTGCACCGCGTGCTGGGCCACGCTGTAGTGATACGCCGTATGCCCGGTCCAACGGCACAAATGAGCCAGTGCGTGCGCAATGTCTTCCAAGCAGACTATCTCGGGGCGCGGATCGAGCGGGTAGAACTGCCGGCCGGTACGCGTCAGCAGCCAGTCGCCGCGTTGGATGTCGTTCATGGAGTGGTTCCTAGATGAGAGGGTCAGGCAGCACGAACCGCGAACCCTGGCGGATCAGCAGGCGCAGCTGCACGGCGCGGCGGGCGCCGCGGGCAAGCCGACTTCTGGCCAGCGTGTGCCGGGAGGCGGCGCCTCCCCACTCGCGGACCTTGGCCACGGCGGCGTGCTCGTTGGCGGTCGCCTGCGCAGCCATCTGCGCCAGGTAGTCCGCCCGCGGGATCGCCGCCGGGTCGCTCACGCGCTCTTCCGCCGAGCCAGCGCAACCTCGGCCACGACCAGCCCGGAGACGTAGGCCATGCGGTCGCCGATGCGGTTGCCGCCGGCGGCCAGCGCGGCCTTCACCTGCCGGTCGCGGTAGAACGCCATGATGACGCGCTGCGTATCAAGATGCGCGCAGGTCTTGACCAGCCGCGGGATCAGCGCGCGATCATCATCGGTCAGTGGAACGGGTGGGGTGCTCGGCATGGTGGTCCCGGGTGGTGGCTGCTGACGACGAAGCCCACCGGCCACGTGGACGGTGGGCAGGCACATGGTTCGCGGTGGATTCAGCGCATAGGAGCCTCCTGGTGGTGACCGCTGGCAACGCTGAACCCGACCATGCCACGACAGCAGGTCGGGTAGCGGTGGGTCAACTCGACTACTTGTGCCGGCGGCTCCGAGGTCCGCAGCGGCGGCGGCGCGACTCCATCGGAGAGCGATGCGATCCGGCCCGGGCAGCGGCCTTGCGTGCTCGCTCCATTTTCTTGTCGAAGCGTTTGGTGGTGGTGTCAGTAGACATGACGGTCTCCGGTGATGGTTAGGCGAGCAGAGCGCCAGCCCACTCGGCCAGCGCGGTGATGGTGCGGGCAGCGGCGAAGGCGGTGCCGATGGCCAGCGGCAGGCCGACGGCCAGCACTGCGGCGATGCGGGCGCGGTGGTGCCACGTGGGGCCAGCGGTGTGCGCGACCGTGCCGCCGACGGCCAGCAGCTGCGCGCAGTCGATCACCTGCCGGCGCTGCTCGACGGGCAGGTTGACTTCGCTGGCCTTGGCGACGCGGGCCATCTCAGCGCTGATCTGCTGCTGGCGGACGATACGCTGCTGCGTCAGCAGATGGTCGGAGTCGATGAAGGTCAGCGCGTTCACGGGCTGGTCTCCAGGGCAGCAGCGGCGGCAGCGGCGGCCTGGGCGCGCTGCACATCGACGGGATCCGGCACGGTGTCGAGGTACGCTTGGATCTCCGCGGCCTCGGCCTCCGGATGCTGGAGAAAATCAAACCCCGGAGCGCTGTAGCGGGCCATCAGTTCCCAACCGTCGCGCGGCCACTGATGGTCGAATCCATGCCCGGTCATCTCGTGGTTCAGCACCTTCGCCTTGCCCCAGCACGTCAGGGTCTTGTCGATGGTGATGCTGCCGTCGGCCGGGTCGTAAAATCCGTAGGTGCGGCTGCCGTACTGGCGCGGCGTGTTCTCCCAGATCCAGGTCGGCGAGGCTTCGTAGAGCGCTAGGTCGGCTCCGGGGTTCAGCCGCGTGCGCGAGTTGTCGCGTGAGTTGTCGCAGCCGGTCGACAGCAACGCGGTGAAGAGGATCGCAAGCAGGCACAGCATGCGTTTCATGGGGTCCAGTGCTCCAAGACGAGTTCTTGCAGGCCGCTGTCAGGCCCGGCGAACATCGCCCGGCGCATCTCAGCAGCGACCTCGGCCGACAGATGCGGCATCAACCGGCGGGCCTTCGCGCACAGCGCGGCGTGGCCGGCGGCGCGGACCGCGGCGTCCTCCGCATCGCGGACCCGCTTCCACGACGGCACGTCGCCATCGTCCGTGATGGGCTCGGGGTCGATCATGCGATCCGCCAGCAGCGGTGGCCGTCACCCTCGGCGCGGACCGACGCCCGCATGCCGCGCTGCCGGGCAGCAGCGTTCAGCACGCTCGGCCCGCTCGCCGGCAGATCGACCGTCGGCACGAAGAAGCTGTCCCCGATGGCCATGCGGTCGAACGGGTACTTGCGCAGCGGGAAGCCGCCCACGGGCCGCGGGCGCGGCTTGCCGTGCTCGACGCGGTAGCGTGGGCCGCGGTGCGGTGTGGACTTGGCGGGTGTGGCGTTGGGCTTCGTCATGATAACCTCGTTCAGCGCGGCTCGACCGCACAGGGGGACGGATGGATCTGTTTCGCAGCCTGGACCCAGAAGACATCGATCGCGCGGCACGTCTGGTGCAGCGCGCGGATGCCGCGGAGAAGGCGCTGGCGTTCGGCCTTGCCGTGGCGCTCATGCGATCCGAGGCATGCGCTCAGGCGGTCACACGTTACCGGCACCAGGGTAGCACGACGCCAGATGGGGCGCTGTACGCCATGATGGATGCGACCCTGAATGGGCTGGCGCTTGGCTCGCGATCCATTGATCTGCTGGCCATCCACCTGACGGATACGCCGGTTGCTGCTGCGCTGCGAGCGGCGGTGCAGCAGGACAACCCAGGACTCCCTGCCAATCTCGTAGAGTCGGAGATTGTTCACCAGATCAGCACCGTCCTCGGCAGCGTCCTTGGCCAACTCGGCCAATACCCGAGTCCCGGCGGTCACTGACAGGCGCAGCCGGGCCGCTTCCCAGTCGACGCCATGCCGGCGGTAATACTCGGCCAGGGTCACGACCGCGCCGCCTTCCGAGCAGCCACCAGATTGCGCACCAGGCGCTGCATGGTGTCGCGATGGCGTTGCGCCTTCTGCAGGAGGTTGTCGATCTCGACGGCGTTCAGCTTGTGGTCAGTCTGCGCCTTGTTCCAGGTGCGCTGCAGATCTGCCGAGCCGGCAATCTGATCATCGACATCCTGCGGCAGGCTGGCGGGATCTCCGGACGGCAGAGGCCGGCCCTCAACCATGAGCACCACCGCGGCGCCGACCTGGCTATCAGCCCGGGCAAGCGACAGCAGCTGCGCGCCGCTGAGCGCCTCGACCCAGGAGGCATCGCCGCTGCCGACGCGCGCGGCCTTACGGCTGATGCGGCTCGGATCGCAGCCGGCCATGCGCGCCAGTTGTTCCTGCGAGCGACGGGCGATCAGTTCGACCTGCTCTTCAACCCGCATGATGGGGGCGCCAGGGGATGCGCTCATGACCGGCCCCGCCCGGTACGACGTGGGCATGAGCCACCACGATGACCAGCCCGGCCCACCAGTCGCCGCGAACGCTCGCGGGCCACCAGCCCGGCCAGCGCGGCGGGATCCTTGCTGAGCACGCCAGCCAGGGCCGGGACCGCCATCGGCGAGGGCAGCGAGGTGCCGGCCTCCCACTGGAACAGCGTCGCGATGGCGACACCGATCCGCATGGCGGCCGCCTGCAAGGTCAGGCCCTTCGCCGTTCTCCAGGCCTTGACCTGCTCGCTGACTCGTGCGGTGCTCATCTGGGTCTGAATATGAATCGTATTCAAAATCATCAAGCATTATTTTTGGTTACGAAAGACGGTGCGGTAGGGTCGCGCTGTGGATGAGTTCCGAGCCATGCTCAAGGCGGGGGTCGCCAAGCGAAAGAAGCTTGGCCAGAACATGCGGTCTTTAGCCGCGGAAATCGGTGGGACTCAGGGCACAATCAGCAATGTGGCGACGGGGAAAATACGCCCCCCACTCAAACTACTCGAAGGCTGGTCGAGGTTGTTTGACACACAAGAAGAGCGGGATCGGTTCATCCGGCTCGGCGCCGCCACGAAGCTCGGCCCGGTTGCTGACCGCGCTCTAAGCCCCGGCACCACCTATGGCGCGCCTGACCTCGAAGCCCAGCTGGCCGAGGCGCAACGGACGATCGCTGATCTTCAGGCAGAACTGGCGGCGGTGCGGGCAAGCGTTGCCAGACCAGGCCCCGGCACAGCCATGCGC
>Ga0209066_10004388_pt1 | contig 15425 bp, 15 predicted proteins | sample All_14_2_FD_187198 | JGI IMG/M metagenome (GOLD analysis project Ga0209066, IMG submission 187198) | Freshwater microbial communities in response to fracking from Pennsylvania, USA - Allegheny Zone_MetaG_DW_15 (SPAdes) (version 2) ...
TCCAGGGTCTGCACCAGATTGGGCAGCAGCGCTTCTTTCAGCAGCACCGCCATGGCGCCCGGCGCCTTCAGGGCGGCTGCCGTCACCGGCTCCTTCTTCTCGGTGGAACCGATCACGATCCGGCCAAGGCGTTCTTCCAGATCGCCCAGATCCTTCGCCAGACAGAAGATCGCCATCACTTCGGAAGCGACCGTGATATCGAACCCGCCTTCGCGCGGAACGCCATTACCCGGCCCGCCCAGACCCAGGACTATGTCGCGCAGGGCGCGGTCATTCATGTCCATCACCCGGCGCCAGGCAATGCGCCGCGGGTCGAGCCCCAGCGCATTGCCCCAATACAGCTGGTTGTCGATCAGCGCCGACAACAGGTTATGGGCGGCGGTGATGGCGTGAAAATCGCCAGTGAAATGAAGATTGATATCCTCCATCGGGATGACCTGGGCATAGCCGCCGCCGGCCGCCCCGCCCTTCATGCCGAAACAGGGGCCAAGCGACGGTTCCCGCAGCGCGATGGCCGCCTTCTTGCCGATGCGGCTCAACGCATCGCCCAGCCCGACGGTGGTCGTGGTCTTGCCTTCCCCGGCCGGGGTCGGCGTGATGGCCGAGACCAGAATCAGCCTGCCTTGCTTCCGCCCGTCCAGGGAGGCCAGGAATTCCTGCGATAGCTTGGCCTTGTCCCCGCCATAGACGCGCAGGGCCTCGGGCGGAATGCCCAGCGCCGCCCCGATCTCGGCGATCGGTCTGGCGGTGGCCGCGCGGGCAATTTCAATATCGCTGGGCATAGCCGGTCACTCCCTCACGCGAAGCGGCTCATAGGAAATCATGGCGCTGTTCTGATAGGCCTGCCGCTCCTTCAGCCGGCGGAAATAGGCTTCCAACCGGGGCAGGGCCGGCCGGTCCAGCGGCAGATCGAAATAGCGGAAGATCGCGGTGCCGATGGGAATATCGCCCATGCTGAACACAGACCCGGCAATGTAGTCGCGACCCCGCAGCCAGTCCTCCAGCAGCAGGGCCGCATCCCCCGCCAACCGGGCATGCCGCGCCAGCCGGGCCGGATCACGCTTCGCCTTGGGCAGGATCACGCTTTCATAGAAGGCCGGTTGGAAAGCAGGCTGAAACACGGTCTGCTGCCAGTCCATCCACATATCGGCCTGGGCGCGGATGGCGGGATCTTCGGGCCAGAGCAGCCCCTGGCCCCATTTCGCGGCGATATAGCGGATGATGGTGTTGGATTCCCACAGCACCGTATCGCCGTCCACCAGCACCGGAATGCGCCGGTTCGGGTTCAGCGCCCCGAATTCCGGCGTATCCAGCCTGCCATGCACCGTGCCGGCATCGATGCGGGTGAACGCCATATCCAGCTCCAAGAGCGCCCAGATGACTTTCTGCACATTGAAGGAGCTATCGCGTCCCCACAGCGTCAGCATGATCGGCGCTTACTCTTTCACCCGCAGCGGCTCGTAGGAAATCATGGCCCCGTCGCGATAGGCCTGCCGCTCCTGCAGCCGGGCGTAATAGGCCTCCACATTCGCCAGCTTCGGCCGCTCGATCGGCAGTTCGAAATAGCGATAGAGCGAGGCGCCGACCGGAATATCACCCATATCCAGCGTCTTGCCGCCAATATAATCGCGCCCGTCCAGCCAGCGGTCGAGCATGCCCAGCACCTCGCCCGTCGCCTTGGACTGGCGCGCCACCATATCCATATTGCGTTTGGCTGTGGGCACGCGCACCAGCTCCGCGAAGACCGGCAGGAAGGTCGGCACCAGCACGGTCTGCTGCCAATCCATCCACATATCCGCCTGGGCGCGCTTGGCCGGATCCTCGCTCCACAGCGTACCTTGGCCCCATTTGGCGCAGACATAGCGCGTCACCGCGTTGGATTCCCAAACCACCGTCTCGCCATCCACCAGCGTCGGCACCCGGCCATTCGGGTTCATCGCCAGATAATCCGGCGTATCGATGCCACCGAACGCCCCGCCCGCATCGACGCGCTTGAACGGCACGCCCACCTCCAGCAAGGCCCAAAGCGGCTTCTGCACATTCAGCGAGGTATCGCGTCCCCATAAAGTCAGCATGATCGTTTCCTTATCCCTAGATTTATGATTGGGCCTTGCCGTCGAAAAAGGCCCGGATCGCTTCGGCATGGTCGGCGGAAGCATGGAGCAGCCCCTGCACCGCCGCGCAATAGTCCAGATGGGCCCGGAAATCCGGGCCGGCGGCCGCGCGCATCAGCTTTTTGGTCAGGCGCAGCGCATGCGTCGGGTTTTTCGCGATGGCCCGCGCCATCTCCAAGGCCCGGTCGAGCAGCGTATCGGGCTCGCACAACTCGGTCACCAGGCCCAGCCGGTCGGCTTCCACCGCATCCACGATATCGCCGGTCAGCATCAGCCTTGCGGCATGGTCCGGCCGTATCATGCGGGCCAGCAGCCAGGCCCCGCCATCGCCTGGCGCCACGCCGATCCGCGCGAAACTGGCGGAAAACCGAGCACTCCGCGACACGAAGCGCATGTCGCACAGACAGGCCAGATCGAGCCCCGCCCCGACCGCATCGCCATTCACCGCCGCGATCAGGGGCACGTCCAGCTCCCACAGCTTCGGCGTCAGGTTCAGGATGCGGTCCATATACTGGTTGCGGATGGCAAGCGCATCGCCCGCGAACAAGCCCCGCTTGGCCGCCATATCCTTGACATTGCCCCCGGCGGAAAAGGCATTGCCCGTACCGGTGATAACCGCTGCCCGGATATCCCGGTCGGTGCGCAGACGCGCTTCCGCCACCTGAAGTCCATCCAGTATTTCGGGATCGGAGAAGGCGTTCATGCTGTCGGGCTTCGCCAGCGTGATCAGCGCAACATGCCCGGTCAGTTCGAAACGGACGGCATCAGCCATTCACAGAATATCCAGCACCGATTCGGGCGGGCGGCCGATGGCGGCCTTCGCGCCGTTGACCAGAATGGGCCGTTCGATCAGCACGGGATGGGCCGCCATGGCGGCGATCAGCGCGCCGTCATCTTCCACATCCTTCAGGCCCAGCTCCTTATAGGCATCCTCGCCCTTGCGCAGCAGCGCCTTGGCGGGAATGCCCAGCTTGCCGATCAGCTCCGCCAAAGTGGTCGCGTCGGGCGGCGTCTTCAGATATTCGACAATCCGCGGCGCGATCCCCTTTTCCTGCAACAGGGCAAGGGTCTGGCGCGATTTGCTGCAGCGCGGATTGTGATAGAGGACGGGCGCCATGGCAGCTTCCTTCGTGACTGTGACTGAACCGCCACCCATACTAATGCTTTACCAACACCTGCCAAGCCATGGCGGTGGAGATTCCCCAGGTGATGGCCCATATTGTCGCCCATGAGCAGATTACCCAGCGACCGAACAGCAGACGATGGCGACATCGCCGCCTTCCTGGAAAAGGTGCGCGCGACGCCCGCCCCGCTGCGCGGCGCTGCGACCGGCGCTGGCCGGCTGATTTTCGCCATGGATGCCACCGCCAGCCGCAAGCCGATGTGGGACCGCGCCTGTTCGATCCAGGGCGAGATGTTCGAGGCCGCGGCCGATCTGGGCGGGCTGGAAGTCCAACTCGTCTTCTATCGCGGCTTGGGGGAATGCAAGGCCAGCCGCTGGACCGGCGATGCCAAGGGGCTGGGCCGGCTGATGACCGGGGTGGATTGCCTGGGCGGCCGGACCCAGATCGGCAAGGTACTGCGCCATGCGGCCGCCGAAACCGCAAGGCGCGGGCGCTGCGCCGCCATGGTCTTCGTCGGCGACAGTTTCGAGGAGGATATCGACGAGGTTTGCCATGACGCGGGCGAGCTTGGGATGCTCGGTCTGCCCGTCTTCCTGTTCCAGGAAGGCCGCGATCCCCTGGCCGAGCGCGCCTTTCGCGAAATCGCGAAACTGACCGGCGGGGCCTGGGCGCCGTTCGATACCGGCAGTGCGGAACAGATGAAGGCGCTGTTGCGCGCGGTGGCGGTCTATGCCGCCGGCGGCAGGCAGGCGCTGCTTGCCCATGCCGAACGCGCGGGCGGGGCGATGCTGGCCATCGCCGATCAGATGCGGAACCGGCGCTGATGTTGGGCATCGTCCTTGGCACGCTGATCGCGCTGGGCGGCATAGCCCTGCTGCTGAACTGGTTCGCCAATGCCACGCCGCGTGCCGTGCTGTCGGGGCTGCGCTGGGGCGGCATCGCGCTGGCGGGGTTCACCATCCTGGCCCTGGCGGCATCGGGGCGGCTGCAACTGCTCTGGCTTGCCATGATCTGGCTGCTGCCCTGGCTGGTGCGCGGCGCAAGGCTGCGTCAGGCCTGGCAGCGCGTGAAGCCCCGCGCCAAGGGCAAGCAGAGCCGGGTATCGACCCGGCTGCTCGATATGGTGCTCGACCTCGACACCGGCGAGATGGACGGGATGATCAAGGACGGCGCGCAGGCCGGACGGCGCCTGTCGGAGCTGACCACGCCGGAGGTGCTGGACCTGCTGCTGTTCGCCCAGGGCGATGATCCGCATGCAGCCCCGCTGATCGAATCCTATCTCGACCGCATGCGGCCCGACTGGCGCGAGCGAGCGCAGGCCGGACGGGGAGAGCATGGCCGCAAGGAACAGGCGAAAGGCCCGCGCCGCCCGGTGATGAGCGTGGAAGAAGCGCTGGCGACCCTTGGCCTGTCGGGTGAACCGGATGAGGCGATGATCAAATCCGCCCATCGCGCCACCATGAAACGGGTGCATCCCGACCAGGGCGGATCGGACGAAGCCGCCGCGCGGGCCAATGCGGCGAAGGATTTGTTGATGAAGCTGTATGGGCGGGGGTAACCCCGATTGCGTCCGGAGGTCCCGGGTCTCGGACCAAAGGTCCTCGCCCTCGACGACTGTGTTTTTTTAGGGTCATCCCGGCCGTAGCGAAGCGAAGAGCCGGGATCTTTATCCCGCAGCGCACCCGTGCCGCCTGCCCCTATATGGCTTGCAAAGCCGTGCTCTCCCAGGCAAAAACCCGCGCGACAGAATCATGACAGGCGGGAGTGAAACCCATGTTCAAAACGCTCGACGATTTCGATGCCAAGGCCAAGCGGGTGCTGGTGCGGGTCGATCTGAACGTGCCCATGGCCGATGGCAAGGTCACGGATGAAACCCGTCTGGTGCGCATCGCTCCCACCCTGACCGAGCTGGCCGACAAGGGCGCCAAGGTCATCGCGCTCAGCCATTTCGGCCGACCGAAGGGCAAGCGCGTGGCCGATATGTCGCTGGCCCCGGTGGCCGAGGCGCTGGGCCGCGTGCTGGGCCGCAAGGTCGCCTTCGCCCCCGATTGCATCGGGCCGGAGGCGCAGAAAGCCGTCGCCGCGATGGCAGAGGGCGATATCCTGGTCTTGGAAAACCTACGCTATCACGATGCGGAAGAAGCCAATGAGGAGAGTTTCGCCAAGGGGCTGGCAGCGCTCGGCGATGTCTATGTGAATGACGCGTTTTCGGCCGCGCATCGGGCGCACGCCTCCACCTTCGCGCTGGCGAAGCTGCTGCCCGCCTATGCCGGGCGCAATATGCAGGCGGAGCTGGAGGCGCTGAACGCGGCGCTGGGCACACCGAGGCGCCCGGTGATGGCGGTGGTCGGCGGGGCCAAGGTTTCGTCCAAGCTGGCCGTGCTGGGCCATCTGGTCGACAAGGTCGATTATCTGGTGATCGGCGGCGGCATGGCCAACACCTTCCTGTCGGCGCTGGGTACCGATGTCGGCAAAAGCCTGTGCGAGGCGGATTTGGCCCCCATCGCGCTGGAGATTTTGGGCAAGGCCGATGCGGCGGGCTGTCGGGTCGTGCTGCCATCCGACGCGGTGACGGCGAAGGAGTTCAAGGCCGGTGCCGCGACCGAAACCGTGCCGGTGGGCGCGGTCGGCCCCGAAGCGATGATCCTGGATATCGGCCCCGACAGCGTGGCCGCCCTGACCGCCCTGCTCGGCGAAGTGAAGACGGTGCTGTGGAATGGCCCGCTGGGCGCCTTCGAGATTCCGCCCTTCGATATCGGTACCAGCGCGGTGGCCCGGGCGGCTGCGGCGCGCGCCGAAGCCGGGGCGCTGACGGCCGTGGCCGGTGGCGGCGATACGGTCGCGGCCCTGGCCCATGCCGGGGCGGTGGACCGCTTCACCTATGTCTCCACCGCCGGGGGTGCCTTCCTGGAATGGATGGAAGGCAAGGAACTGCCGGGCGTCGCCGCGCTGGGCTGACCGTTCCCCCGCATCATCCGTGCATACGCAATGCGAAACGCCCGGGTCTTCCCGGGCATTTTTCTGGCCGCATCTTGGCCGCCCATATATTTAAACCTATATCAAACTTATGCTTTGATGTTGTTTTAGATATCATGTTGTCACGAGGCCGACAGCGATATATAATTAGATATCATCAATGATAATTGATATTGAATATGTCATCAAATCCGCATTACGAAACCCAAGCCCTAACCGTGCGCCTGCGTGCGGCACGCCAGGCCAAGGGATTCAGCCAGCGTGATCTGGCCAAGCTGACCGGCCTGCCGCAAGCCCAGATTTCCCGGATCGAGGCCGGGCAGGTCGATTTGCGCCTGTCCAGCCTGGCCGCCATCGCCCATGCGCTGGATCTGGAAATCGCGCTGATACCGCGTCAGGCTGTTCCAGCGGTACAGTCGATTGCCCGACAGTTGAGCAGACACGAACCACGACACACAACCAGCTTTAAGGAAGCGGTTCTTCGTATGACCAAAGCTGGTCAGACCCAAAGCGCTATAGCGGCTGCGTTCGGCGTCAACCCGGGACGGGTGTCGGAGATTCTCCGCAACGACAGTGCCACCGCTGAAAGGACAGGCGCTGCCTACACCCTGGACGACGAAGACGATGGCTGACAGCCGCTTCCTGACGGTCCGGCTGCATGGCAAGACCATCGGCAGCATCACCCATCTGGGCGGGGATCGAACCATCTTCGCGTTAGAGGAGAGCTACCTTGCCGATTCCAACCGGCCAACGCTGGGGCTGCGCTTCAAGGATGCGCTTGGCGAGTTGATCGCCGATTTCCGTCCGACCCAGACCAAATTGATCCCCTTCTTTTCCAATCTGCTGCCGGAAGGACCGCTCCGGCGCTTTCTGGCGGATCGCGCCGGGGTTCATCCGGATCGGGAATTCCATCTGCTGCGTGCTCTGGGGCGCGATTTGCCCGGCGCGGTCACGGTCTGGGCGGATGATGATCGAACGCCCGGCGACACGACCGGAACGGCACAGAGCGCGATTCCTGCAGGGGGGACAGAGGACGCCCTGCGTTTTTCGCTGGCCGGGGTGCAACTCAAATTCTCCGCAATCAAGGCCGAGCGGGGTGGCCTGACCATTCCGGCAAGCGGCGCGGGAGGCAACTGGATCGTCAAACTGCCGGCCCAGGCCTATCCCCATGTGCCGGAAAATGAATTCTCCATGATGACGCTGGCAGCCGGGTTGGGCATTACCGTACCCCGGATCGCGTTGGTTGATACCGCCGCCATCGGGAACCTGCCCGTCGGCATGGAACGCCTTGGCCTGAAATCCTTTGCCGTTGAGCGTTTCGATCGACGCGCAGACAGCCAACCGGTGCATATGGAGGATTTCGCGCAGGTCTTCGGCGTCTATCCCGAAGACAAATACAGAAAAGCGAGCTTCCGCAATTTGGCCGTGGTGATCGCGGCGGAGGCCGGGCTGGCGGATATTGCCGAATTCATCCGGCGCGTGACCTTCACGGTCCTGATCGACAATGGCGATATGCATCTGAAAAACTGGTCGCTGATCTATCCCGATGCGCGCCGGGCGCGGCTTGCCCCGGCCTATGATTTCGTGTCGACCCTTGCCTATATCGCGAACGAAAAATCCGCCCTGAACTTCAGCCGGGTGAAGGAATTCGACGGTTTTACCGACGACGAATTGCGGCATCTGGCAGCGAAGGCATCCCTGCCCCATCGCTTCGTTCTGGACACGGCGCATGAAACCGTGACGCGGTTTCTGGATCTTTGGGCCGCGGAAAAGACGCACCTGCCGATGGATGGCGCGGTGCGCGATGCCATTGATACACATCTGGCGCGGTTGCCCATCATCCGCGAAGTCTGAGAGGGGTTTACCGAAATGCGAAACGCCCGGGTCTCCCCGGGCGTTTCTGTGTGCAACAGGGTTCAGATCGTCAGACGATGGCGGATTTGGTCCGATACAGATTCCACATCACCGCCGCACCGATGGCAATGCCTACGGCATTGCCCAGGAAGGGCACGCCGATCCACAGATGCACCGGAAGCACGGTGAGCATTCCGGCGAATGCGAAGGCGCCGCGTTCCCAGGCCAACAGACGGCGATGCCAGCACCCGGTGAAAGCGATGGTGGTGAAGGCGACACCCGCCGCCGCACCCAGCCCATGCCAGGCCCCGTCGATCAGGCTGCCCTGCCAGATCAGGGCCGGCTCCAGCACGAACACGAAGGGAATCAGATAGGCGATCCACCCCATATTCGCCGCCCGCCAGCCGGTCTGCCAGGGATCGGCCTTGGCGATGGTCGCGGCCGTGAAACTGGCCAGCGCCACCGGCGGAGTGATCATCGACAGCATGCCGAAATAGAGCAGGAACAGATGGCCGGCGACCGGGTTGACGCCCGCCTGCACCAGGGCCGGGCCGATCAGACTGGCCAGCAACACATACACACCGACCGTCGGCATGCCCATGCCCAGCACGATGGAAACCAGCGCGGCGGTAATCAGCAGAACCCACAGGCTGCCATCAGCCAGTGACACCAGTTGCAGGGTCAGATTGAAGGCCAGGCCCGACAGATTCAGCACACCGATCACGATGCCCGCCGCGGCGCAGATCACCAGGATTTCAATCACCGCGATCCCGGTGGAGCCGATCACCTCCACCGCGCCCTTCAGGCTCAGGCGCTGACCGCGATAGCCGATGAAAATCGCAAGCACGCCAAGTGACACCGTCCCGGCAAGCGCCGCCATTTCCGGCGACCAGTTCAGGAAGAACAAGGTGCCGATCAGGATCACGAAGGGAACCAGGAAATGCCAACCCTGCTTCAGGACCTCGCGGGCTTTGGGCAGATGGACGTCCTCGGGGATGGTCAACGGGGTTACCGTCGCCTCGGAATCCACCCACATATAGATGGCGAAATAATACAGGAAGGTCGGGATGATCGCCGCCAGCACCACGGTGGCGTAGGAAATCTGCAGGAATTCCGCCATCAGGAAGGCGGCCGCGCCCATGATCGGCGGGGCAAGCTGGCCCCCGGTGGAGGCCAGCGCTTCCACCGCGCCGGCGGCATGGGGCGGATAGCCTGCCTTCTTCATCATTGGGATGGTGACCACGCCGGTTGACGCGACATTGGCCACCGCACTGCCGGACACGCTGCCGAACAGGAAGGACGAGACAACCGCGATCTTGGCCGCGCCGCCGCGACGGCGCCCGACCAGGGCCAGGGCCAGATCGTTGAAGAAGTCACCGCCGCCACACACCGTCAGCATCTGGCCCATCAGGATGAAGCCGATGACCGTGACGGAACCGACGATCAGCGGCAGGCCCTGGATCGCGTTGGAATCCATCGCCAGATAGATGGCAAGGCGGTCGAGCTGAATTGGTCGCCCGGCCAGTGCGCCGGGGATGAAATGGCCCAGCAGCCCATAGGCGACGAACAGCGCCACGATGACAGCAAGGCCCGTTCCGGCCACGCGGCGGGTCGCCTCCATGGTCAATACGACGATGATCAGGCTGATGATCAACCCGTCTAGCGGCTTATAGACCAGTTCGTTGACCAGCGTCGGGTAGAAGACGGCGACATAGCCCCCACAGATCAGCGCGGCAAGGGGTGCGGCCAGATCCAGAATGGCGAGCGGGCCTTTCAGCCGGGGTTGGGTAAGGAAGGCCAGGGCCAGCGTGATGCCCAGAACGAAGGCCAGATACTGTTCCGTGAACAGGGCCATGCCCAGCATTTGGGGGATATCAAGCGCGAAGCAGATCGCCCCCAGGGTCAAGAGATAGGCCAGCGCCGAAATCATACCTGTGCGCCAACGCTCGAAAGTCTGAGTCGCCATGGGGTCCTCACCTTGTGGCATTGCCGATCGCGCACCCTCTTCCGCGACCGTCCTATAATGAGCAGAGGCGGCCCCCATCGTGATGGAGGCCGCCATCTGCCTGCCCCGCAAGCGGAGCCTAGTCGTCTTTTACTGGCCGAGTTCCTTGAAGGCCGCCAGGGCACCGGCATGGTATTCAGCCGGGATATCCTTGTGCATGGCATTCGGGTCGAACTCGTTGAACGCACCAAGACCAGCCGCCAGCCCGGCCTTGTTGGCATGCAGGGTCTTCACGACCTGGGCAATCACGTCATCGGGAACATGGGTGCCTGCCACCAGCACATAGTCATAGGCAACCGACGGGGTCGGAACCTTGATGCCAGCGATCTTGCCATTCGGCTGCACCGTGGTGACGTAGCCTTCCGGAAGGATCTTCTTCAGGGCTGCCAGGGCTTCCGGAGTGTCGGCCACCGGCAGGAAGCGCACGCCACCCACCGAGGCATCGACTTCCGAGACCTTACCCGAACCGATGGCGAAGAAGGCCGCATCGGCCTTGCTGGAGGCGAAATCATCCGCGCCACGCACCACATTCGGCACCATGACCGGCTTGATGTCCTTTTCGGTCAGGCCACCAGTTGCCAGAATGCCGTTCAGCACGCGGTTCAGCGTCACCTGGGCGGTGAAGCCATAGGTCAGAGACTGGCCCTTCAGATCGGCGATGGTCTTGATCGGGCTGGAATCCTTTACGAATACGCCGACCTTGAACGGGAAGAGCGGGGTCACCACGCGCAGCTTGTCCAGCTTGCGACCGGCGAAGGAGCCTTCGCCTGCGACCGCCTCGGTTACTTCGGCAATGTTGGCGATGCCCAAATCCAGCTCGCCCGCCTGCAACAGCGGCAGATAGGCGCTAGTGCCGGAATTCGGCTGCACCAGGGCGCCCAGCTTGTTGTCCGACAGGACCTTGGCGATGGCCGCACCCATGGAGTAGCCCAGCGTGCCCTGGCCCATCGTGCCAATGCCGACCTGCTGCGCCACGGCCTGGTTCGCAATCGTCAGGCCTGCCGCCAGGACAGCGATTGTTCCAATACGCTTAACGAAGCTCATACCTTCCCTCCCGAATTCTCGGATTGAGATGAGGTCCGACCCTCACGGCCGGACCGGTTCCTGCCCGCCCAGTTACCGTACCACAGTCTTGAGCGTACCGATCCCTTCGATCCAGGCAGTAATCTTGTCGCCAGCAACGATCGGAGAAACACCCTCCGGCGTGCCGGTCATGATGATGTCGCCAGGGTGCAGGGTATACCAGCGCGAGGCGAGAGAAATCAGCTCGCGTACCCCGACGATCAGGCGACTGGTGTTGGAATGCTGGCGACGCTCGCTGCCGACATCGATCCAGAAGTCCAGATTGTCCGGATCGGCGATTTCGTCCGGGCTGACCAGATACGGCCCGAGTGTCGAATAGGTGTCGATCGACTTGCGGAAGCTGCGCTCTTCCGGGCCGCGCACCGTGGTATCCAGACCGATGGCATAACCCGCCACCACATCCAGCGCCTTTTCCACCGGAACATCGCGCACCTGCTGGCCGATAACGACGGCCAGTTCAACCTCATGGTCGGTGCGACGCGTATCACGGAAACTGAGGACGATATCGTCCCCCGCGCCGATCAGCGAGGAATTGGCCTTCAGGAAGACGCCCAGCTTGTCGATCGGGCGTTCTTCCGCCGCGAAATCGGTCTTATGGGCGTTGTTATGCAGGGCCACGCTGGCATGGGTTTCCGCCAGATGGGCGCGATAGTTCAGCGGCGCACCGATGATCTTGCCCGGATTCGCCACCGGGCTCAGAAGCTTCACCTCATCCAGCTTGAACGTGGCGGCATTGGCCTTCAGCTCGGCCGCGCGCTTCCAGACATCGGGCAGGCGCCCGATCAGCGCATCGCCCAGCGGCAGGGGCCAGCGCATCGCAGGCAGCAGATCCGCCACCGCGCTGACGTCATAGATCACATCCCCTTCGACGAGGCCGATCCGGCCCTCGTTAAATCGACAAAGTCGCATGCGGAAACCATTCCTCCAGCTTGCCCGACCCCAACCATCAGATGCCGGGCCGGCTGCTTTGACAAGTTTGTTAGGCATGCTAATTATATCGGCCTGTGGCGCGAATGCCAAGATGCTTCGAGGATATGAATAATGCGTGAACGAACCGTACTTATTGCCGGCGGCGGACTGGGTGGCCTTGCAACGGCTGCCTGCCTGTTGACCCAGGGAATCGACGTCGAAGTCTATGAGCAGGCCCCGCAGCTTGGCGAGGTCGGCGCCGGCATTCAGGTCAGCGCCAATGCAACCCGTGTCTTCCGGCATCTGGGCCTGCTCGACGCCATGGATGCGGTCGCCGCCCGGCCGGATGTCTATCAGTTCCGCGTCTTTGACACCGGCGAAATCCTGCAATCCATCCCGCTGGGGCAGAGTTATGTCGAGCGTCATGGCGTGCCGTATTTTTCCATCCATCGGGCCGACATTCTGAACATCCTAGTCGACAAGGTCCGCTCGCTGAAGGCCGATGCGATTCATCTGAACGCCAAGGCGGTGGGCTATGAGGAAAACGCCGATGGCGTGACCCTGCTGCTGGAAGGCGGCCGTCAGGTGCGCGGTGACGCGCTGATCGGGGCGGACGGTATCCGTTCCGCCATCCGCGCCCAGCTGCTGGGCCAGACCCCGGCCAATTACACCGGCGATATCGCCTGGCGCGCGGTGGTGGAGAAATCCGTCCTGCCGGAGGAATACCAGACCAATGCGGTGGATATCTGGGTGGGGCCGGCACGCCATGCCGTGACCTATCCGCTGCGCCGGGGCACGCTGACGAATTTCGTGGGCTCCGTGGAAGACGATAGCTGGAAGGATGACAGCTGGACCGTGAAACGCCCCTGGGAGGAGATGCAGCGCGATTTCATCGGCTGGCATGGCATGATCCAGGCGCTGATCGATGCGGCTGACCGGGATTCCTGCTATCGTTGGGCGCTGAACAACCGCCTGCCGGTGGAGAACTGGTCATCCAGCCACACCGTGCTGATGGGCGATGCCGCCCATCCGACCCTGCCCTATATGGCGCAGGGCGCTGCGATGGCTTTCGAGGATGCCGCCGTCCTGGCGCGCGCCTTCACAGCGGAAAGCGCGGTGTCCGATGCGATCACCCTGTTCCAGCGCAATCGCATTGCACGCACGACCCGGATCGTCACGGAATCCTCCGCCAATCGGAAGCTGTTCCACATGCCCTCCATGGAGGAGATGAAGGCTTCCTTCTCCCAGCGCAACATGAATGCCGAGCGCAATGCCTGGCTGTTCTCCTACGATCCGCTGGCGGTGGAGCTGGTATAATACCAAGCCGTGCTGAGCTGGGCTCATCGCAGCTTGGTCAAGTCTGCTCGGCGCTTGAGCGAAATCCACACCTGCTCGGTCCGAGGCCGGGCAGGTTGGTATAAACCACGTCACGAATGCATTCGGGGCCGGCGATCCGCAGGTTCCGAATGCGCCTCCTCTACTGCGCCAATTCGCCCGCGATGGCGGATGCGGCAGCGGCGGGATCGGCTGCCCCGGTGATTGGCCGGCCGATCACGATCCAGTCCGCTCCGGCATCGACCGCCTGACGCGGGGTCATGACACGCTTCTGGTCGCCCAGCTCGGCACCAGCCGGACGGATGCCCGGCACGATCAGCTTGAAATCCGGGCCACAGGCCTTGCGGATCGCGGCAATCTCGTGCGGGGAGCAGACCACCCCATCCAGGCCACATTCCTGCGTCAGCCTGGCAAGGCGCAACACCTGGGCCTGCGCATCGCTGTCCTGCCCGAGCGCAGCCAGATCGCTTTCATCCAGCGAGGTCAGCACGGTCACCGCAATGACCAGAGGCGGGGCAATGCCCAAACTGGCGGCGGTCTGATGGGCTGCCTGTCGCGCGGCGGTCATCATCGCAGCCCCACCGGCTGCATGTACATTCAGGATCATGGGGGCAAGGGGAGTAACGGATCGCACCGCACCCGCCACCGTGTTTGGAATGTCGTGGAATTTCAGGTCCAGAAAGAAGGGAACAGGCGCCCCACCATCCGGCGCCGTTACCGCATGCACGCCCTGCGGTCCGGCTGCGTTGAAGAATTCCAGCCCCAGCTTGATAGCGCCGACCCTGCCACGCAATTGCCCGGCCAGGCACCGGGCCTTATCCACATCCGGGGTGTCAAGCGCGACCAGCACGCGCGATGAGGCGTCGGGCATCGGCAGTTCTCCTTGTACGCTGAGGCAAGGCGGCGGTCAGATGAGCTGCCCCGCCAACCGGTTGCGATAGAGCTGGGTGTCCATGTCGCCCCGAAGCATGCGGGCGGTTTCCCGCCCGATCCAGGGTCCGAACTTGTAGCCATGGCCGGCATCATTGCCAAGCGCCCAGCTGCGTGGCGCAACCCTGCGGGCGATGAAGCGATCATCCTGCCCTTTGCCATAGTAGCAGATCTTGGTTTCCAGCACCTGATAGCGGTCCAGACCCGGCAACGTATCGCGCCAGGCATCCAGCCTGCTTTGCGTGTCGACGGGGCGGGCAGTCAGATCCATCCAGGGGCGCGCGGGCCTGCGGGCCGTGCCCACGCCGATCTTCAGGCGCGTGCCGTCAACGGGCGGCGCCCCCCACAGATCGGCAGGGCTTCCCATATCGACCATGATCGGGGATTTTTCCCAGGCGGCGCGCAGATCGGACGGCGGTTCCAAATAAACCACACCCTGGCGATGCGGCTCGGCCGCACCGGAAAACTCCGGGGCAAGTTCGCCCGTCCAGGCCCCGCAGCATAGCACCAGCGCATCGGCCGAAATCCGTTCTCCGGAGGCGAGCACCACGCCGGGGCCATCCTCCTCCACCTCGACCACACGGGCACTAGGGCGAAGCTCAGCCCCCTGGCTTTCCAACCAGGCCACCAGATCTTCCGCGATCCGGTCAGCCTTCAGGATACCGCCCTGCGGCTGGAACAGCGCATATCGGAACGGGTGCATCGGTGTCATATGCGCCAGATTGCGGACCAGCAGATCCGGGCTCCACACCGCATGATCCAGGCCCAGCTCGCGCAGATTGCCGAGCGCCCGGTCAGTCCAATCCCCCGCCTCGGTGGAAATCGACAGGGTCCCCGTTTCCACATAGTGGGACCGGCCAAGATCCTGCCAAAGCTGGTCCCACAGCGCGAAGGCTTCGCGGATCAGCGACGCATAGCCCGACGCTTCGGCATAGACAAGCCGGATCAGCCGGTGCTCGTCATAGGATGCATTCACGGGGTTGGGTAACGGCCCCCGATCAATCAGCGTGACGGTTTCCCCGGCACGGATCAAGGCCCAGGCGGTGGAGAGGCCCCAGATGCCCCCCCCTACGACGATCGCATGCATTCACGCAT
>Ga0209066_10004389_pt1 | contig 15423 bp, 10 predicted proteins | sample All_14_2_FD_187198 | JGI IMG/M metagenome (GOLD analysis project Ga0209066, IMG submission 187198) | Freshwater microbial communities in response to fracking from Pennsylvania, USA - Allegheny Zone_MetaG_DW_15 (SPAdes) (version 2) ...
GTCATCACCCCTCAACGCTACGGGGTCCCCTCGGCGGGCCGAGCTAGGGTGTCGGCGTGATCAGCGCACGGACACGTCGACGCGCGTTCGGCGTCGTCGTCGCGATCGGCCTGACCGGGTGGCTGACCGCGTGCTCCTGGGGAGATCCGCCGGATGACGTCGTCGCCGAGGCTGAGGCATACGTCGAGGCGGTGCGCGACGTCGACGGGGTCGGGCAGGCCCAGGTGAACGTGCGCGCGTTCGATCCGAAGGACCGACCCGGAGTCTGGGTGACGCAGGTCGTCGTCGACGCCAGCTCCGCCGACGATCTCGACGACCTGCCGGCCCGAGTGGCGGGAGTCGAGGCGCCGTCGTCGTCACGCCTCGATCTCACCCTCCGTTTCGCCGCGACCGAGGCGTACGCGCCGGTCATCCTGTCGGCGGTGCCCGGGCTCGCGGTGCCCGATCTCGCGGTGCCCGCCGCGATCCTGCGATCACTGCCCGTCGTCGAACGGGTCACGCTCAACGGCGTCACCGACTCCGTCGCCCTCGTTCCCGGCACCGACCTCGCCGAAGCCGCGGAGCTCATCCGCGCGGCGGCACCCTGGAGCGCCTTCGGGTCGCTGTATCTGCATCGCGACGAGGGTTCGATCGACATCACCGCGACAACCCCGTCGTCCGAGCTGCTCCGGCTGCTCGAATCCGTGAGCGCCGATCCGAGCGTGGAGCACCTCAGTCTGCGACTCTCCGAGAACGCTTCTCGCGGCACCCTGATCATCGAGACCACCGACCCGGAGCGCCTTGCGGTGCAACTCCGAGACGTCGTCGGGATCACGGACCAGGATCCGCCCGTGCGCTTCGTCGTCCACTCCGACGATGACGACATCGACGGATGCCTCGGCGGGGTGTCCTGCTAGCAATCGTCGCGGCAGTCCGCCACGATGGCGTCATGTCAGCGTTGACAACCATCGGACTCCCGGTCGCCCTCGGCATCATCATGTTCGGGCTCGGGCTCTCGCTCACCCCCGCCGACTTCGCCCGCGTGGGGAAGCATCCGAAGGCGGTGCTCGTGGCGCTCGGCTGCCAGCTGCTCCTGCTGCCCGCGCTGTGCTTCGGGCTCGTCGTGCTCTTCCAGTTGCCGCCGATCCTCGCGGTCGGCATGATCCTGCTCGCCGCGTCGCCCGGGGGGACGACGGCGAACCTCTACTCGCACCTGTTCCGAGGGGATGTCGCGCTCAACGTGACGCTCACGGCGATCAACTCGATCGTCGCACTCTTCACGCTGCCGCTGCTCACCAACCTCGCGATCTCGATCTTCCTGCCCGACTCCGAAGGATTGGGCATCCAGTTCAGCAAGGCCGTCGAGGTGTTCCTCATCGTGCTCGTGCCCGTGCTGCTCGGCATGCTCGTGAGGCGGCTCTGGCCCCGCTTCGCCGACCGCATGGACACGCCCGTGCGCATCGCGTCGATGATCATCCTCGCCGTCGTCATCGTCGGCGCGGTCATCTCCAACCGCGACATCTTCTTCCCCAACCTCGGGGCGCTCGCGGGCATCACGATCCTGTTCTGCGCCCTGAGCCTCACGATCGGGTTCTTCGTGCCCCGGCTGTTTCGCGTCGAGCCCCGCCAGGCGGTCGCGAGCGCGTTCGAGATCGGCATCCACAACGCGACCCTCGCGATCGTCATCGCGCAGACCGTCATCGGCTCGATCGAGATGTCGCTGCCCGCGGCGATCTACGGAGTGCTCATGTTCTTCGTCGCGCTCGCGTTCGGGTTCATCATCCGCGGGCGGGTGGCGAGTCGATCGGCCGCGGCGTAGCCGGATCCGCTCCCGATCAGCTCTGCGGGTCGGGCACCGCGGGCCGAGCCTCGAAGGTGAGCAGGTCGGGGAGCGACGTCGCGAAGTAGTCGGTCGCGCCGTCTTCGCGGATCGCCGACACGGGCGACGACCCGCTCACGGTCGCCGCGTCCCGGGCGCGCCGAGCTTCGTCCGGACGCCCGAGGGCGTCGAGGAGCCTCGCCCAGCGCTCGTGGAGCGCCGTGGTGTCCGTGAGGGGGTGCCGCCGCTCGCCGAGGCTCTCCGGGAGGTCGATCGCCCGGGCGGCGAAGGACGCCGCGGCCGCCAGGTCCCCGCGCTCCTCCGCGCTCTCGGAGAGGCGACCGGTCACCTCTTCCCACGCGACGATCGCGACACCCTCGCCCCCCTCCCAGGGTGCGAACGGGCGCGACTCCAGGATGGCGAGGGCCTCCAGTTCGCGGCCGACGCGGGCGAGCAGCCGACAGAACTCGACCGTCAGGGCGTCGCGGCCGAGCACGTCCGAGCGGTGGGCGTCGAGCAGCGCGACCCGTTCCTGCGGCGAGACCCCCGCGCGGGCGAGCAGCTCGTCGCGCTCCGCGAGCAGCCGCGAGGACGGGTCGAGTTCGAGCGCACGATCGTAGAGGGCGCGGGCGGTGGGGATGTCGCCCCGCAGATCGTGGGTGAGGATGGCCGCGTTCCGGTGCGCGACCGGGTCGACCGAGCCGTGGGCGAGCACCGTGTCGAGCAGTTCGAGTGCCTCGGCGCGGCGACCGGCGTCGATGAGGAGCATCGCGAGCAATGCCGCCGCGGTGCCGTCCGTGGGGTCGACGGCGAGAGCTGCCCGGAGGGCATCGTGATCGTCGAGCCCGGCCGGGAAGCAGTGGTCGGTTCCGCCGGCGCGGGCGGCCGCGCGTTCCGCCGCCGCTTCCTCGGATCGGCCGGCGTCGTCGAGCAGGCGTGCCCGGTGGTAGCGCGCGAGCGGGCGGGCGTCACCGGCGAGGCCGGGGCGCATCGCCGGTGCGGTCGCGAGGAGCGCGAGAGCCCCGTCCCGGTCGCCGGAGGCGTCGAGGTCGAGGGCGACATCGATGGCCGTGCGCGCATCGGCAGGATTGCCGCGATTCGCGAGCGTGCGGGCCACGGCGTCCAACGGGTCGGTCGCGAGCCACGCGGCGAGCGCCGCGTCGGCCGCCTCGGCGCGACCGAGCGCCCGGAGCGCGACGACCCGGACGGCGAGAGCACGGCTGTCGAACCGGCGCTCGAGCGCCGTGCCGGCATGCTCGAGCGCACGACCCCAGCGGGCGCGACGGGCATCCAGTCGGGCGAGCAGGACGGCCGCCGACGCGGCCCATCGGTCGTCCCACGCGGCCTTGGCGTACGCGTCGTACGCGTCGTCGGCGCGCCCGGTGCGTTCCAGCACACGCCCGAGGAGGTACGAGGCCTCGCCATCGCGCGGATTGGCGTTGCGGCGCACGAGGCGGCGCAACGCGCGGCGGATGTGCTGCTCGGCACGGTCGTACTCGCCCGCACGCAGGGCTCGATCCCCGACCGCGAGGTTGGTGCGCACGTCGTCGGGGTCGCGCCGCAGCGCCTCCTCCCAGTACGCGAGCGGAGACCAGGTGGGATGCCGGTACTGGGCGAGGTGCACGCCCGTGAGGTACAGCTCCTCGATGTTCGCGATCTCGTCGGGTCGCGGTGGCTCGGTCGCGACCCAGGGTTCGGTGCCCCGCGACGCGGGGCGCGGCCGCCAGCGGAGGAGTTCGGCGCCGTCCTGCACGACCGTCACCTCGACCTCCTGGGCCGCGACCCCGCGCGCGGGGACTCTGGTGACGAACGGCGCACCGGGCTCGAGGTCGAGCCGTTCGTCGAGCACGGGGCGACCCTGGGCGGTCACGAGGACGCGCGAGCCGGGTCGAAGAGCTGAGACGGCGATCCCGAGGCGGATCTCCCCGTCGGCGACGTCGAGTCGCACGGCGGCCTCCGTCGTCGCCTGATGCGCGGGCCCGATCCGCTGGATCGGGTACCACGTCTGGGTGAAGGTCTTCGTCTCGCCGGGCTGCAACCACGCGAAGTCGGGCTGGTTGTCGGTGTAGACGCCCGCCATGAGCTCGACGTACGGTCCGTCGTCGTCCGTCAGCAGTCGGTCCCACGCGTGCCCGAACGGGGCGTCCCCCCAGGTCCACTGCTTCTTGCCGGGCGCGATGTGCCGATCGGCGACGTGCACGAAACCGGCGTCGGCGCGATGGTCGTAGCCGCCGAAGAAGTCGTCGACCGTGTCGGTCACCATGTACGACGTCGGCACGGGGATGTTCCGATAGAAGTCGAGACGGTCGCGGCCCTCGGCGGCGCGCGCCGGATAGTCGACGCCGTAGTAGGGCCGGTCGGCGGCGGGGAAGGCGGTGATCGCCCGGCGCGCGTGGTCGGCGACGAAGCGCACGTCGGTCGGGAAGAACGACTGGTAGTCGTCGTGCACCCGGGCGGCGACGTTCGCCCACCAGAGGAACGTCTGCACGTCGCTCGTGCGGTTGTGCAGACGCACGACGAGTTCGATCGTCGCCCGCTCGGGATGCAGCCGCACCCCGTGCATCCCCTTCATGCGGGCGAACGGGTCGTGGTCGGAGCACCACACCGTCACCGAGCCGTCGGAGTGCTCCTCGATCTCGACCTCGACGGGAAGGAAGGTCGCCGGCCGGTGGTGCTGCGGCCAGTTGAACTCGACGCCGCCCGAGACCCACGGCCCGGCTAGCCCGACGAGCGCGGGCTTGATGACGTTGTTGCGATAGAAGAAGTCGTAGTCGGCGCTCTTGTCGTACCCGAGGTGGATGCGCCCGCCGAGTTCGGGCAGCACCATGACGCGCAGCCAGCGATTCTCGAGGTGGATGGCGTCCCACGAGCGCGCCGTGGGTTCGGTCGCGATGCGGTCGATGAACGGGATCGGGTACACCCGACCGGACGAGCCCTGGTAGACCCGGTGGGCGAAGAACATCGGGTACCGGTCCGGCGCCGCCGGCTCATAGGTCGGGATGACGACCGACTCGCGCCACGCGACCGCGCCGCCGTCGCTCAGACGGGCGGCGAGAGCCCCCGGGGCGTCGGGCAGGCGCAGTCGTTCGGTTCCCACGAGTCGATCACACCGTGCCGCGCCGCGAGCCGGAATGGTCAATGTCCCGCCGGGCCTGGACGATCCGCCGAAGGTCGGTCAAGATGACGGGATGCCGATGCAAGAGGGCTTCGTCAATCAGCGCCTCGTCGTGGTGCCCCGGCCCGCCGTCGCCGAGGCGCTCGACCGCCCGGTGACCCGCCGGCTCCTCGTGACCGATGTCGGGTACTACCCGGAGGCTCGGGATCACCTGATGAGAAGGCCCCGCGGCACCGGAGAGACCGTCGTGATCGTCTGCACCTCGGGCACGGGCTGGGCCCGGGTCGCCGACGTCGAGCATCGCGTCTCGGCGCGCACGGCGCTCGTCATCCCGACCGGGGTCCCGCACTCCTACGGCTCGGACGACAAGCACCCCTGGACGATCTGGTGGAGTCACCTCCGCGGCTCCGATGTCGCCGAGCTGGTCTCGGTGCTCGAGGTCTCGCCGACCCGACCGATCGTGCCGGTGCGGTCGCTCGACCGTGCCGTGGCGTTGCTCGACGAGATCCTCTCCGGCATGGAGCGCGACCAGTCCCCCGTCCGGCTCGTCGCCGCGGCCGGGGCGGCGTGGAAGCTCCTGACGCAGATCGCGGTCGACCGCGTCATCCCGGCGCCGGGCGACCCTTTGCAACGGGCGATGACCTACCTCGCCGAGCGGCTCGACGGCTCGGTCTCGGTGAGCGAACTCGCACGGCTCGTCGGCATCTCGCCGTCGCACCTCACCGCGATGTTCCGCCGGGCGACCGGGGGCGGCGTGCTCGCCCATCACACCGCGCTCAAGATGGCTCGCGCACGGCAGCTGCTCGACGTCTCCGACCTGCAGGTCGGCGAGATCGCGCGCGAACTCGGCTACTCGGATCCGTTCTACTTCTCGCGCCACTTCCGGCGCCACCACGGGGTGAGCCCGAGCGACTACCGGTCCCGCGACCACCCGTGACGCGCGCGGATGCCGAACCCCGCACGCCAGCTGCGGCCCGGCCCGACGAGGCGCAATCCCGTTCCCGAGCGCAGAGCGTTCGGGGGAGCGGTCATCGGCTCGACCGCGAGCGCGAGATGCGACCCGTCGTCGGCCGGGAAGTCGGCGGCGAGGTAGACCTGCGTCCACCGAAAGGCCGGATCCGCACGGAGCTCGACACCCGACCCGTCCGGGGCGCGCACCGTGTGCCGCAGGGAACCCCGCCCGCGAAGTCGACCGAAGGTCGCGTGGCCGGGGATCTCGAGAACGCTCCTCGGCCTCCGCAGGTCCCACGCGCTTCCGGCGACCGCGAACGGTTCGCGAGGGATGTGCCGCGCGTCGAGCCGGTACGCGATGTCGGCCTCGACGCGAAGCCGCAGGCTCTCGGGCGCCGCGTCGCCGACGCGCAAGTACGGATGTGCCCCGAGGGCGACCGGCGCCGGCTTCGTGCCGGTGTTGAGCACTCCGACCCGGACGGCGACCCCGCCCCGCACGACCCGGTAGCGCACCCGTAGTTCGAGTCGGAAGGGGTAGCCGGGCGGCTCGTGAACGGTCGCCGCCAGCTCGACGCTCCCGGCGCGGGTTCGGGTCAGGCGAAAGTCGGTCTCGGCGAGGAGCCCGTGGTTGGCGTGGCCGAGCTCGGGCTCGGTCACGTCGAGGTGCTGCTCGCGGCCGTCGTGCCACCACCGCGCATCCTCGACCCGGTTGGGCCACGGCGCGAGGATGACGCCCGACATCCCCGGGGGTGCGCTCGCCTCGATCGTGGGCTCGACGAGGTGCCGTCCGTCGACGCGCAGCAGCCGCAGAGCCGCCGCGCGGGCCGAGACGACCGCCTCGACGCCCGGGCCGACGATCCGATGGTGGGTCATCGGCGAGCGACGAGTTGCACGAGCACCGAACGGTCGGCGTCGAGCGACGGCGCCTCCACCCCGACGGTCTCGAGCACGCGGCCCGACAGGCGCACCCCCGCGTCGAACCACGGCGGGCGTTGCCCGACGGGCACGCGCCCTCCCGGCGCGAACTCGGTGACCTCGTACTCCGCGTCCGGGTCGAGCCCCGGAAAGCGCAACCGGTCGGGCGGCCACGTCGCCGGGCGATCGAGCACGACGAACTGGAACAGCGCCGCCGAGCGATCGAGCGCGACGACCCCGTCGAGTCGCACCTCGGGCTCCGTGTCGGCGTGCACGACCGTGCCGTTGTGCAGTAGCTCGCGCCACTCCCGGTGCGCGGCCACCCACGCGCGGGTGCGGGCGAACTCGTCGTCGTCGATCGCCGTGAGGTCCAGCTCGATCCCGAGATTGCCCCAGAACGAGGTCGCGGCACGGAAGTCGAGGGGGGCGACGCGGTGGGTCGTGTGGGACTCCTCCGCCCCGAGGTGGGTCCCGAGCAGCTCGGGGGGCAGCAGGAGGCCCGTCCAGCGATGCACGTCGACGCGATCATGGGGATCGTTGCAATCGCTCGGCCACACCCGGTCGGTGCGTTCGAGCACACCGAGGTCGATGCGGCCGCCGCCCGAGGCGCACGACTCGATCTCAAGCCCCGGATGCCGCCGCCGCAGCTCGTCCATCATCCGGTAGGCCTGCAGCGTCTGGCGTCGCACGCCCGCGCGCCCCGTCGACGACGAGCCGGCATCGGTCAGGTATCGGTTGTGGTCCCACTTCAGGTAGTCGATGCGGAGCCGGCCGACAAGCGCCGAGATGCGCTCGAGTACGAGGTCGTAGGCCGCCTCGTGACCGAGGTCGAGCACGTGCTGATAGCGCGACGGCATCCCGGGTCCGTGTCCGCCGTCGAAGACCCATTCGGGATGCGCGCGCGCGAGCTCGGAGTCGAGGTTGACCATCTCGGGCTCGACCCACAGGCCGAACTGCATCCCGAGCTCGTGCACGCGCGCCGCGAGCGGGTCGAGCCCGTCGGGCCAGACCTGGTCGTCGACGACCCAGTCGCCGAGCGACGTCGTGTCGTCGCGGCGCCCCCGGAACCAGCCGTCGTCGATGACGAAGCGCTCGGCCCCGAGCTCGGCGCTGCGCTCGGCGAACGCGAGGAGCTTCGCCGGATCGTGACGGAAGTAGACGGCCTCCCAGGTGTTGACGAGCACCGGGCGCGGCGACGTCGGATGTGCGGCGCGCGCGCGAAGGTGACGGTGGAAGCGTGCGGCGAACTCGTCGAGCCCGTCTCCCCACGATCCGTAGAGCCAGGGGGAACGCACCGACTCCCCGGGGTCCAGCACGAGCTCGTCGGGAAGCAGCAGTTCGCCGGCCCGAAGCGAGCGCGTGCCGGCCGGCGTGCGCTCGGCGACGGAGCACTGATTGCCGCTCCAGCCCAGGTGCACGCCCCAGACGCGACCGCTGCGGAACCCGAACCCCGGCTCGCCGGCCACGAGCACGCCCGTGTGGTCGAGCCCCGGCTTGCCGCCCCGGCTCTCCCGCACCCAGGCGCCCACCGGGAAGGGATGCCGTTGCGGCACCTTCTCACGCGCCCACCGCCCGGTGAAGTCGAGAAGCTCGGTCGCGTCGGCCGGGAGGGGCAGCGCCGGCTCGAGGGCATCGACCCGATAGGGCTCATCGCCCTGGTTGGCGAGTTCGACCGCGAGTCGCACGAGGCCCGCGTCGTCAACCTCCAGCTCGACGACGACCGCGAGCTGCGACGCGAGGTCGCGCGCCTCCGACCGCACCCGCGAGACGGTCGCGGTCGCGTCGACGGTCGCGGTCGCGTCGGCGAACAGCGGCGCGAAGCCGCGACCGCCGGGCCGCGCACCGGCGAGCCCCGGGCGACCCAGCCAGCCCTCGGCGAGCAGCGGGAGCACGGGCACCGGTTGCGGGTAGGTCACGGCACTGTCGCCGATCGTCGGGCGCACCGCATCCGCGAGCTGCAGGAGGGCGTCGCGGTCGAGTTCGCCGAGGTCGGCGCCCCAGTGCAGCACGCGCGGCAGCCGCCCGTCGCGCAGGTCGACGACGACGCTCGTGCCGCCACGACGCAGGTGCACGACGGGATCGCTCACGGTCATCCCTTCAGTCCGCTGCTCGCGATGCCCTCGAAGAACTGGCGTTGCAGCACGAGGAACACGATGACGAGCGGGGCGGTGCAGATCAAGGCTCCCGCCATGAGCGCCGGGTAGTCGGTGCCGAACTGGCCCTGCATCGCCGCGAGCCCGACGGTGAGCGGCCGGTTGCCGCCGAGCGGATTGACGATGAGCGGCCACAGCAGGTCGTTCCACGAGTAGAGCGACGTGAGCACGGCGAGCGCCGCGATCATCGGCCGCGCCATCGGCAGCATGACGCTCCAGAAGACGCGGAACGGGCCCGCGCCGTCGAGTCGCGCGGCCTCCTCGTACTCCTTCGGCATCGTGAGGAACGCCTGCCGCATGAGGAAGGTGCCGAACGCCGAGAAGATGCCGGGGATCGCGAGCGCCGGGATGGTGTTGAGCAGCTTGAGGTCCCGGATGATCTCGAACTGTCCGAGCAGGAAGAGCTGGCTCGGCACCATGAGCATGAGCAGGAAGACCGCGAACAGCACGTTGCGTCCCGGGAAGTTCAGGCGCGCGAACGCGTACCCCGCGAGCGCGGCGACGAGCACCTGCCCGACGACGCGCATGACGAGCGACGCGGCCGACACCCCGAACTGCGCGAAGAAAGGCACCGAGCCGAAGAAGCTCTCGTAGCCGCGCAGCGTCGGATCCTCAGGAAAGATCGTCGGCGGGATCGAGGCGACCTCGTTGTTGGTCTTGAACGACGTCAGGATCTCCCACCCGAACGGCACGACCATGAGGGCCGCGGCGATCACGAGGAGGACGTGGACGCGCCACTCGCCCTTACGTGTCATAAGTCACCCACTTGCGCTGGAGTCGGAACTGGATGGCTGTCGCGATCATGATGACGATGAGCAGGACGACGGCGATGGCCGCCGCGGGACCGCGATGGAACTGCACGAAGGCCTCTTCGTAGAAGAGGTAGACGATCGTCTTGGACCCGTCGATCGCCGTGTTGTTGACGCTTCCGAGCATGATGAAGACGAGGTCGAACATCTGCAGCGCCGAGATGACGGTGAGCACGATGACGAAGAAGATCGTCGGGCTCAGCAGCGGGAGCGTGAGGGAGAAGAACTGCCGGATGCGGCCCGCGCCGTCGAGCGCGGACGCCTCGTAGAGCTCCACGGGGATGCTCTGCAGACCCGCCCCGAGGATGATGAGGTTGATGCCGAGCCCCATCCAGATGCCGACGACCGCGAAGGCGTAGATCGTGAAGCGCGCGTCGGCGACCCAGTACTGTCCCTCGATGCCGACAAGGCTGAGCACGTAGTTGACGAGCCCGAAGTCGCCGTTGAGCAGGAAGCGCCACACCATGCCCACCGCGACGGGGAGCGTGACGACCGGCAGGAAGAAGAGCACGCGGTAGACGCCGCGCCCCCGCGAGATCTGCTGGATGAGGGCGGCGAGCACGATCGCGATCGGCACGCCGAGCAGCACGAGACCGGTGTAGAGGGCCGAGTTGCCGAAGGCCCGCCAGAAACCGTCGTCGCCGAGCAGATCGACGTAGTTGTCGGCGCCCGTGAAGGTGCCGGGGCCGAACGTCGGCACGTCGAGGAAGCTGAGGACGAAGGTCGACACGAACGGCCAGAGGTAGAGGGTCGCGAGCCCGATGGTGGCGGGTGCGATGAAGGCGAACGCCGCCCAGTCGGTGCGGGAGAGTACACCGGTGCGGCGGCGAGGCCGCCGCACCGGTGCTGCAACAGTCGAGGTCATCAGCCTGCGGCCAGGACCTCGTCGATCGCGGCCTTGTACGCCTTCGCGGCATCCGCCGCCGAGGTCTCGCCGTTCCACGCCGCCGTCAGGAACTCCGTCTGGAGGCCCTGCCACTCGGCGGCGTTGCCCTGCACGGGCAGCGGCACGGAGTACTCGATCGCGTCGATGAACACCTGCAGGTCGGTGAACTCGGGCATCGCATCCATCCACGTCTGCGACGTGCCGGCGAACGCGGGCAGCACGGCACCCGATTCGGCCTGGATCTGCGCCGCGCGCTCACCGCTCGCGAAGAGGAGGAACTTCGCGACCTCCTCGGGGTGCTCGGTGTTGGCGTAGCCGACATTGGTGATGCCGCTCGACACGGTCGTGCGGCCGGCGGGCCCGAGCGGGAGCGGCGCGACGCCGACGTTGGCGCGGAACGCCTCGTCGTTGTAGAACTGCAGCGCCCAGTACGCCCCCGACATGTACATCGCGACCTTGCCCTGCTGGAACTGGGTGACGGCCTCGGTGTCGGAGAGCTGCTGGAGCGTCGGCGACGAGCCGTCGGCCTGCAGGTTCGTCCAGAACTCGATGCCCTCGATCGCCTCGGGCGAGTCGATCTCCGCGGTCTTTCCGTCGCTCGAGATGACCTCGCCGCCGGCCGAGAAGATCGTGTTGTAGTAGCCGCCCTGGTAGTCGATCGGCGCGGCGACACCCCACACGCCATCCCCGGTCAGCGCCTTCGCGGTCTCCCGGAAGTCCTCCCAGGTCCAGTCCTCCGACGGGTAGTCGACGCCCGCGGCGTCGAACAGCGCCTTGTTGTACCAGACGGCGTTGGTGTCGAAGTCCTTCGGGAGCCCGTAGATCGCACCGTCGCCCTGGTCGTAGAGGTCGAGCACCGCCTGCGGGTAGTCGGCGAGATCGACGCCCTCCGACTCGATGGCGTCGGAGATGTCGAGCAGCTGGCCACCCTCGGCGTACGGCTTGATCTGCTGCGCGAGCATCCAGAACGCGTCGGGGGCGGTCCCGCCCTGCGCACCGGTCTGCAACGTCGACCAGTACTGCGGCCACGGCAGCTCGACGAGCTCGACGGTGATGTTGGGGTTCTCCTCCGTGAAGGCGTCAGCGATCGCCTGCATCGCCGGCGTCTGAGTGCCGGCCCAGACGGAGTAGGTGATCGTGACGTCCTCGTCCGAGCCGGGGTCTCCGCCGGAGCACCCGGCGAGGAGCGTCGCGGTCGCCACCACGGCGCCCGCGAGCAGCAATTTCCTGTGCATGGGTTTCCTTTCGTGTCCCGATCGTCAGCGACCGGGGTTCTTAGGTGGTGTGCAGGTCTGAGGGCGCGACCTCGACCAGGCCCGAAGCCCAGTCGACGTGCGCGGGGGAGGTGTCGGCGGGGCCGACGGGCTCGGTCACGAGGCTGAGGATGCCGATGCCGCTCACCTCGACGTCGAGGAGGGTCGCGGCGCGGCCGGCGACGACCTCGGTGCGCGCGAGCTCGACGCCGTCCCCGAGGACGCGCGCGAGAGCGAGGGTGCCGGGTGTCTCGTCGTCGACGCCGACGTGCACCCGCACGCGCGCAGCCCGACCGAGCAGGGGCAGGTCGATGCGCGACGGCGTGGACACTCCGAAGCCTCGCTCGTGCGGTTCGCCCGCGATGCTCTGCGGGATGCCGTCACCCGGGTTGCCCCCGCCGTTGCTCTGGTCGCGCTCGACCGGTCCGAACTCGTTGGTGAAGGCCAGCATGGGGAGGGTCGAGAGCTCGACGATCCCCGCTTCGAGCGGCCGGATCGCCCGCACGTGGGTCACGACCGGGACACCGTGGACGGGGCCGTCGACTTCGATCGCGACGACGCCCGCCGCCCCGGGCGGGAGGTCGGGGTCGGCGACGACGCGGTGCCGTCCGCCGCCGAGCTCCTCCGACCGCCATCCGGGAGGCACGCGCAGGCGCGCGGCGGGGTCGACCGCGAACTCGACCTCGCCGCCGACCAACTCCAGGAGCGCAGCGGGACGATGCGGGGCTGCGGTCGGTACGCGAGGCTCGGCGCGGAAGAGCGAGCCCCCGTCGGCGACGAGCACCGCCGCGAAGCCGCCGTCGCGATCGAGCGCGACCTCGAGCGGCTGGCCGGCTGAGAGTCGCACCTCGTGGGCGGCGAGCCCCCGCCCGGGCTCGCCGTCGAGCGCGTCCCCGACGACGAACACCCGAACCGCTCCCACGTCGAGCCGGTCGAGGGGGATGCGCAGCGTGCGCGGCTCGCCCGTCGCGATCCCGCCGACGAACCACCGGTCGCCCGCGCGACGGGCGACGATCGCCTCGGTATCGGGAGTACCGGCGAGCAGCACCGTCTCGTCCCACGCGGGCGCGAGTTCGGCGAGCAATCGGGCCGCGGCCGGGCGGGACAGGTAGGCGTCGACCGAGTCGGCGAAGTTGGTGATCCCGCACTCGAAGGCGATCGCGAGGCCGAGTTCGTGGCCGTCGCTCGTCGCCCGTCCCGGCGCGCCGAAGGCGACCGGCGTGTAGTCCATGGCGCCGACGACGTTGCGCGTGAAGGGCTGGATGACGTTGTGCGCCGCCGTCAGGGGCGTGTCGTTGTAGAACACGTAGTACTCGGAACCCCGGATGGCCTCGTACCCGATGACGTGGGGCCACGTGCGCGCCCAGCCTCGGGGAATGACCGACCCGTGGAAGTTGACCATGAGCCCGAGGCGCGAGGTCTCCGCGAGCACCGCGTCATACCAGCGGTACCGGTCCTTCGACTCGGACTCCATGAAGTCGACCTTGATCCCGGCGACCCCCCAGGAACGCCAGAGCGCGAGCCGCTCGAGCTTCTGCGGGCCGTCGAGGTCGTGCCAGACGCACCACAGATGCACCTGGATGCCGTGGCGGCTCGCGTACGAGACGATCTCGGGAACCCAGGTCTCCTCCCACCCGCAATCGATGAGCAGGTGCTCCCAGCCGAGCCGAGCAGCGGCATCCACGAAATGCTTCTGACGCTCGAGCTGCGCCCCCGAGTAGAAGTCCGACCACCACGACCAGGCCGCGCGACCGGGGCGGACCCAGGAGCCGTCGCGATCGGCAGGGGCCGGCGGCGCGAGCTCGTCGACGAGTCGGGATGCGACGATCTCATCGAGGCCGCCGAACACGACGACGCGCCACGGCGTCGCCGGGCCGCGGACGAGCTCCACTGCGGGGTCGGCGAGCGCGAGTCGCAGCTCGCCGTCCTGGATGCGCGCGTGCCCGCCGCTGAAGCGTCCGTCGATCGCAGCCTCGGTGACGAGCGCGTGGCGGCTCTCGTCGGGTCCGCCGAGTCGAACGAGCACGGGGAACCCGTAGTCGCCGGCCAGGTCGCCGACCGCCGCGCCGAATCGAGGTGTCTCGTACCAGGTCTGGTAGTCGAGCACCCACGCGCGACCGTCGGGGGGGAGGGGCACGACCGTGTCGTCGGAGTCGAGGCGGTGGTGTCCGGCGAGTCGCGGCAGGGCCACCCGGAACGCGAAGCCGTCGACCCCCAGGCGCACCTGCAGCTCCCAGCTCAGACCGTCGTCGCGCGTCAACTCGACGACGAGTTCCTCGTGCGTGTACTCGTGGCGACCGACCGACTTCCCGCTGCGCGCGACGAACGATCCGGTGACGGTGCGGCGCCCGAGTCGACCGGGTCGAACTCCCTGAGCCAGGTCGACACCGTCCACGGTGAGGCCGACGGTGATCGCACCGAGCGACGTTCGACCCGCCTCGTCGAACTCGAGAACGACCCGATCGTCGACGCGCACCCCGACGCGACGGTCGCCGCGAACGAGCACGCCGGGGTGCTCGGCGAGGGCGGCTTCGCTGTCGGGATGGACCACGTCGTCTCCAGGCTGGGTAGGGGTGGGCTCACGCCCGACCCGACGTTACGCGAGTGACACGACGTCCGACATGACCTTTCGAACGCCGCACATGGACGTTTCACGGGTTCGCGGGGGTGCGAGTCACCCCGGTTTCAGGCGAACCGCCGTCCCTCCCGCGACAATCAGCCGGAATCGCGTGCGCTCCGCCGCGCGGGCGCAGCGGGGGTGCCACGTGCGGTCGCGGCCTGACCGCTCACCCGGCGAGGCGGGTGCGCGCCGCCCACGCGCTCGCGACCATCTCGTCGAGGGAGTGGGTCATCTGCCACCCCAGGTCGCGCGCGGCGAGCTCGCCCGAGGCGACGATCCGGGCCGGGTCTCCCGGGCGCCGGGGGCCCGCGACCGCGGCGAGATCGATGCCCGTGACGCGACGCACGGCATCCAGGATCGCGCGAACCGAGACCCCGTCACCCGAGCCGAGGTTGTAGGCGGGCTCGAGCGATTGCCCCGCGTCGAGCCGACGCGCCGCGGCGACGTGGGCGCGGGCCAGATCGACGACGTGGATGTAGTCGCGCACGTTCGTGCCGTCGGGCGTGGGGTAGTCGGTGCCGTTGATGACGGGCGCCCGGCCCGCGAGAAGCGCCTCGAACACCTTCGGCAGCAGATTGTGGGGGCTCACGTCGTAGACGCCGGCGGCCCCCGAGCCGACGACGTTGAAGTAGCGCAACGACGTGTGCCGCAACCCGGCCGCGACCTCCTGGTCGCGCACGAGCCACTCTCCGATGAGTTTCGATTCGCCGTAGGGCGACTCGGGGGCCTTCGGGGTGTTCTCCGTCACGAGGTCGACGTCGGGGGTGCCATAGACCGCCGCGCTCGAGGAGAACACGAGGCGATCGACGCCGCGATCCTGCATGGCGGCGAGCAGCGTCCGCATGCCCTCGACGTTCTGCCGGTACGTGCGTAACGGCTCGCGGACCGACACCCCGGCGTACTTGAACCCCGCGACGTGGATG
>Ga0209066_10004390_pt1 | contig 15422 bp, 17 predicted proteins | sample All_14_2_FD_187198 | JGI IMG/M metagenome (GOLD analysis project Ga0209066, IMG submission 187198) | Freshwater microbial communities in response to fracking from Pennsylvania, USA - Allegheny Zone_MetaG_DW_15 (SPAdes) (version 2) ...
CACAGTTGATGAAGGTCGCCACCTACGGCAGCACCGCGCGTGGCGTGATTTCGAAAATCGCCGCAATGTCTGCCGCAGACATTCCCTTGCGGTACATCTTCACCGCCTGCATTCGAATCCATTCCTGTTCCTTGCGGCGGGTGGTGAAAACAGGTCTGGTGTCAAATTCTGCGCTCATTCTGGCATTTTACCGGGATTGGCTTTATATATAAATAGACTTACCTAATGGCTTAGTACAAAATCCATGAGTTTATTTAAGCTAATTCATTTGTACATTAATTCACAAACATTACATGAGCATAAAATTTTCAGAGTGCAAAGCTCAAATATCCGCAGACCTTCTAAGAGTTTCAAATGGAGGGATTTTTTCCGGCATCAAGTCACTTTTTTTTAATCACTCATTTCAAATAACTTTCTGGTTTAGATTGGGAAGTTATTTAAAAAGAAAAAATGGTTTTCATAGTAAAATTCTATACGGCATTGTCTTTCTTATACATAAAAAAAATATGTATAAAACTGGCATACAACTCCCAATAGGAACAGATGTTGGCGAGGGACTCGTTTTCCCACATTTTTCCTGCATAGTTATTAATAGTGATTGTACCATTGGAAAAAACTGCAAGATATTTCAAGGGGTTACAATTGGAAGCAAACGGGGAGAAAACGGCGGATGTCCGACTATCGGTAACAATGTAGTTATCTCTTCTGGAGCAAAAGTAATAGGAAAAATTGCTATTGGCGACAATGTAATGATAGGAGCCAATAGCGTAATAACCAAAGACATTCCAGATGATTCTGTTGCAGCTGGTAATCCCGCTCAAATAATTAATCAAAACGGAAAATATCATACAGCCATTTATTTTAACAATTAAACGAAGTAAAAGGCTGCAACCGATTGTAAATTTGAGCGCTGCATTTTCTATATATATTAATAACTTACGGAGCTTCAAAGGTAAAGACGGTTGCACTACTGCACTTAGACCAGCCGCAAACCATCCTTCATTAACTTGATCACACCAATGTACGCCAGTAAAAATTTAAAAGAACATCTACAGAAAAAAAGCTGCTTGCGATTTGCAACCTTTGGATAGTACATTTCAAATTATGGATGAGGGTATGCACGTATACATCTAAAATCGCATCGTTATTGTGTAACACTATCGATGAGGCGACGCTACAACCATCAGGCACGAGAATCGGGCCAAATAGTTCGAAATTATATTCAGTTTACCAAGCTATTAGGTAAGTTGCTTCACGCAGAGATTTTTGTAAGCCCTTGATTTATATGGATAAATTTCAGATCGCCTGAAAAAGACATGTGAATAAACATATCCAATTTCTTAGTAGCTTAGCCTGCTTCATTAATTTATTGACCATATTTATTCACATATGTTTTCAAGCAATTTAGCATTAATTTATACAAATCAAAATTTTGAGTGCAAAAAACTACTTAACGTTTAAGCAGTTTTTGCGAAACCTTCTTTAATTTTTTAGCTCTGGACTTTCCATCGCCACCCACACAGTTATGCGATTTTAAATTTATATCCGGCTTCATCATTAATAAAGCTTAAATTTCCAAAAATTTGAAATTCAACAGTGAAGCAGTATTTATTTTTAAAACTCCGTAAGCTATCAATTTATATAAAATGTAACACTCAAACTTATAATCGGTTGCAAATTTTTACTTAGTCCTCGTGCACAACTAATTTGTATCCGAAAAATTTATAATTAACTCATATAAACCATGTTCCGTAAAACTGTATTTGTAATGAATGTGCCTATTGACTTGATTGACTGGGATCAAGCCATAAAGCGGCTGGTGTCTATGGGTCAAGCACGGCAAAGTGCTGTTGTTTGCTTTTGTAATGTACACATGACCGTCACAGCCAACCAACTCAAGCCATTAGCGCATGTATTGAAGCATGCAGAATTGGTGACTTCCGATGGCGCTCCCGTGGCTTGGGCAATACGCCGTGCAGGTTTTCAAAACCAACAGCGCATCAACGGCCCCGATTTGATGTGGCGCTACTTGGCTCAGGCCGAGAATCTGGGCCATGTTGTTTCATTTTATGGTGGCAGTGAAAGCACAATGAGCAAGCTGTGTGATGTGATAAAACATAACTTCCCTCGCTTGAAGTTGGGCGTGACGTTATGCCCCCCATTCCGTCCACTCACCAAAGAAGAAGACGCAGCAGATGTTGCAGCCATTAACAATGCAAGCACCAATGTTGTATTTGTTGGCTTGGGTTGCCCGAAACAAGAAATTTGGATGGGTGAACACAAAGGAAAAGTTGAAGCAACCATGGTCGGTGTGGGGGCTGCATTTGACTACCACGCTGGAACGATCAAACGCGCCCCGCTATGGATGCGCAACGCAGGGCTTGAATGGTTTCACCGCCTGTCCTCAGAGCCACGGCGTTTATGGAAACGTTATTTGGTGACCAACACAGTGTTCATTGGCAACATTGCGAAAAACGGCTTCAAAGCAACACGGGTTGATGAAAAGTGAATCTTAAGTCCAATGCACACACACAGGGATTGTTGCCCTTGGTACAGTTTCAGGATGCAGTGGCATCGCTGCCGTTGGTTTCAGTGGACTGGGTTTTGACCAACCCAGCGGGTGAATTGCTGGTGGGGCAGCGCTTGAACGCACCGGCGCTTGGCGCCTGGTTCACGCCGGGTGGGCGCATTCGCAAGGGCGAGGCGCTGGCCGAGGCGCTGGGCCGGGTGGTGCAAGAAGAGCTGGGTGCGCCGCCTGATTTGGCTGCCGCGCTGGTGCAGCGCGGCAGGCTGATGGGCGCTTGGGACCATTTTTACCCCGACGCTGCGTTTTCCCCCACGGTGCCCACGCACTATGTGAATTTGCCGCACTGGGCTACGCTTTCGGCTAATGAGGTCGCGGCGCTACGTTTGCCTTTGGGGGAGCAGCATGGGGAATGGCGGTGGATGCCGCTGGAAGAGGCTGCGCTAAGGGTGCACCTTTGGGTTCGGGCTTATGTGGATTGGGTACGGGAGCGCTGAAGAGCCCCCATCCCTGCCTTCCCCCAGGGGGAAGGAGTAAGACCAGGGGAGTAGGCCTTAGCTTTGGCCATATTTGTAGTTGGTGTAGCGGTAACGGCTGTAGCGGTAGCCGTAGCCGCCGTAGCGGCGTTTGTCGACTTTGAAGTCGTTGAACACCACGCCTTTGACGGCCACGCCCGATTGCTGCAGGCGCTTCACGGATTCGTGAATTTCGCCAATGGCGGTGACGTTGGCTTTGGCAATGAGGAACACGGTGCCGGCCACAGGGGCGAGCACCTGGGTGTCTGATACGGCCAGCACGGGCGGGGTGTCGATGATGACCAGGTCGTATTGGGTGGACAGCTTTTGAATCAGCTGCACGGTGGCGGGTGACAACAGCAGTTCGCCGGGGTTGGGCGGCAGGGCACCGGTGGGGATCATGTCCACGCCAGGGGCCACGTTGCGCTGCACCACTTCGTCAAACGTTTTGCTGCCGGCCACCAGCTCGCTCAGGCCGGGGCCTCGGGCCAGGCCAAAGTATTGGTTGATATAGCCTTTGCGCAGGTCGGCATCCAGCAGCAGCACCCGCTTGCCACCCGCGCCCAGCACAGCGGCAAAGTTGGCAGAAATGAACGATTTGCCAATAGAGGGGGTGGGTCCGGTGAACAGCACCACGTTGTTGCGGGCATCGAGCAGGGCAAACTGCAGGGCGGTGCGCAGGCTGCGCAGGCTTTCTATGCCGGGGTCTTCGGCTTTGTTGATGGCCAGCAAATGTTGGCCAGGCACTTTGTTGGTGATGTCTTCGTACAGTTTGCTTTGCACCTCGCTGTGGGGCACGGTGGCAAACACGTTCAGGCCGGTGTGGGCTTCAATTTCGGCACTGTCTTTAATGCCAGAGTTCATGGCATTGCGCGCAAAGGCCAGGGCCACACCGCCCAGCAGGCCCAGCAAGGCGCTTAAGGCCAGAATCCGTGAACGGTTGGGGGCCACGGGGTTTTGCTGGGTGACGGCCTGGTCCACCACGCGCACATTGCCCACCTTGCCTTCGCGCACCAGGCGCAGTTGTTGGGCGCTGTTGAGCAGGTTGATGTACAGCTCGCTGTTAACTTTGACATCGCGGGTGAGGCGCAGCAGTTCTTGCTCAATGTTGGGCAACACCTTGACGCGGTTGCTGATGCTGGCAATTTCTTTGTTCAGGGTGGCTATTTGGGCATCAATCACTTGGACGCTGGGGTGCGAAGCGGTGAACTGGCTGCTGAGTTCGCGGCGTTTTTGTTGCAGTTCCAGCAGCTGGGTTTGCAGGCCCACCGACGACGTGAGGGCCAACTGACCCTCGGTGCTCAGGTCAAACGTGCCTTTTTGGTTGCGAAACTGGTTGAAGGCGGTTTCAGAGCTTTCCAGCTGCTTTTTCAGCGTGGGCAAAAACCCATTCAAAAAAATCAGGGTTTTGTCGGCCTCGGCGGCTTTGCGCTCCACGTTTTGGCGCACATAGTTGTTGCCCACCGCCTGCAACACCTGGGTAATTTGCTCGGGATCGGTGCCTTGCAGGGTGATAGAGATAACGCCCGATTGTTTGCCTTTTTCAGAAATGTTCAACTGCCCTTGCAGGCTTTCAACCACGGCTTGGCGGCTGCGGCTGGCCACCGTGAAATGGGCACCGGGCAGGGCTTCGAGGGTGTGCACGGCGATGCGGCCTGCGCTGGCGCCTTCGCCCCAGGCCAGGGTGTTGCCCACGGGGCCTTCAACCAGGGTTTCGCCGCCAGGACCTTGCAGGCGGTAGCCACCGCCGATGGCAACGAGGGTGAGCGCTTTGTTTTCCAGCGCCGGGGGCAGCTCAAGCAGGCTTAACTGGATTTTCTCGGTGCCGTGCACATAGCCCGCCATGCCCAAAAAGCCGGGCTCAGACAAGGCCGTGGCTCGGCTGGCCAGACCATTGCCGATCCAGCGAAAGCGTTTGGGCTGGGCGGTGATGTGGAGTTGCAAGTCGTCCACCGCTTTGCCCACCACCAGGCGGGAGCGCAAAATTTCAATTTCGGCGCTGGCGGGGCTTTTGATGTCGAACAAGCTGGCGGCTTCACCCAATGCGCCGGCTGCACCGGGCTTGGTGTCTTCCACCTGCAGCAAGGTGTTGGCTTGGTATACCGGACGGCTTAAATAAGCATGAGTGCCGCCCAAAAGAATGGCAACTGCAGAAACGCTGGCCACCAGCCATTTGGCCTCCAGCAGCACATCGAGCAGGCTGAGCAGATCAATCTCGTCTTCAGCGGGAGGGGCGATGGGCAGCGGGGGCGTGTTGGGTGTCATGGATAACGGCAACAGAAGAGGGTTCGGTCAAAGCCTGCGCAGGGCTGATGGGTGGTTGGGCTTTTAACCAATGAGTCGGATGCGGCGAGCCCACTGGGTGACGCCCAGGGCTATGGCGGTGTGGGCGGCTTCAAAGGCGGCGCGGGGCTGTTGGTAGGGGTCGGCAATGTCGTAAGGGGAGGAAGCATGTTCGGTGCCAAACTCGCCCAGCAGGCGGATTTTTCCGCGCGCTAGGGGGAAGCGCTGCGCCAGCTCGCGCAGGTGGCTGGCTTCCATCACCAGAATCAGGTCGGCCTGGGTGCACATCCAGGCTTGCACCTGCTGGGCGCGGTGGGCGCTGATGTTGATGCCGGCTTCCAGCGCCAGGGCCTGGGCGGTGGGCTCGGCGGGGGCGCCCACCACAGCGTGCAGACCTGAAGACCACACTTTGCACTGGGGCAACGCCTGGGCCAACAGGCCTTCGGCCACCGGGCTGCGGCAGATGTTACCAATGCACACGGCCATGACGTTTTGAATGCTCATGCAGCAGGCGGGCGTCAGTTCAGGGTGTCGCGCGTCACGTTGACGGCTTGTGCGCTGGGCAAAATGAGGCTGATGACGCGGTTCCAGCGCACCAGGGGCACGGGGTCCACGTAGACCACGTCGCGCGCTTGCAGCTCAAAGCCTTCGGCCAGGGCGTAGCCCATGGGGCTGCGTGCATCGAGGTGGAAAATTTCGGGCAGCTGGCCAGCGGCGCTGTCGGCAGGTTGGCTGGCGCGGCTGCGAATGACGAAAATTTGCCGAGGATCGCCCGACGTGGGGTTGATGCCGCCGGACTCGCCCAGAGCCTCGTTCAGGCTCAGGCGGCCGTTGCGCAGCGGCAGGGCCGCTTGGCGCACCACCTCGCCCATCACGTAAACCTTGGCGTCGTCGCGGTGGGCCACGCGCACCAGGTCTTTGTTTTTCAGCAAAATTTGCGCGGGGTTGATGCCGCGCTGCGCCAGGCTCAACAGGTTGATGGGGGTGGTCACGCCGTCGCGGGTGACGAAGACCTGGGAGCGGTCTGCCGTGGCGGTCAGGCCTCCGGCCCGGCTCAGGGCTTCGGGCAGGGTCATGGGCACATCGTTGATGGCTTGCAGGCCGGGGGCGCGCACTTCGCCGTCCATGTAAACGCGGCCAGCGCGGTAAGACTGCACGCGCAGCGTAATTTGCGGGTTGACGATGTAGCGCTTGAGGGCTTCGCCCAGCGCCAGTCGTGCTTGGTTTTCGGTAAGGCCGGCAATTTTCACGGTGCCCACCAGGGGGAACTGGATGAGGCCATCGGGGCTGATGTTGAAGCCGTTGGTGACGCCCGATTGGCTGCTGGCCTCGGTGCCGCTGGTGGTGCCTGCGGGTGGCAACACCAGCTCAGGGTGGCCCCACACGTTGATGTGCACCACATCGCCCGCGCCCAGAGTGTAGGCGCCGGCTTGACCCAACAGGGGTTGCAGCGCGGCCAGGGTGTTGGCCTGGCGCAGGTCGCGCTGGATGTCCTGGATCAGCTCGGGGGTGATGGGGCGCAGCACGCCCGGGGGAGGTGCGTCGGGCCGGCCGGCACCGCTTGCGGCGGCTTGGGGCTCGGCGGTACCCGTGAGCAAGGTGCTGCTTTTGCCTTGAAACAACCGCACCAGGGTGCTGGGCGGGGTTTCTTGGCTGGCGGCTTCTGGGGCGGTGGAGGCGACTTGGGCTTGCAGCGCTGGGCCGAACATGGGCCCGGGTGAATACGCACAGCCAGCCACCGCAAGCAGCAAGGCGCTGGCAGCCTGGGCCTTTAACACAAAACGTGGAAATGTCATGAACGAGGTCGTGAGGTTGTTGCTGTCTGAAGCGGCTGCAGGTGGCTGGATTATGCTGTACAGCAATGAAAAACAACCACACGACCGCAGAACGGTGGCCTTGAGCAGACGAAACCGTGACAAACTTCGGGTTGAAATCGCGTTTGCAACGGATTGCAACGGCTGGCACATTCAAGCATTCAAGTATTGACAAGCCGCAAACCATGCAATGAAAAGTATGCGTTCGCAGTTGCTTTGTTGTGGTTTTTGCTCCTTTCAACCCATCTCATTGAACATGGCCTTCAGCACACCCCGCCCCGCCACCCGCCGCCCTGCTCCTGCAGTCCACACCACCGCCCGTTACAACGCCGTGGCGTGTGCGGTCTTCACGCTGTCAGCCACGCTGTCCACCGGCGCAGCGGCGGGCACATCGCTGCCCGACACGTTTCAAATGGCGCCCGCGGGCTACAGCGGGGCCATCAACACACCCACGGCGGATGTGTTGCCCTTTGGCAGTGCGGTGGTGGGCTTGACGAACAGCGTGCCGGAGTTGACGCGCAATCGACCAGGTGTAGGTGGGTATGGCACCAGCAATGTGGGCTTTGGCTTGCTGCCGGGACTGGAGCTGGTGGGTAGGCTGAGCTTTTTCGGGGACTTGCAATGCAACGCATTCGCAAGCGGGGGTTTGTGCAAACCCGGCTTGCGCGATTTGTCGATGAGCGGCAAGTACCAGTTGCCTTTAACGCTGCCCCTGAACACACGGCTGGCGGTGGGCTTTACAGACTACGGGGGGGACGCGGCGGTTTACTTCAGGCAACTGTATGCCGTGGGCACCAGCAGCTATGGGCCGGTGGATGCCTCGGTGGGCGTGAGCAAAGGCAGCCAAGGCATTGCGGGTCGGTCGCTCATGGACGGGGTGTTTGGCAACCTGACGCTGCGCGTGAACGACCAGCTGGCGGTGGTGTTGGAGTCGGACACGCAGGCCAAGCGCCTGGGCGCGCATTATGTGCAACCGCTCACGCGCGACATGGATTTGCAACTGGGCTACAGCCACAAAGTCAGCGGCGCAGCAACCCAGCACACCAACCAGTTCACCGCCGCGCTGCGTTTTCAAATGGACAAGAAGCTGCGCCTGGCCAGCCAGAAGCAGCAGCCCGCCTGGGCGGCCAACCCGGCTGAAACCACACCGGCCACACTGGACCAGCGGGCGCTGGCTTTGTCCAGCCGCCTGGCGGCCAACGGGTTTGCCAACATTCACATTGCGGCCTTGCCGGCGGCCAATGGCCAACCCGTGATGTGGTGGGTACAGGCCGACCCGGTGGGCTGGCGCAAAGACCACCAGCAGGCGCTGGGCGCTGGCCTGGTGCAGTGGATGCTGGGCTCAGAGGCGGACGATGCCGAGGTGGTGCTGAGCCTGACCTACATGGGGCAGCCCACCACCAGCGTACACACCAGCCGCAACTGCCTGAACGGGTTTGCTATGGGCCAGGACAGCTGCGGCAAAGGCCCGGCGCTGCGTTTCTTCAGCGGCAAACGGCTGCCGCAGCGGCTGCAAACGGCGCTGAAACCCAACACCGCCAGCCCGATGGACACCCTGGTGGGCAACGCTGCGCCTTACGCCTGGAAGCCCCAGTTTGAGCTGGGGGCCAGCATACGATCGACCATTGGCACCGAGGTGGGCTTGGCTGACTATTCGGCTGCGCTGGATGTGGGCGCCCAGATGCAACTGGGCGACTTGAGCCCGCTGGGCGAATGGAGCAAAGGCTGGATGTGGCAAGGTAATGTGTTGCTGCCCGTAGCCCGGTCGCAAGACTTTGACAAGGGGGGTGTGCATTACCAGATAGGCCACCCCAAAACGGAGGTGGACCAGGCACTGCTGAGCTACATGCGCACCATCGACACGCCCTTGGCCAACAACGTGGCGGTGCAAGCGTCGGTGGGGGCCATCAACAGCTACAGCCGGGGCGGGCAGCTGGATGCGGTGTGGATGAATACCCTGGGCGATTGGCGCGTGGGCGGCACGCTGGGCGCGTACAGCCGCAGCAATGCAGCCGGCATGCGCAGCACAGAAACCCCGGCGCTGCTGAGCGTGCGCCGCTCGGTGTTGGCGGGTAACTGGCAGCTGGAGGGCACAGTGGGCACATTTTTGGCCGGCGACACCGGCTTCAAGGCCGCCAGCCACCACTGGTTTGGCGACTACAAGCTGAGCTTTTTCATACAGGATAGCAAGGGCCAAGCAGCCACCATGCCCAAGCGGCGGTTTGCAGGATTTCAGGTTTCACTGCCGCTCGGCCCCAAGGCCAGCACAGACACCGGCTGGGGCAACGTGCGCGGCCAAGACCGCATGGCCTGGGGCGTGAAAACCAAAGTGGGAGAGGGCAGCACCATCCTGACCTTTGGCTATGCCGAGGTACCCCAGCCGCGCCACGGCGTGTGGACCGACATCACCAACCATGACCGCAGCGGCCCAGTGGACATGTGGGCCAACCGCCACGCCATGCGTGCTGCTTTGCAGCAAGACAAGCCGTAAGGAACTTGCGCCACGTTGGTGCAAGTAGATAAAAACCAACTGCTTTTGTCCCAAATTGCACACACGATGGGCTATTTTTCGGTTGACTTGTACATCAAAACGGGTGATGCCGTTAACATGACGCACGGGGCTGCTCCGGCCTTGGCTCAACTTTTTTTTTGATAGAGGAAATGTCTTATGAAGCTTCAATTGAACAAACTGATGGCCGGCCTGGTGATGGCTGGCGGCGCTGTAGCTCTGGTGGGCTGCGGTGGCGGTGATGCGCCAACGCTGGGCGCTGCAACCAACGTGACGGCCACGGTGACAGCTACCAACACAACGGCCATTGCCACAGCGAAAACCGTGGTTGCAGCCACAGGTGAGACGGGCGCGAACTACCCGTTGGGCACCACCGTGGTTTTTAACTCGGTCGTGGGTGGCGGCACGGTGCCTACCATTCCCGCCAACAGCACGCTGAACCTGAACCCCACCACCACGGCGGGTGCCATTGCAGACTTCAAGATCACCGCACCCAACACGACCAAAACCGTTGAAGGTGTCGTGAAGCCTGGCTCTTGCAATTTCGAAGTAACGGGCCCCGTCGATGTAGCCCAGTTGCTGGATGGTTATACCGTTGGCCAGGTCTACTCGATTGCCACTTGCGGCTTCACCATCCCAACGACCAGCGCGCTGGTGGGTGCACCCTCAACTCTCACGCCGACGCTGACACTGGGCACCACGGTGATTCCAGCCAGCACCACCATCACCGTCACCATTCAGGACAACGGCTCGGTGACGGCTTTGGTTCCCACCACAGTGAACGGTGTCACCACCACCACCACCGTGACCTTGGCACCTGCAGGTTCTGTGAGCCTGACCACGGGTGGCGCTTAATCCGACGCAGACACGCCGGGCATCTGAAAAAACCCGCCTCTGCGCGGGTTGTTGAAAAAACAAAAGCCGCACATGTGCGGCTTTTGTTTTTTAACCCGCTGCAAGCCCCAAGGGCTTGCAGCGGTCGGTACCGATCAGAACGCGTGGTTCACACCTGCTGCCACGAAGCTGTCTTTCACGCCGTTGGTTTTGGTGCTGTTGAAGCCACCGTACAGCATGGTGCGCTTGGACAGGCTGTAACCGGCTGCGAAGTCGAAACCGGCAGACCGGCGGGACTTGCCGGTAGTGACGCCGTTGCTAGCTTCGGTTTCAGAGTTGGCGTAGCCCACCGACAGGGTCAGGTTGCTGTTGACGGGGTAGTCAAGGCCCACGTGGTATTCGGTGGCTTTGGGGTTGATGAAAGTATCGCCCACCGGGTTTTTCACGGTTCTGTAAGAAGCCTTGACAACGGCCATACCCAGGTCGTAGGTGCCGTTGAGCAACATGTGCTCAATCGATTTGCCCGCGGTGGTGGACTTGTCGTCTTGGTAGGCAACACCCACGTAAATGGGGCCGCTGCTGTACTTGACGTGCATGCTGGTGATGTCGGTGGCGTCGCCGCTGAGGTTGAAGCCGACGGCACCGGTCAGGCCGCCCATGCTGGGGGTTGAGTAATAGATTTGATCGTTGACACTACCTGTATAAGCAACCCAGACAGGATTGGTGTAGGAGCCGGCTGCAGACAGGGCAGAGTCAAAAGCGCTGTTGGCAGCGCCGTTGATGTCGTCCAGGGCGGTGAAGCTGCGACCAAACTTGACGGAGCCGAAGCCACCGCTGAGGCCGACGTTGGCCTGGCGGCTGAAGGACAAGCCAGGAACTGCAGCAGCGCCGGTGTCCAGCGAGACGCCTTGCTCAAGCTGGAAGTGGGCCTTCAGGCCGCCACCCAGGTCTTCGGTGCCTTTGAAGCCAATGCGGCTGCTGGCCAGACCACCGTTGCCCAATTCGGTGTCGCCGTTTTTGGTTTTACCGATCCAGACGTCGGCCACGCCGTACAGGTTGAGGCTGGATTGAGCAGAAGCTGCACCGGCTGCGGTGAGCACAGCGATGGCGATGAGAGATTTTTTCATTTTCCGTCCTTTAAGAAGTGAGACATGGAACACATCGGCAAAGGGTTTTAACCCGCAGGGCAAGGGAATCTGATTGGCCGACAAACAGTCCTCTTACTGTAAGCAAACTTGGGCCAGACTGCTTAGAGGTTGTGCTATTCAAGGGGATGTTTGGTCAAAGATCGCTGGTGATAGTTGCTGTTTAGCCACACCGCCCCGACCGAACACGCCAAGGTTTGTGTGTCTTGCCTTGTGGCGGGCCTGTTCAACGCGGCCACAAGACCCACAGCTGCAGGGGCTGCTTGAGGCCGGCGGCCACGGTGTAGGCGGGGTCGGTCCAGCCGCCCCAGCCGGTGAAGAGATCGGCGCGCACGGCACCCACGATGGCGCCGCCGGTGTCTTGCGCCATGACGAGTTGTTGCAGGTTGAGCGTGGGGCCCTGGGTGGCGAGCCAGACGGGGGTGCCGTAGGGGATGCTCTGGGGGTCTACGGCGATGGAGCGGCCGGGGGTGAGCGGCACGCCCTGGGCGCCGCGCGGGCCGAAGCGGGCGTCGAATTCGCTGAGTTTTTCTTCGCGGAAGAACACGGTGCGGGGGTTGCTCCAGAGCATGTCGTTGACGCGCTGTGGGTTTTGCGCTGCCCAGGCTTTGATGGCGTCCCAGGAGGCTTCGCGGATGGCGCGCTGGTCGAGCAGCCAGCGGCCCACGCTTTTGTAGGGCTGGCCGTTGTGGGCGGCAAAGGCCACGCGCACCTGGCGCTGGCTGCCGTTGGCTTCGGTGATGTTGAGACGGCCTGAGCCCTGGATTTGCAAGATCAGGGCGTCGATGGGGTCGGCCAGCCAGGCGATGGCGCGGCCTTGCAGCGCGGCCTGGGGGGCTGGCAGGGTGTCGATGTCCTGGCGGCTGTGCCAAGGCTGGCCCGCGCGCAGGCCGGCGGGCGGGGCGTAGAGCGGGGTGCGGTGCGTGGCGGTGGCCACGCGGCTGGCGGCCATGATGGGTTCGTAATACCCGGTGAGCAGGCCGGGCGGTTCGGTGCCGTCGGGCTCGGTGACGCGGTAGGGCTGGAAGCGGCGCACCACCCAGGCGTGTTGTTCGGCGGGGGTGGCAATAGTGAGTTGGCGCAGTTCGGCGCACAGCACCGCGTGGCCGAGCACGGGCCGCTCGCAGCCGCGCACCCAGGCGTTCCAGACTTCGTGCAGGCTGTCTTGCCCCCAGCCGGGCAGGTGGGCCCATGGCACGGGGGTCCAGCGGCTTTTGCCGCGCTGAATGGCGGGCGGCAGGGGTTCGTCGGTGCTGGCGGCGGGTGTGGACGCGCCGGGCTGGGTAACCGGTGTGGGCGCAGGGTATGGGCCGGGGTCGGTGGCGCAGGCGGCCAGGGTTCCTACAATGAGCGCCGGCAACGCCCACCGATGCCCACGCCCTGCCCTGTTGAACCAATCCCTGACACGATCCATGACTTTGTTGTTGCTTGAAGCGCTGGGCGCACTGGTATTGCTGGTGTTCATTGTGTGGTGGACCATGTTTTCAGGCCGAAAAAATGGCGAGTTGCCCGACAGCGCCAAGGGCGATGAGCAGGACAAAAAGGACACGGGCGCCAAAGACTGAAGCGGTGCCGGAGGCGGCGCCCAGCTTCATGGAGCGCGCAGGGCGTTCGCCAGTTCCACGGCCGATTTCACGCCCATTTTGTCGAACACGCGCGAGCGGTGTACCTCCACCGTGCGCACGCTGATGTTGAGCTGATCGGCCACCAGTTTGTTGGGCAGACCCGCCACCACCAGGTCCATGACGGCGCGTTCGCGCTCGGTGAGGCTGTCGACCCGCTGCTGCATGCTGCGTTGCGCTTGGCGTTGCGCCAGCACCTGGGCCGACTGGGCCAGCGCTTGCTCAACCCGGTCAACGAGTGCGTTGTCAGAAAAGGGTTTTTCGCAAAAGTCAAACGCCCCGCGCTTGACCGCGTCCACGGCGGTGGGCACGTCGGCATGGCCCGAGAGAAAAATGACCGGCATGGCGGCTTGCCAGGGCAAGGTGAGCAGGTGTTCAAACAGGGCCAGCCCGCTCATGCCGGGCATGCGCACATCGAGCAACACGCAGCACGGCACCTGGGGCTCGCGCGGCCAACTGTCGATTTCGGCCAGAAAGGCCTCGGCACTGTCAAAGCCTTCGCTGAGCAGGCGGCGGGTGCGCAACAGCCAGGCCAACGCATCGCGCACGCCGGCATCGTCGTCCACCAGAAAAATTTTCGCGTCGGGGTGTGCGGTCATGAGGCGGATGATACGGCGGTGAGCAGCCTTGCCCTATGGGTGCTGCGAACGGCATTACGGATACTGACGCGCCACATGCAGAACCTCAATCGCCATCACGGTGTCTTGGGTTTGCACGAGGATGACAACGTAATTGGGGTGTGCCACAAGTTCGAATGTGCCGGAGACGCGGCCCCGTCGGCACGGGGAATTGGGGTCGGCCAGTAGGCTCACTGGGTCGTCAATGGTCAGCCACAGATCCACTGCTGCCGTGGGATTATCCTTTCCAACAAAGTCTTCAATAGCCTGCAGGCTTTCCCAGTACCGCGGTTTGCGCAGAACCTTCACGGCTTGTGTTGCAGGGCATCACGCTGCGCCAGTTTCCTGGCACGGATGGCATCCCAGTCGTCTGAAGCGACGGCGGGGCGCTGGTCGGCCAAAGCGGTGGTCACTTTGTCTTTGAACCAAAGGTCGTATTCCACAATGTTGCGCACCGAATCGCGCACCAATTGCGACACCGTTGTGTCGTGATGCAAGGCATACGACTTGAGCGCGAAGTATTGTGATTTGGGCAGATCAACGTTCAGGCGCTGGGTAGGTTCTGTGGCGGTATTTTTCATGATGAATTGAGTAAATGCTCAGTTTTTCATTATGGGCTATGTGGGTCGGGAACACAGTCGACGCTACCGACTTCATTTCAGCGCTGGTCGTTTGGCAGACAGCTCATACAGCGCTTCGCCGATCTGTTCTAGCGTCAAATGTGTGCGGCCAAGGGTCATGTGATAAGGTGTTGTGGGTCCATTTTGATACAGATAGTTCTGAATTTTTGCCTGTTATTTCGGGCATAAAGCAGTATAAAGACCATTTAAATGAGCAAATTTGCAACTCCGACGCAGGTGGCGGCGCAGGTGACCCAGCTGGGTCAGCGCATCCGAATCGCGCGACTTCGGCGGGGCTGGTCTGTTGCCGATCTGGCCAGCAGGGCGGGCATCAACCGCAACACGCTGAGCGCTCTGGAGCTGGGCAAGCCTGGCACGGCGGTTGGGGTGTGTTTGACGGTGCTGTGGGCGCTGGGGCTGGAGCGCACACTGGACGGCGCAGCCGACCCCGATGCCGACCTGCATGGCAAGGCGCTGGAGGCGGCTCGGCGCCCCCTTCGTGCTGGTAAACCACGCAAAACCACCGACGACTATGACTTCTGAACGCCAGGCCTACATGTATATTCAGATTTTTGGTCATCTTGCCTGTGTGTTTTTTCTTCGAGCAACCGGTCGGCGCCTGATGCCTCTGCCTCCTCTCACGCCACCGGCAACGTAAACCGGAACACGGTGCCGCGCGGGTGGTGGGGTTCGAAGGTGAGTGCACCGCCGTGTTGTTCGATGACGGTGCGGCACAGGCTCAGGCCCAGGCCCATGCCCTCGGGTTTGGTGGTGAAAAACGGGGTGAAGAGTTTGGCCTGCACGCCGGCACTGAGGCCGTGGCCGCGGTCGGTGACGGTGAATTCAACCCAGGATTTGGGTGCTCGGCCCACCACCGACACGCCCGACTGCAGGCGCGACTGCAGCACCGAGAGCATGAGCACACGCTCGGGGGCGGGT